>Ga0209550_10006349_pt1 | contig 11019 bp, 9 predicted proteins | sample LauGreSuBDMM15SN_2_FD_187567 | JGI IMG/M metagenome (GOLD analysis project Ga0209550, IMG submission 187567) | Freshwater lake microbial communities from Lake Michigan, USA - Su13.BD.MM15.SN (SPAdes) (version 5) | ecosystem: Environmental > Aquatic > Freshwater > Lake | place: Lake Michigan, USA... | reverse complement strand
CTTGATCATCACGCGGTAGATGCGCCGCAGCATCAGCGCATGGCCCTCCTGATGCAGCTCGTTCGCGGAAGGGTCCCCCCCCGAGTGCAAGCTGCGCTGTGCTGCTTCCCAGTACATCTGCAGCGCTGCCAGCACGTGCTTGTTATACCGAAGCGCTTGCCGCGCTTCCATCTTCTCCTTGGTCGCGAGGCTCGCATCGCCCTGCTGCCAGTACTCCGTCTTTTCGAGGTCAGCAGCATCGTCAACGAAGGTCACAACGCCTCCCGCATCCAACAACTGCTCGGCCTCTACTGCTGCTGTCCGTGTGCTTGCCTTGATGTCGAATGCAACAAGAGCTCCCATGCCCTTGACACCAGTGCGCAGCTTGTCAATATACCCAGAGTGCTGTTGTACGCTGCCGCCCCGGCGAGGCGGCTCTGGCGGCTTCAGGCTGGCCGATTGTCCCAAGGTGATGCACACCGCCGCGAGCGATTTCGCATAGGTCCTCAGCTTCGCCCAGCGCGCCGTTGGGGACGTGCGCTGTTCGCGCCGAGAAACGAATACCATTCACACGCTCCCCAACGCCTCACCGGACCACAACGTCCACGTTCACGTTCGAAGGGTCGACCGCCGCCCTTAGCCGCCCGCCGTGCCTTCGGGAGGGACAAACTCTTCTTTACGGAGCGCAACGACGTAAACTTCTTCATATTCGTGGTGCATGCAAGGCAGTGCGAGTGGGTGAGAGGCTCTCTCAGGAAAAAGAGCTGACGAACTCGCGCAGCGCCCTTGTGTTTCGTCAATTTAAACGCTCGTCAAAAACTCGTCCTAAAAGCGATCGCTTCCTATCGCGCAATCCAGGACCCGACCCGGTCGCCCAGAACCAATCAGTCAGACGTCCTCGTGCCTGGCTCGAAATTTTGAGCCATGCGGACCCCTCCGCCAAATATGCCAGCACCTGTAAAGCCGCGCACACGGAACGCTTACGAGATTGCAGCAGGGGCTCGACCACTTGGGATGAGTCCAGCGCGACTCAACGTCGAGCACATTACGTCCGGGCACGCGGACGACGATGGAGCAGCCGCTACGGTGGGCTGCAAAGCTGTGAGCATCGCCGAGCAGCGCAGCTTTGAGGGTCGAACATTCCCGTTGACCATCGCTCCAGCCGAGGCGATGACAGCTTCGCTCGCCGAATGGAGTGCTGCTCATCGTGGCGCGCTCCTGGCCCTCATCGAGAAGTACGATGCGGTGCTGCTGCGAGGTTTCGGGGGTTCTGCGACAGCGATGGATTTTTCGCGCTTTGCATCGAACCTCGAGCTCGGGCCGTTTGCGATGGGATGCAGCGCGGCGCCGCGCACGAATGTCGCTCCGGGCGTTTTCACCGCCAACGAGGCGCCGCCCTCGGAGCCCATCCCTTTCCACCACGAGATGGCACAGTGCATAGAGCCGCCGGCGTACGTGTTCTTCTTCTGCGAGCGGCCGGCAGCCTCGGGCGGCGCGACACCGATCATCCCGTCTTACGCCGTTGCGGACCACCTGCAAGCCCACTACCCGGCCGTCGCTGACCGCCTGCGCCGCCTCGGCGTGCGCTATGTGCGCACACTTTCCGAGCATAATGACTCGAGCTCGCCCCTCGGCAAGGGTTGGCGGGCATCGTACATGGCGAATAGTCGCGAGGAGGCGGAGGTGGCGATGGAGGCGGCGGGGATCGAGTACACGTGGCTCGACGGCGGCGACGTGCGAACTGTGACTCCACGGATGCCCGCTCTCGTGCACCACGACGCCACCGGCCGCGAGATGTTCTTCAATGCGGTCGTCGCCGCGACGCAGGGCTGGATCGACGTCCGTAACGACCCGGCCAAGGCGGTGGTGTACGGTGACGGGACAGCGCTGGATGCGGAGGCACGGGCGGCACTCGAGAGCGTTGGCGCGTACCTGCGCGACCATTGCGTCGCATTTGCATGGCAGGCCGGCGATGTCCTACTCCTCGACAACCGAAAGGCCCTCCACTCACGACAATCTTACGAGGGACCTCGTCGCGTGCTCGCGTCGCTCTGGGCACCGCCGCCTGGCAAGGACCTACCAGTAGCGGCCCTGCCGCCGTGGACCGTGTCCGATGAAAGCCGTCACGCGGGGCTGACACGAGCGCTGTCCCCAACCATACGCAGCCTGACGCTGCGAAGTGGTGCCAAGATGCCTGCCGTCGGCCTCGGCCTATGGAAGGTGCCCAAGGACGTGTGCGCCGATACTGTCGTATGTGCGATCCGCGCGGGCTATCGTCACCTTGACTCGGCTTGCGACTACGGCAACGAGGTTCAGGTGGGAGAGGGGATCAGGCGGGCTATGGCCGAAGGGCTGGTGACGCGCGACGAGCTGTGGGTGACATCTAAGCTGTGGAACACGTACCATGCCGCCGAGCACGTCGAGGCTGCATGCCGCAAAACACTCGCTGACCTCGGACTAGACTACGTCGACCTTTACCTGTGAGGGGGGCCGTGCGCTTTCATATGCATGCAGATGCCACACCCTGGCGCGTGGCTTGCTCCGTGATGGTCCTTGCGATCGACTCACACCTTCGCAGCATCCACTTTCCCATCTCGCTCAAGTTCGTGCCGTTCGAGACGCGCTACCCTCCTGAATGGATCTTCGATCCCGGCGCCGCCAAGCCAACGATGGAGCTCGAGCCCGTGCCCCTCTCGGAGACGTGGCGGGCGATGGAGGGCCTCATCCCTAAAGGACTAGCCAAGCATATTGGCGTCTGCAATTTCAATACGGCCGGCTTGCGGGATCTGCTCTCGTACGCAACCATCGCTCCCGAGGTGCTGCAGGTGGAGCTGCACCCGTACCTCCAACAGCCTAAGCTCCTGCGCTATGCCGCCGAGAACGGCCTCGCTGTCACGGGCTTCTCACCTCTGGGCGCTGGATCGTACATCGAGCTGGGCGGTGCGACGGCCGGCGACTCGGCACTCCAGCACCCGACGGTGGTCGGGTTGGCGTCGGAGATCCGTGTGAGCCCAGCACAGGTGGTGCTACGGTGGGCGTTGCAGCGCGGTCTGTCGATTGTACCCAAGTCATCCAAACCCGATCGCCTCGTCGAGAATCTCGATCTGGACGGCTTTGTGCTCAGCGATGCCCAGATGGCGGCGATGGCGAGCCTAGACCAGGGGCGACGCTTTAACGATCCAGGGATCTTTTGCGAGGGAATGGGCGTCTTCTGCCCCATCTATGACTGATACGGTCCTACGCTCCGCACGATCGGCGCGAAGGCACGGCATGGGAGTGTCGGAAGATGAGGCGTGGGGAAAGGAAGATTCGCTGCAGGAGAGAGGAGAACATGCGGTCCGTAGGCATGATGTGAAGTTTGCCCTTTCGCGCGGAACCGGTGTGTGCCCTCAATGTGCAGGGGCCACGGTGCTGATCACGCATGATTGGTGATCGCGCGCGGTCCGCTGTCTCTCGGTTTGGAGCGCGGTTTCGTGTCGGTGTGCACCGCGCGACGGCGCGCGGCCGAGCACAGCGTCAAGCACGGTCCACGGTGCACGCTGGATTGGCGTGCCGCGCGAGAGCCGAGCGGCGAGCGGCGGGGCGCGGAGCGCTGGCGCGCGCGAGTCAAGCAGTGCACGCGCGTCGCGGTGTCGGTTCGATCTTTGTGGTCCGGTCGTGACTCGTGTGTGCCCTTCGTGTGACTGACAGTATCAGATATCCATGCCGTATGCAGCTTACCATACTTTGCAAACTAATCTAGTAGGTGCTTTACCTTTTGACGTCGTTTTGGTCCGACTACGTGTACGGTACGGCGGGCTAGTCGCTCGCCTCTCACGGCAAGCCTTCCTTGCCGACATCCGGGAAGCCGATCTGCTTGCGGACGTGCTGGATCTTTTGATAGACCGCGGGCAGGCTGCGCACCACAGCTCGCATTGCACCACGGCTCGTCACGTTGCCCACGTGCGCATTGGTCAGCCTTGGCCGGTTGGATTGGTACACATTATGCTTGGCGATCTCTCTATCGAGCCTGGCCGACACGCCAGCGCCTTGGACGCCGAAGAGGTCCCACAGCCGCGCCGTCGTGCCGCGCCAATCGCGCTCAAAGTCCTCGAGCCGCAGCGTGAGCGTGCATGGCCGGCCTCCGGTCCGATTCAGCACGCGTGGCATCGTCTTCAGGTTATCGTGCAGAGAATGCTTGAGCTCTGCCGCGAGCCCTTCGGCGAGCGAGAGCGAGTTGAGGTAGCTGCGGTACGACTTGTTCTTGAAACGCTTATCGGGCCGCAGCGCCCAGCGCTCGGTCGTTTTGAGGTGGTACTCGTAGCCTGAGAGCACCACTTCGAGCGGGTCGCGGATCACGTGCACGAAGCGGTACGGCGTCTGGCTACCTTGAACCTTGAGACGGATTGCATGCTGCTGGAAGCACAGCTGCAACCCGGCCGTCTGCGCCTGCTCGGGCGTTCGGCACGTTGTGGGCACGTCGTCCACGCTGCACCGCCATTGCAGCATTGGGCAGACCTCGCGTAGGATATGTCGCATTAGCACTGTGCCCGTCTTGTGGTGGGTGCCAATCAGGATGGGCGAGTCATCTTGGCAGTGGCCAAACTCAAAGCGGTTAGGCGGGCTGAGCACCTCCGCATTGACTGCAATTGAGCCGAGGCATGCCAGCGCGACCGCGACCGCCATGGCTCGCCTGATAAGAGCGCAGCAGCAGGTGCACGTGCTGCCACCATTGTCACTGCTGCTGCTGCTGCTACCGAGGCGAACATCCTCCGATGAAGCCTTGTAAGTGTCGGATAGGCGGAGAGGTGTCGGATAGCTTGACAGCTGCATGAGAAAATACCTGGGGAATTCCTACGGGCGAACGGTAATTTCCATACAAGGAGGGAGCGCATGCAGAGTTTTTTTGAGTCGCATGTGTGTGTGAAAACAGGGATACTGCGGGGGCTGCGCGAACTGGCCTCACACCAATTTCCGAACACCTTCCAAAAAAAGAAAGACTTGACTTCATCGCGACTATCCGGATATCCGGATACCATGGTAGGAATCCTAGAAGAAAGACCCTGGCGTTCAACGCCGGTTGGTGCCCTGCACACATGAAGACCCTTGGCTTCTCTTCCAACCTCTCGTCAGTCTGCGTCTACGATGAAAAGGGCTGCACGCGTGTGTCTGGTACCGCACCATGCATGAATCTGCCGTCGCCGCCGCCTGCGGAAAGCAGCAGCAGCAGCAGCAGCGCGTGCGAGTGCCAGAACGGGACAAGGGATTCACGCGTTGCCGTCTGCATGACAGGAGCGCTGCGCAGCTTCACGGAGCGGCCAGTTTACTCGTCGATCGCTGCAAATCTACTTCATCCTTTGCGATGCGCCGATCTCTTCGCGGTGATCAGCCTTCTCGACAGCGGAGTGCTCACAAACGTCAAGGCTGCCAATAGCAGTTGGGTGCAGCGGCAAGAGCGGATGCACACGACGGCCGAGGCGGCGCACGCCGCGTTGGCAGCACTTCGGCCGCGGGTCGTCGCGATGTGGGCCGATAGTGTCGATCGTGCAATGAGCAATGCGACGTGCGACGTGCGGCTCGCGCCAGGCGGTTTTCTCGCGGACCAGGGTATGAGTGCCGCACTAAGTCAAGTAGCGTCGTGGGCGCAGTGCCACCGCGCCATCGAGATGGTTGAGGCGACGCGCGGCGTCAAGTACACGCACGTGATCAGGACGCGCCCAGATCTGCGCTGGGAGGCGCCGCATCCGACCATCTGCCAAATGGAGGAAGCGAGAATCCGTCATAGCTCGTGGCAACTCCTCGCTGCAGGTCCCGCGAACGATGTGCTTGGTCGCGGCCACATCGACCACCACTTTGTGACGTCGAGGCGCATGGCCGACACGCTGCTCGGGCTGTACGACGCGTACTACGAGGCGTGCGATGTTGTGGGCTGCAGCGGCAGCAGTGGCGCGTCGAAGAATATCCTGGCGTGCCCACCAGCACTCGAAGTTTGGATGTGGCGAGCGTGCGCGGCGAGCGCCGTGCACCGGTACGCGTGCCAGCGGTGGGACTTCAAATACCGGTTGACCCGGGCACCCCCGGTGTGCGGACAGTGTGCGAGATTCAGTGTGAACTGCAAATGCAACACGAGCCTGTGAATCTCGAGAGTTCGAGACATATCCGGCAGCTCGTCGCAGGTTCATTGTATGAGAGGGACTCGTCAGACTTGACTTGCGTTGGGACTTTCTTTTGCCGTCTGACATCTGACTGTGTCTTTGACTCGCCGTCCCGGCCGGCCGTGCCCGCCCCGGCTTCGCTTCTGGCGGGGCCGGCGCGGGGACGGTCGAATGCGCTTGTGGGGCACTGTGTGTCTCGTCCACAGCTTTATGATACTACGACCAGCACGCCTGAACTTCCCATACACACTAACGAGCGGGAACTGCAGGTTTAGAATGGGATCTGCAGGCCATCTTCAGCGTTGACGAACATGCCTGTGCGCTCCAACGTGGCGCCCTTGACCTCGTGGAGCACGCGCTTGGCGCCCACACTTGCTTCGACGGCGCCCTCGATGTCCCAGATGTGCTTGAACTTGGAGGTCATACCCGTGCGATTGAAGCCAGGATGGATGAGCAGTACCGGGATGCCCTTGCCCTTGATCTCTTGCGCGAGCAGCACGCCACCCATGTTACATGCGGCCCTGCTCATGTGGTGGCCGTAGTCGCCGCCCTCAGGATTCTGCGTGAAGCGCCACTCGGCCGAGCCGGCCTGCGAGGTGACGATGATGATGGAGCCCTTGACGAGGCCCTTGTTGATCATCGCCCAGCTCACGCGCAGCGGCCCGAGGCCGCAGATGTCGATCTGCTTCATCTGCTCCTCGAAGTTCATGTTCTCGAGCGTCTCGTGAGGTTCCCAAAAGTAGCCGGCGTTGTTGATGATGTAGTCGACGGGCTCGCCCTTCAGCTCGTCGATCATCTTGCCAGACACCGCCGCCGTGTCGGTCACATCGACGCCGGTGATGACCTGCACGCCCACGAGCGCATCGAGTTCTGGGCTCGAGCGGCGGCCGACAACGATCACCTCGGCACCCTGCGCGTGCAGCTCCTTGACGAGCGCGAGGCCGAGGCCCTGGTTGCCGCCCGTGATCAAAACACGCTTGCCCTTGAGGTAGCTGCCGTCGTACACTGTCTCGATATCGAGGTACCGCGCATTGTTCTCCTTCTGGGCAGCCGCGTACCTTGCGACTTGGTCGGCCTTGGAGTAGCCCGGTCGCGGCGCGACCTCGGGCGAGCTAAATGGCCTGGAGGTGCTGGGTGCAGCCATAGCGATGCGGTGGGCGCGTGAGCCCACGACGAGAGCGCTGGCAGCCTGCAAGCACAGAAGCTGAAGCGTAGCCGAAAGCAACATAGAAACTCCCTGGACTTTTCGTTCACACACACCAATTCGCGGCATCCTAAATAAGAACATGTACCGAATGGATTCTCGCGTACATGAATACAATGCGCCGAGGACATCATTTTCTACAGTTCGGAGGGGCGTGAGACGGCCTCGTCTTCGAGGACGCGCCTCGTGGCGAAAATGTCCAAGCCGTCCAACTTCTTCGACGTGTCGAAGCGCAATGCGCTCCACAAGCTGGACAAGTCACCCAAGGGCTCGCTCGACGTGCCAATTGCTGCACTCGTCTACGGGTTGAACGCTCATCCCGATTTTGTGACCACGTCGTGCTGCTCAGGGCGCATTGTGCTCTTTGCAGCCAACGGCACGCGTGGTGGCCGTTGGCTGCTCGTGCGTCACGGTCCCGTCGATGTCGCGGCAGTTGAGTCGGCCCTCCGTGGTTCTCCTTCGTTTGACAGCCCCGAATCCGGCGGTGGAGCAGTCGCCCACGGTGGCACGCCAGAGCCAAGCGGCAATGGCGCGATGGGCAGTGGCATTGCCAGCTCGCCTGCAAAGCTCAATGGCGGCTCTACCGCATCCAAAAATGCGATTAGCGCGACGGATGCGCCGCCATCCGCCTTGAAGGGCGTCGTCTCGCTCAAAGTAGAGCCAGCCATCTTGCACGTGCAGTGCCGGGACACAGATGCGGCGAAGCGGCTACTGCAGGTGGCGAAGCGGGCAAACTACCACGAGAGCGGGATCGTGCTCTCCGAGTCGGGCAAGGTCATGCTTGCCATTCGAACCACTTCGTACGGCCTTGAGATGCCGCTAGCTCTCACAAGCAACGATGGCGCAGGCACTATCACAGGGGTCGATCCCTCTGCAGCTTGCGACCTGACCCGCCTCGTCAGTGACGAGTTTCTGGCCTTCGCCGTCGGCCATGCGAACGATAAGTTCGCCTCCACGCAAGAACGGCTGGCCGCCTTGGAAGCCCTCTTTGGGCAGATGGCACAGGCTGACGCGGAAAGGCGTCGCGGCGCTCGAGACGGCGCTTCGCCAGATGCGGCGATGCAGGCAGTGTGCGGCGATTGTCAGCAGGAGAACGAGGCCGAAGGGAGGCAATCGGATGACACTAGGAGCAAGAGGAAAGGGGGAGGCAGGCGAGACAGGGCAGCGGCGATCGCAGCGGAGACAGCCCAAGCTAGCGTTGGGAATCTCCGCGCACCTCCCGCTGCTGGCGCGCTCCCGACGGTTACGACAAATATGGACGCAGCTCCGCCGGCGACTTCGTCAACTTCGTCAACTTCGTCAATGGACGCAGCTCCGCCGGCGACGATGGCTGGCGATGAGGAGGATGACGACAAGGATTCGTCACGGGATTCGTCACAGGATTCGTCACGGGATTCGTCACAGGATTCGACACTTCGGCTGGCGGCCGGTGCTTGCGCGGCGCGCTCAGCGCCCTTGCATTTCCTCAACTTGACCAACGGCATCGAAGCGCTCCCCGGGCTAACCTCTCTCGTGAGCGCAGTCGGCATCCCTTTCGAGGCGCTCCGGTTCTGCCGCATCCAAAGCTCCCACTGCGAAGCGCGCGACTACTATGGAGTGCTCGAGTCGATCGACGCTGAGATGCTTCTCCTTCTGGCCCTCGGCTACACAGTACGCGTGTATGACTTCGGCTCGCGTGCGAAGCGCTGGCCTGGCTATGGCATCGGGCGGCTCGGTGAGGGAAGGAGCAGCACAAGCGACGCCGTCGGCGACAGCCACAAAGGTAGTGGTGGGAACGATCCGGCTGGCGGCTCCACTGGTGAGCGACCGGCACTTTTCGTGCCATCGGCGATCTGGTGGGGGCTAGAATGGGTGCGCTATGCGCTCTCGCGGATTTGGCACCTGCCGACGATACCAGTTGTGCGGATGCATGGCCACGATTCAAAAACTTCGAGCCTGGACCTCGAGCGGGCGCTCGAGCGTATGCCACGGCCGGTCAAGCGTCGACTCAAATACTATCGCACCTACGTAGCGACCCAGACCCTGCGGCTCGAGGGTATCTTTGCACCGACTCGCCTCGATGGTCAGCGCGAAGAGTACGCGAGGCGTTTGTGGCGGGGGTATGTGCTCAGGGACATGCCATCGACTGCTGGCATCGCGCACAGTGTCACAGAGGGCGTGGCGGTCGAGGGCGATCCAACAGCAAGTAGCAAGCCCTCGGCTATTGCCGCGCGGAAAGCTCAGATGGAGGCACCCACGTGGGGTGCAGAGGCGGTGCCCCCCGCTGCATCGCCTCCGCTGCCTGACGGCATGATGCGTTTCGATGGGGATGCTTTTGCTTATTAGACCGGACCATCCTGCAGGATCCGACCGGAGGTCAGGACCGGACGGAGCGCGGACGGAGCTTGAGATTTCATGTATCGATTCGGTTGGACGACATCATTATTATACGACACTGCATGCGGTATCATACACTATCACTAACACAAACACGCTTAGTACACTGATTGTATCAAGAATACCACAGTCACCCACAGACTCCGTTACACCGAGTTGTGCTGTCCATGACACGCCGCCCTTCTCGCCGCAATTCAGCACGGCGAGACATAGGCGAGACCCACAGGCAACGTCACTCATCCGTTCAGAAGGCTCATAATTCGAGTGTGCAGGCATATGGGCCTTGGGAGCATATGCAACAGGAAATTGGCACAATACGAGGAGAGCAATAGGGATGGAAGAAGGCAAATAGTTTCTTGTGTACAACCGCGGCGCGCGCGTCCATCGCTCGCGTCTCCACGGTCATCTGGACGTCCGACCTCTTCATCGTGCCCATGGAGTCGCTCTACTTGGTGACGCAGAGTGCAATGTAAAGGAACCAGAGCAAGACAAGGAACCCCGCGGTGAGCATGGCCAGGTGGGGAGGGCCGCCGATCTCGAAGCCCAACACGGCGCGGCGCAGCAGCAGCACTGCGAGGGTCGTGGTGCCGCAGATCAGAAAGACGCCCACCGAATAGCCCAGATCGCCTGCGGGCACTGCGAACGCAACGGGCATGCCAGGCGAGTACCACGGCTCTTCAGAGTAGCGCGCGCGCCAGCTGGCCTCTTTGTCGGGGCTGAACAGGACTCCCCAGTAGACCGCGGCCATTGCCCAGGGCAGCCCGAGGCCGAGGAAGACGTTGACGCTATTGGAGCCGGTGATGTTGCCAATCGACGCGTCGGCATACTCCTCATTCGCGGCGGCGGTCTTGCTCGCAAACGTGTCGGGCAGAGAGGTACCCATCGCGACGAGAGTGATCGCGGTCGTCGAGGCCTTGATGCCCATGCAGCAGCCCAGATGCGCCGCAACGTCGCCGATGACGGCGGTCAGGATGCCAATGATGGACAGGACGACCCAGAAGCACGTCCAGCCACCGTGCAGCCGCGGCGGCGGCGCAAAGGCGCAGATAAAGCGCCAGGGCATCGCGAGCACGTACAGCAGCGCCTCGATTGGGCTCTCACCGTCGTAGCGGATCACGTCATCGAATTGAGCTCTCCACGAGAAGCCGACAACCTGCATCTCATCGGCGTTGATACCGAGGCGCACCAGGAGGCCCTCGCAACCGACCTCATGATCGTCGCATTTGATGTTGACCGTCGCGAGCGCGCGCTCGGGCCCGCCGTTGCACTCTTCCGAGAAGCGAGCGCCGCCCTGGGCGCCTGAGAAGATCAGCTTGAAGTCCTCAT
>Ga0209550_10006348_pt1 | contig 11022 bp, 13 predicted proteins | sample LauGreSuBDMM15SN_2_FD_187567 | JGI IMG/M metagenome (GOLD analysis project Ga0209550, IMG submission 187567) | Freshwater lake microbial communities from Lake Michigan, USA - Su13.BD.MM15.SN (SPAdes) (version 5) | ecosystem: Environmental > Aquatic > Freshwater > Lake | place: Lake Michigan... | reverse complement strand
GGCCCAGGTACAGGCGGCGGGGGTGAAGGGGTTCCCCACCTTTGTTCTCAAGAAGGCTGATGGCACGACGGTGGAGTGCAATTCCCGTGACGCTGATGGCTGGAATGCCTTTCTGAAGTCGAACCTGTAAATTAAACCTACGTATATGCTCGTTTGAAAACTTACCCTCATGCAAAGCTTACCTGGAACTGGCCCGTTCAACGGTTCAGTTCCAGCTAATATACCCTATCGGAATACCTACTTTATACTGGCCGACATCGGAAAGAGAACAGAGTATACCCCGCTCAATTGAAAGCCAACGTGTAAAATAACTATTTTGAGAAAGATGATCATAAAATCCTTCATTGTATCGACGTGAGGAACTCCCCGCAGATAGCAAATAAAAATAACAGGGAGGGCTGTGAGAATACCCATGACAAGAGTCTCACTGACAAAGAACTTCGGGTTCTTTTGAATATATCCTATGTCATATACGAGAAGAGATCCAATCAGAAGAATAGAGAAGCCCACAATCGATCCAATGATAACACCATACTTTATGACCCTGTACACAGTATGGGCGATATCGTCGGGCATCTACTAGGGGTGATATTTTTTATAAATTCACTATACTTCGCAAGTTAAACTTGGAGAAGATATGGCGAAAGTTGCCGTCGCTACCGTATTGGCCTTAGCAAAGGGCGACCATTTTATATTTCCAAATTCAAATATGGCAACTGCAGTATTATATATAAATCCTCACATAAAGGCGCATTTTTTAGGTTCTGTTTAAAAAGAATGTATAGAAGAATAATATGCAATTGCTTACCTGGCAAAAAACTCTAAAAAATATCAATAGTCTCATTGTACAGGCATCCTCTAAGGACGCCGATGATGCTTGGCAACCATTTCCAATTGGAATGTCGTGGCAATACGCACTTGAACAGAGAGGAGAGGCCGAACAAATCGGTTCTCATGAGAACCTTGTATTATGTGCAGTAAATACAGGAACAGATCAGCGTAGAAGGCCCATAGGAATCAATCGAGCGTCCATTGTTCGCACGTTGGCAAATGCAGGAATACCGAATTGTTCAATGCACCACGATATATACTACAAGGCCTTGCCGTCCTATAAATTTATAGTATCGCCCGAAGGAAATGGAATTGACTGTCATAGGCATTACGAGAGCTTACTCGCCGGCTGCATTCCAATTATCGAGAAAAATCCGCTAACAGAGGCAAAATATAAGGGCTGCCCTGTCCTTTGGACAGTGGATTATTCCGAGATCCATCGACAGTATCTCGAGAGAATCTACCAGGACATGGTATACAGGGAGTATGATTTTTCACCACTGTTTCTTTCTCATTACAGCGACCAAGAGACTATACAAGACTGTGGGAATTACTGGACGCAACGTATGTGCGGCGTGAAATGGTATAAGGATTAGCGGATACGAATCCGTAATGGGAGACCTTGTCGCATGTAAGAATGCAAAGCTTATATGGATTACTCTTATTAATTATGGGTATATTCACTTTGCGAAGAATTTTCTAAAATCGGCGGCGCCCTTGGACTTTCAACTAGTTGTATATTGCCTCGATATATATACATATATGGATTTACAGGGTACGCCAAACTGTATATGTATCATGGCAGATTTTGTAAAGGATCTACCGTCCGAATTGAAAGTTTGGGGGGAGGCTGACTATAAAAAGATAGTCTTTGCGAAGCTCGATGCGATTCGATACACTCTACAAGAGACATATGACCTCGGCGTAGAAGCAGTGGGGTACATTGATACAGATATCTTCTTATTTTCAAATCCGTCCCCCCACTTTTTAGATGAAATGATTACGCAAAAAGATATTGATATTTTCTGTCAATGCGATGAAGAGCAAATCGATTGCTCAAACAGATTTGGATGTCCTATTCTTTGCAGTGGCGTGTTCGTGGTACGAAATAAGAAACATTTATATGGACTTTTTGAATATACCGCAAATGATATTCCTACATTTTCGGGAGATCAGCAATTCCTAGTCCATAAAATCAAAGAGAAGGGTCTGCCCTACAGAACTATGCCAAACTCTATAATGCCCAACGGATCCTATTATCGGCTTCATACAAAGGTCATCTTCCCTCCTGACACATGCCTGGTCCATTTCAATTATTTAGTAGGGAACCGTAAAGAACTTCTCATGAGACATCAGGGACTCTGGCTTCTTTAGAATATAGCCCCTCATTAGTGGGAAATGGGCCTCCGAAAGACTCGGAAAAAGGGTCGCATGCTCGGAGAAGGATTTTACGGGAAAACCTACCAACTCGAGTCATTGCCCCTTAGCAGAGATATCGATAGCATTGTCCTGTACACCGAGAAAAAAACAAACATACTGTTGAAGGGATCCGATCTAGCGGAATTTCTGGCTTTTTTGAGAAATACCAAGGGGGTCATCGCCAAAGTATTCAAAGACCGCTTCCTCATAATCGGTGCTACAAATTCCGATCATTTCATGCAAGAGCTGCAGGCAAATGAACGCATCCTCCGAGCGTATAAGAATCATAGAGAGTTCCTTACCATTGTCCCCCTACGAGGATTTAGGAATCTCAGCATTACAGGCATGCACGTAGTATCAAATACAGAGTCTAAGTACGTTGTATTTTCAACCATGTGCAAGAATGTATTTACTGTCAAGGATGTCACTCCTCTGAGAGACATGATGGAAAGTATTGCGGTTCTGCAAAAGGGTGGTTACCACCACAATGATATCAAGATGGACAATATTGTAAAGTGCAGTGACAGATTCAAGCTCATTGATTGGGGACAGGCGAGCCCACTCGATGAGCTATATCTTGGCGATATGATATCATCGAGTCCTATAAAGTGGTATCTCATGGGTGCTCCCAGCTACTACGCAGATAAATTCATGGATCTACGTGCTACTGCAATCGACGCAGAGTATGAGGCATGGCCCCCCTTCCGTGAACAGGAGGAGAGGATTCGCAACGAATTCTTTGCTGTACTTGGCAGGAGCCAGGAGAAAGAGAAGCTTATGCGAAAATATAAGAAAACCTTCGATATCTTTATGGCGACCATGACCTTTTTACAGATGATTCACAAATATGGCCTTAATTACAAGAAATATAAGCCGCTCATTGAGGCTCTCACCTCGCTAGAGAACCCGATCAGCGATCCTGCGGAGGCTTTGCGGCTTATTAAGGGGTATCTTTAGACGAAATAGGGTATTCCTCTGCTATATACCACATGTTCCATATAATTGAAATAATATAGGCAAGCGGTCATTAGTATTTCGGGTGTATATGCAAGTTCCTCCCTCGTTGCTTGCAACTTTGCTATTATATCTGAATTATCTACAAGTTTATCTAAGATACTATATATACTGCAGACATCAAAAAATATACTAGGTGGCATAATATATAGATTTTCGACGAAACACTTGCGCGGATATAATGCTGATGAACAATATATCTTATCTTTTTCGAGCGTGTGTAAATCCAATGTTATTTCTTTGTATATATCATATCTCGACGAAATAACAAAATCATAGCTACTTTTCATATTCTCATATAAGACATTTCTTACTTGTGTTTGCGAATATAGATTGGATGTGGTATTTTTTAGATTCAGTATATTTCGGTTCCGAATATTTTGTATAGCCTTGCTGGCCATCCTTGGTTCGATATCAAAATCCTTGGGAGCGTCGATGGAATGTTTGACTGGTTTATATAGATGCTCTATTTTACCAATTACATCTATATCTTGTCGGACATTCCCTAGACGACGATAGGTCGAAACTGCATATATATGATTCGGGTCAGGATGGAACCATGTATGACAATAGAAATCAAATGTAATGCTGGGGTGTTTATTTATAAAGGAGCGTATTATTGCATGCCCTGCTTCAACATCTCTTGGCTGCCCGCGTAAACACCAAGCAATTCTCATTTTATATTTAATCTACATTAATCTCACGACGATTGTACCGCAGTAGCTGGCTTGGTACCGTCGAAATTACAATGATATCGTACGCATTATTTAAAAAGTATTACTATCTATTAGAGAGATGCCTACCATAACCGATGAAACAGAGGGCGGAGAGATGATTGATATATATAAGATATATCACGTGAAGAATGTCATATCATATTCTTTATGTGGAAATACATACAATCGGTGGAATATTGAGACGGCGACTCACTCTACCGAAGCTGGCCATATGTATCTGATACTTGACACCTTCTATCACGAGGCATTCTCCCACTGGGTATTTGAATCTGGGGTATATCTCGAGTTGTTCAATCGTCTCAGAAAACTGTATCCAATTAAATTAGTTCTAAAGGCGAGGCGCACGTATAAGTCCCTCTTTTGCAAATTCTTTCAGATTGAGGAAGATGATATTGTATATGATATTCAGCCTGGAAATACCTGCATCTTTCCCTCCCCCATAAGTGCAATGAATGATCGTACAATATCCGAGCAGTATACGAAGCAACTTATACGCTTCTATGATTCCTTTGCACCCTACAGAACTGGGCCAAAATCTATAGATATCCTACTCCTGCCTCGCCAAGTCAAAGAAAATTACAAGGGAAATGACCGAACCTACTGTGTCAATGAACTATTGGCCTATGTATCTGCTAAGGGGTCGCATAGAGTCCTACATACGGACGAAATAACGGACCTGCGCGAACAAATTCGACAAGTATCGAGCGCAAGAAATCTCATTCTTACCGACGGATCGCCCTTTTTAGTGAATGCGATGTTCACTGAAAATGCTACGATCTATGTTATTGATACTCACAGTCGATGGCATCAAGAAACCCAGCCAAAGGTTGCCAAGATTATAGAACTCAGCAAGAATACGTATACTCGCTATGATAATGAAGCCAGTGTTCTTAAAGAAATAAACACATAAAGCAGTAAGAAGGTGTATTCTAGAATGCTAATCAGCTATGAAGAGATCCAGTCAATTCTCGTGCAACACGGCATTACCGTCAAGGGTGCTCTTCATATTGGTGCACACGAGTGCGAGGAGCTGGGGTTCTATAACCGTCTAGGAATGAAGAACGAGGAGATCGTCTGGATCGATGCTATTCCCGCAAAGGTCGCTGAGGCCAAGGCTCGTGGCATTCCCAATGTATACCAGGCAGTTGTTACAGATGTGGATGATGCCAATATTGTATTCAATGTATCGAATAATGGCCAGTCGTCAAGTGTTCTCGAGTTTGGCACCCATGCCCAGTCGTATCCTGGCATAGTCTATGTGGAACGGCTGGTTCAGAAGACGACGACAATTGACACCTTTATGGAGAGACATGGTCTGGATGCCAGCTCCTACGACTTCTGGAATTTCGATATTCAGGGCGCCGAACTCATGGCGCTTTGGGGTGCCACCAAGTCGCTCGTGCATGCCAAGGCTCTGTACCTGGAAATTAATGAGAAGGAGTTATATAAGGGATGTGGACTGGTGGGCGATATTGATGCGTACGTGGCCACGTACGGGTTCAAGAGAGTGCTGACGAAGATGACTGACTGCGGGTGGGGGGATGCGCTGTATGTGAAAGTGTAACTATGGAAGCATAAGCATAAGCATAAGCATAAGTATTAGCAGACGGAATAACGACGTGCCACCTTCTTGGTTGGGCTGCTGAGAAAGCTCTTTGTCCCTGCATATCCATTCGCAATCAGCTGTTCCTTTGCCTCCTTTGTCGCACCAGCGAGAAGGAGGAGGGGATTCACAGGAATTGTAATAATAGAGTCGCCGTAGACCCGCAAATAGTGTACATTGCGTGCATTGTAAAAGGATTTGAGGGCATATTTGAATACACTTGTGACTTCATATTCGATGCCTTCTTGCAGGGTTTCGAAATAGACACAGAGAGTCTGTCGCTTATCTTCCTCATTGAGGAAGGCAAACGGCATATTGTGGATGAGTCCTGCGTCATAGTACAGAGTGTCGGTAAATGGGTCCTTCATCGGTGCAAAGATTACGGGAAGGCACATGGAAGCACGGACGGCGAAGAGGACAGGGTGATGGGGGGTTTGGGCCAGGCTGAATTCCTGGATGTTGCTCGATTGTAGACGGGTCGCATAGCAGCGAAAGAATGTCTTGGTGTGAAGTTCGGCAAAGGTCGTCGTGGCCGAGAACCCTTTTGCCTCCAGGAGGCTGGTCAGGAACTTTTCCAGCATCTGGCCTGAATTTACACAGAGGGTTTCGTAGAATAAGAGGGCGGAATCTGACTCGATGCTTGTGAAGATGCTTATATCTATGCTATAGAGGAGTCGCTCGATTTCTTCCAAGGTGTATCCGAGTACGTAGGTCAGACCTACGAGGGCTCCTGCACTTATTCCGACAATGCCCTTCAGATGCTTTAAGAGCCCCCTTTCACGGAGTGCTCGCAGAACGCCGAGATGGGTAATACAGAGATGGCCGCCGCCACAGAGCGATAGGATGCGAGGAGGAATGCGGAGATTAAAAGATTTTATGTCGTTAGATGTCGGGGCCAAGGAGGGATGTGATCCAGGTTCCGAAGATGGAGTTGAATCAACTGTATGATCAGAGGAAACGGAGAGATCACGCTCGCCTTCGTTCGTACAATACTCTGCTGGAGCAGATTTATCACCGAGTGTACTCATCCTCTCAGCTACCCGGGACAACATCTTCTATTTTATATTCTGTGCCGCCCTTCATTCTGGGTCTGCCGAAGATGGACATGGAGGATTGTATTGTTTACATTGTCTTTCAACTACGGACCACTGGGTTTGAGGTGAAGTTCACCTGGCCGAACCTCCTGTATATTTCTTGGAAACATCACGAGGCGGCCTATTTACAATCCCAGAATCCGATCGTGCAGGCGATGATGCGAGAGTCAAAGGCGGCATCGCCATTTTCTTCTTTATCTGGCTCTGCATCTGCCTCAGCGTCGGCGAAGCAACAGGGAGAGCTACCCTTACCCAAGGGAGGGTCACAGAAGAAGAAGGCGGTTGCTTTTCCTACTGCTAAACCTACGGTGAGCTTCAATGATGAGATCAGCTTGCTCACGTCAATGCCTGCCCCTTCAGCAGCAGAGTTCGGTAGAAGCCCCTTTGATGTCAAACAGCAGCCGCCGAAGCGAGCCACCTCGGAATATCAGCCGCCTGATTCGTTTTTGCAGACCATGGAGCGACCTGGGCCGGGCAAAGCGAAGTCGGTTTTGTCGGATTTGTGGGGATAAGTGTAACGGACATGAGCTTGCGGACATGAGCTTGCGATGCTGAGGCATCTAATCTTCAAGAAGTGCCATAGGGTTTGTTATTGTTGTTTTCTCCTTCTCCTTCTCCTTCGCCTTTGGCTTTGGCTTTGCGGGAGCAGGAGCAGAAGCAGAATCAGCTGCCACTTCACTGTGCAACAGGCGATAGAGGCGTTCCGCCTTGACTTTCCCAAACGTCTGTTTCCCCACCTTGACCGCCGCCAAATCCCCTTCAGAAGAAGCCATGACCCCTTGAAGAGAACCAAAGGCCCTGAGCAGTTCCTGGGCGATCGATACACTCACACCACGACAGCAGGCTAATACGGAAACTGCAAACACCGTGGGGTCATCGGTATTGGCCTGTCGTGTAGCTCCTCGGGTCTCGACATACGAAAGGGAAGCCGGCTGTACAAAGACCGCAGGATCATTCGTCCACTGATCCTCTAACACCTTGCATAGCTCAGCCGTTTCTTCAATAGTATTCGTTCTCAGAACAGGAATATGATGGCGTATACAAAGTCTTGTCAGATACTTTGTCAACGCATTCGTACCGAGTCGTCTTCCTTCCAGAGGACCCTCGATGATATATACGAAGGAGGCCGATCTCTCGGTTGCAAAAGCCATACACCGACTCCGCTGCTCCCTGTACCGACCATCGACAACACTCGCCTCCAAATCAGCGACAGATTTCCGCTCGATGATGAGGCCTTTTGATACCACAGGCAAAGTGGAACTAGACGACGTGGAACTAGACGACGTGGAACTAGACGACGTGGAACTAGAGGTCTCAGACGAAACCCCTATCCAAATATCTCCCACGGGCAAGGTCTCAGAAGAGGCGCCAGGTAGAAGTGCTTTTAATCCATGTTCGCGAGAGTCCAGTATCATCTGCGTTATATCACTCCCGCCATTTAACCCATAAAGAGAAGATGTCAATTCAATCTGTCATAGAGTGCCTGAATCGTAGTCGTGACTCCTATCCAGACAGAAATGTCTTCCTTCACAAATGTCGTATGGAACTCGAACCCTTCGTATATTCGCATTTGAGAAACACCTATGGACCCGCAATGGACAAGGCCTGGGACACATGTACCATACCTCGTGTATCCGATAAGGCGATTCTTATCGTCGAACGACGGTGCCACCCGAATCTCGAGTTTACCATTAAGAATGCTGTATATTTTGCAAAAGGGTATTCTCTTCACATTATATGCAGTCAAGCAAATGGTAGATTTGTGCAAGAGGTGTGTGGATCGCAACTGCCCAACATTCATATACACCCCGTCTTCAAGGATATCGGGACCGTGGAACGTGGAAAACAGGAGTACAATTCTCTGCTCAAACAGGCAGGCTTCTGGAGCTCTTTCAGCGAGGACTACTTCCTCTGCATAGAGACAGACTCCTATTTACTCCGACCTATCCCTCCCATAGTCTATGACTATCCGTACGTGGCATCAGAATGGAACTGGAGTACTGGGCAGGGTGGTGGGCTGAGTCATAGAACACGTTCCTTCATGTTAGAGGTGTGTGGACTTCAAGGCAAGCATCATGAAAGCCAAATGCAGGATACCTTCGCAAATGAGGGACTTCTTGCACTTGGGTACAAATACCTAGAGGGGATTTTTTGCGAGTCCACGTGCGAGCATGGTATTGTGGGAACCCATCAATGGTGGACGTTTGCTTGTGAATGCCCAGCTGAACACTTGGAAGCCTACCTATCTGTATTTCTGACACTTTGCATGTCAACATAGAAATCGATATTGCTATAGTAGCATGGAGTCTACGACTATTATATTAGATGAGCATGATAGGAAGTTGTATCACAGTATGATTCACGACTGGATCCTATCACCGCCTATACAAGAAGTAGTTGATATATATAAGATACATTCAAAACGACTCTGTCGTCATGTATCTGATATTACGGATTCACTCCTGCATATGTTTTTTACTCTGGATATTATTACAGAGTTTTCTATTCTCTATGGAGCTGTGGTTCGCATGAAAGAGGGAGAGCAGGAAGCTCTATATGAAGAGTTACTTACATGGGATACAAAACATGATATATTAGCAATAAAAGCAATTTTAGATGATAACTGTATATGTGCAAACTCTCGAGGATGGATAGGGTATGCCTTTCATCAACTATGGCCCTTTCTTACTCGAGGAACCGAGCATTCACCGGGCGTATATGAGTGGAAAGATGGACACCGCATCATTCGTAATTATCAACTTATTCCCATCGTTAGTCGTTGTCCAGGGGGTTAGATGTTCAGCTTTCCTTTCAGCTTTCCTTTCAGCTTTCCTTTCAGTACCAGTTCTGCATGGGGAAATTCGGAGCAAAGGATCTTTCAAGGCCCGGAGTAAATCTCGTGTAATCCCACTTCCCATCACGGGTCACGTCTCCAGGTGTAAAAAAGGGGTCAAGGCCTTCGTTCTCCGATGTATAGACCGTGGGGGCCATAATCGTATTCTCGCCCGCTGCGGCCACGGGTCCCTTACTGGCAGCAGCCGGCTCCTCGTAGACAATAGGTGCACTCTTATCACGAACTCCCGTAATATAAAAGACATTCGAGTTCGTGGGTGACTGCTTCATATCGGCAATCTTCCCCTTCGACGAGTAGAGTTTATCTACTAGCTTCTTCGCATCGTCGGCAGAATAGGTTGTCAGATCGTTCGCCTTCATAGGGACATAGGTCGATAGAATTTCCTTTTCAACGTCCGGAGGGGCAAAGGAAAAGCCTTCCAGGGTAGCATAAGGACCGGGTCCCACTTGAGGAGTACGTGACGCTAAGTCGTTCTTAAATTCGGCGACACCCTGTTCGAAGGCTGCCGAGCTGGGAGGCTGCGTCGACCAATCCATAGGGTAGGAGGACATGAGAAGATCCCGAGTCGCCTTGGTCATTCCCTTTGCACCCTCATTCTTGAAGATGAGGCTGTGCTCATAATCATCCAGTTCATTTATGGGGGCTGTTGTAAAAGGGAGGTCGGTCTGCATCTGCATCTGCATCTGCGGCTGCTCAGCCTCCTCTTCACCTGGACCATAAAAAGCCTCCTTCATCGGGTTGCACTGTACAAGTATAAATATGGATACTAGTACAATTACAACTATAGCTAGATAGACCTTCATCCTTCTAATTTAGTAATCAAAAGTTTAGACAGGCGTATACTGCCATGTTTTACCTGTAGCATACCAAATGAGAGACACCACGCCAATTAGTGTAAAAAGGATGTCGGCACGCTTCGTCGATGCACTTATCAGTACAACTGCAAGTACTACAGCACCGCCAATCATGGCCGTAAATAAATTCTTGTTTTGCAGAGACTCGGCTGCAGTCGGGTTAGTAAGCATACTTAGGCTTTTCTTTGAGTTATAAATCATAAAAAAGAGGCCGACAAAGGCAATAAGCATGAAAATTTCGAAGTATTGCATTTCTCTTCTACTAGTAGATGGCAAAACCGAAATCTCTCAATATACATTCGAACGCAGAGGCGGCCGAGCTGGAATCTCTTCTGAAGAACGGCAATGTCACAATTGTTGTAATCTTAGCGGAGTGGTGCGGGGCGTGCCAGCGTGTTAAGCCCGATTGGCTCAACACGTTGAAGCGCAAGAATAAGCACAATGTGGCTCTTATCGACAGCGAGGTGCTGCCGAACACGGTCTTAAACGACAAGCTGAATGTGACCCACTTTCCGAGTGTCTTCGAGGTTCAGCCGAACGGGAAGGCGACTCTGCTCAAGAATGTTACAAACCCGAATGCGGTTGTAAATTCGAATACAAAGGTAAAGGAACAGCG
>Ga0209550_10006345_pt1 | contig 11025 bp, 8 predicted proteins | sample LauGreSuBDMM15SN_2_FD_187567 | JGI IMG/M metagenome (GOLD analysis project Ga0209550, IMG submission 187567) | Freshwater lake microbial communities from Lake Michigan, USA - Su13.BD.MM15.SN (SPAdes) (version 5) | ecosystem: Environmental > Aquatic > Freshwater > Lake | place: Lake Michigan, USA... | reverse complement strand
CTCGCGCAGGCGTTTGACGTGCACATCCACCGTGCGCTCTTCGATGTACACATGGTCGCCCCAAACTTTGTCGAGCAAGCCCCCCCGGCTGTGCACCCGCTCGGGGTGGCGCATCAGGTAGTGCAAGAGCTTGAATTCGGTGGGCCCCACCTTCAGGGGTTTGTCGGCCAAGTTGACGCGGTGCGTGTCGGCATCGAGTTGCAAGTCGCCCATTTTGACGACACCCCCCGAAGCCTCGGGCACGCGGCGGCGCAACACCGCTCGGATGCGGGCCAGCAGCTCACGCGGCGAAAACGGTTTGACGATGTAATCGTCAGCGCCCGCATCCAGCCCCGCCACCCGATCCGCCTCGTCACCCCGCGCGGTCAGCATCAGGATGGGCACAGCCTTGGTGCGTGCCGAGGCACGCCATTTGCGCGCCAGGGTCAAGCCACTCTCGCCCGGCAGCATCCAGTCCAGCAGGATCGCGTCGGGCAAGATCTCATCGAGCTCGCGCTGGGCAGTTTCAGCGTCGATGGCCCACACCGGCTGAAAGCCGTTGTGCCGCAAATTCACCGCAATCAACTCAGCGATGGCAGGTTCGTCCTCGACAATCAGAATGCGTGGAATGGTTCTCATAGAACCGCTTTTTCGATGTCGGTCAACGCGGTGTGACGCACATCGGCACCCTTGACCACGTAGATGACAAACTCGGCGATGTTCTTGGCATGGTCGCCGATGCGTTCGATGGCCTTGGCCACAAACAGCAGGTCCAGACTGGCCGAAATCGTGCGCGGGTCTTCCATCATGTAGGTGATCAGTTTGCGCACAAAACCGTTGAACTCGGCGTCGATCAAATCGTCTTCTTTCAAAATGACCAGCGCGGTGTTCACATCCAAGCGGGCAAAGGCATCGAGTGCTTTGCGCAACAAGGCGGTGGCCAGATCGGCCGCCACCCGCAGCTCAGACGACGGCAAATTGCGAGGACTGCCCTGCGCCAGGATCTGCTTGACCATGCGCGCGATGCGCTCGGCCTCATCGCCTGCACGCTCCAAGTTGCCGGTGATTTTGGATATGGCCATCAGCAAGCGCAGATCACGCGCAGTGGGTTGACGGCGCGCAATGATCGATGCCAATTCGGCATCAATTTCCACTTCCAGTGCGTTGACCTGTCTTTCTGTGGCCACCACTTGCTCGGCCACTTCCGAGCTGAATTGGGCCAATGCGTAGACGGCATGGCGAGTTTGCGATTCAACCAGACCACCCAGCTCCAGAACGCGAGAAGAAACGCCGGTGAGTTCGGCATCGAATTGACTTGAAATGTGCTTGTCCATGGAGTGCTCCTGATCAGCCAAAACGGCCGGTGATGTAGTCTTCGGTTTCCTGCTTGGCGGGCTTCATGAAGATTTGTTCGGTCTGACCAAACTCCACCAGCTCGCCCAAATACATGTAAGCCGTGAAATCGGACACACGCGCAGCTTGCTGCATGTTATGCGTCACGATGGCAACGGTGTATTCTTTTTTCAACTCGCTCACCAACTCTTCGACCTTGGCGGTCGAAATCGGGTCGAGGGCCGAGGTGGGCTCGTCCAGCAAAATGACCTTGGGCTTGACGGCCACGGTGCGGGCAATGCACAAGCGCTGCTGCTGACCGCCCGAGAGCGACAGGCCGCTTTGGCCCAGTTTGTCCTTGACTTCGTTCCAGATGGCGGCCTTGGTCAGAGCCGACTCGACGCGCTCGTCCATGTCCGAGCGGCTGAGGTTTTCATAAAGGCGCACACCAAAAGCGATGTTGTCGTAAATCGACATCGGGAACGGCGTGGGCTTTTGGAACACCATGCCGATTTGGGCACGCAGCAAGTTCAGATCTTGGCCTTTGTCCAGGATGTTCTGACCGTAAAAGTTGATCTGGCCCTCCGCACGTTGGCCGGGGTACAGGCTGTACATGCGGTTGAGCGTGCGAAGCAAAGTGGACTTGCCGCAACCGGATGGACCAATGAAGGCCGTCACGCGGTTTTCTGCGATGTCGAGGTTGACGTTTTTCAGGCCTTTGAATTTGCCGTAGTAAAAGTCCAGGTTGCGCACTTCGATGGCGTTGGAGGTCGGTGTCTTGTCAGGCATGTGGATTCCTGTGAATACGAAAAATTTTTTGGAATTGGGATTTCAAATCTGCATCAAACAGATGTTTTTTCCCTGAAAAATACACGGGCCAGGATGTTGAGTACCAACACGGCCAAAGTGACCAGCAAAGCACCGCCCCAAGCCAAGCGGATCCAGTTGTCGTAAGGGCTCATGGCGAACTGGTAAATCACCACAGGCAAATTGGCCATGGGCCTGCTCATGTCGGTGCTGAAAAACTGGTTGTTCAAAGCGGTGAACAACAAGGGCGCCGTTTCTCCACTGATGCGGGCAATGGCCAACAGCAGGCCCGTGATCACACCGCTTTTGGCTGCACGCAGAGTCACCGACAACGACACTTTCCAACGAGGTGCGCCCAAGGCAAAGGCGGCCTCGCGCAAGCTGCCGGGCACCAAGCGCAGCATGTTTTCCGTTGTGCGCATCACCACAGGCACGGCAATCAAGGCCAAGGCCATGCTGCCGGCATAGCCCGAAAATCGGCCCAAAGTGGCCACCACAATCGCATACACAAACAAGCCGATGACAATGGATGGGGCTGACAACATGATGTCGGTCACAAAACGCGTCAGCTCTGCGGTTTTGCTGCGGTCACCGTATTCGGTCAGGTAAATGCCGGCCAAAATACCCACTGGTGTCGCCACCAAAACCGACAAACCCACCATCATCAAGCTGCCCACAATCGCATTGCGCAAACCCCCGCCATCCGTGCCGGGTGCCGGTGTATCTTTGGTCAGCATGTCCCAATCCAGGGCTGCAAAGCCGTTGGAAAAGAGCACCAGCAAAATCCACAGCAAAACCGTGAGACCCAAAGCCATCGCCACCATCGAAGTGGCCATGCCCAAATAGTTAGTGATTTGGCGACGGCGGTAAAGCCCTTGATCCATGTTCACAGCCATATCAGAACCCCTTGGCTTTTTCAGCCCGATTGATCATGATTTTGGCCAAGGCCAAGACCAAAAAGGTGATCACAAACAGCAAGAAGCCGAGTGCAAACAACGAAGACATGTGGAAATCAGCCGCTTCGCCAAACTCGTTGGCCAAGGTCGATGCGATCGACGTGCCCGGCGAGAACAGCGATGTGGGCATGCGGTTGGCATTGCCAATCACAAAGGTCACTGCCATCGTTTCGCCCAAGGCGCGGCCAAGACCCAGCATGATGCCGCCGATCACCCCTTTTTGGGTGTAAGGCAACACGATCCCGCGCACGACCTCCCAAGTGGTGCAACCCAAGCCGTAGGCCGACTCGCGCAAAATGGGGGGGGTGATTTCAAACACATCGCGCATCACGGCCGCCACAAAGGGCAAGACCATGAACGCCAAAACAATGCCTGCGGACAAAATGCCCATGCCGTTGGGGGCGCCGCCAAACAAAAAGCCGATCAAAGGCATGCCGCTCATCAAGTCGCGCACCGGCACTTGAATGTAGTCGGCAAACAAAGGCGCAAACACAAACAGGCCAAACATGCCGTAAATGATGGAGGGCACGGCGGCCAACAATTCGATGGCGGTGCCCAAAGGGCGGCGCAACCACACTGGGCAGGTTTCGGTCAAAAAGACCGCAATACCAAAAGCCAAGGGAACGGCAATCAACAAGGCAATTCCTGCGCTGGACAAGGTGCCCACGATGGCAAAAGCCGCGCCAAACTGCTCATTGTTCACGTCCCACTCTGAGTACCAGAGAAAAGGCACACCAAACTTGGCAAAGGTGGGCCAAGCATTGACAAACAACGAAACGATGATGCCCGCCAATGCACCCAGAACGATCAACGAAAAAATTTGGGTTGATCTGTGAAACAAGACATCTTGAAACCTTTGGCGCTTGGCCACGGCCAGCATCTGGCTGCTGTCTTGCGCGGTAGAGAGGGAAGTTTGCATGCGGGAGTCCATCCAACAATAACCATCAAAATCAACAGAAAATCCGCCGGTTGAACGTCATGTCAACCGACGGATCACTGTTCTAAAGCGCCAGAATTACTTCTGAATTTGCGACCAGACGCGTGAACGGATCTGATCGGTCAGGCTGTCAGGCAAGGCCACATAGTCCAGGTCGGCGGCCATTTTCTTGCCATTCTTGAAGGACCAGTCGAAGAACTTGAGCGCTTCGTTCGAAGCGGCTTTGTCAGCTGGGTTCTTGTACATAACGATGAAAGAAGCGGTGCTGATGGGCCAGCTGGTGGCGCCTTTGGCGTTCACCATGGACACGCCCATGCCAGGAACGCTGAACCAGTCGGCGCTGGCAGCAGCAGCGGCAAAAGTCAGGTCATCAGGGGCAACATACCGGCCATCGGCGTTTTGCATTTGCATGAAATTCATGTTGTTCTTTTTCACGTAGGCGTATTCCACGTAACCGATCGAACCCTTGACGCGGTTGACGTTTGCGGCCACACCTTCGTTGCCCTTACCACCCACGGAAGTAGCCGCTGGCCATTTGATGGTGGCGTTTTTGCCAGGACCGTCAGCCCACTCTTTGCTCACGGCGCTCAAGTAGTCGGTGAAGTTGAATGTCGTGCCCGAACCGTCAGCGCGGTGCACCACGGTGATGATGTCGTTGGGCAGGTTCTTGCCAGGGTTCAAGGCAGCGAACTTGGGGTCGTTCCACTTGCTGATCTTGCCGGAAAACATTTCGGCCAACACGGGGCCTGTCACGCGCAACTCACCTGGCTTGAAGCCGTCCAAGTTCACGATAGGCACAGTGCCACCAATGATCATGGGGAACTGGACCATCGCATCTTTGTCCAAATCAGCACCAGAAATAGGCGCGTCTGTGGCACCGAAAGTCACGGTCTTGGCGCGGATCTGGCGAATACCACCGGAAGAGCCGATGGACTGGTAGTTCAGGCCCACGTTGGTGGCCGCTTTGTAGGCTTCAGCCCACTTGGCATACACGGGGAATGGGAAAGTCGCGCCAGCGCCGGTGATGTCGGCAGCCATTGCAGTGGCCGCCACAACGGTCATGGCTACAGCGGCCACGAGGGATTTAAATTTCAGCATTTCAGCTCCTGAAGCAGGGTCAAATAGAATTCTTGCCAACAACCTGTTTGTTGATGACATGTTTCAATGTAGTCTTTGATTGTGACAACTTTGTGTCAAATAACCTTGGTTTGTATGGCAAACGAACGGGTTGGCAAAGACCTGCCGAAGATAAACCGCGCTTGCAGACATATCTAAGGCCTTGCGGTCCGCCTACAACAAGGCATCGCAGCGGCTGTCAGGGTTTCAAGCGCCACAAAGCGCCATCTGGTGAATCGCTCAAGAGGTAAACCAAACCGTCTGGGCCCACCCTCACATCGCGGATACGCCCCACTTGCTGCGTCAGCAAACGCTCTTCAGCCACCACTTTCTCCCCGTCCAGCACCAGCCGCACCAAGCTTTGCCCCCGCAAAGCGCCCAGCAACAAGCTGCCCCGCCAAGCCGGGAAGGCATTTCCCTCGTAAAAGGCCAGCCCCGAGGGCGCAATCGAGGGCACCCAAACGTGCAGGGGTTGCTCCATGCCTGTCTGGTGCGTGCCAACACCGATGCGGGTGCCTGTGCCGTAGTTCACGCCATAGGTGATGGTGGGCCAACCGTAATCGCGCCCACTGCGGATGATGTTGAGTTCGTCCCCACCTTGAGGTCCGTGCTCGTGCGTCCACAACTCGCCCGTTTGCGGGTGAATCGCCGCGCCCTGGATGTTGCGGTTGCCCCGGCTGAACACCTCGGGCATCTGCTGGGCTTGCTGCACAAAGGGGTTGCTGGCGGGCACGTGGCCATCGTCATGCAAGCGAATGACCGATCCGGCGTGGTCACGCGGCTTTTGGGCGCGCGCTTCGTCTCCCCGGTCACCCAGGGTCAAAAACACATGGCCTTGTCGGTCAAAAGCGATGCGCCCACCAAAATGCCGCCCTCCCCGCGAGGCAGGCCGCATGGCAAACAGGTTTTGCAGATCCACCAGCCGGTGCCCCTTTAGGCGCGCCCTGACCAAGGCGGTAGCCGATGCGCCGGTTGGACCGTCTTTGGGCGCCTGCGCATACGCCAGGTAAATCCAGCCATTGCGGACATGATCGGGGTGCACGGCCACGTCAAACAAACCACCCTGGCCGTCCACCACGATGTCGGCAGGCAGCCCCTCAATCGGGCGTGGGTCGATCTGAAAGTCGCGACTGATTCGGCGCAAGCGCCCTTCGCGCTCGGTGATCAGCATGTCCCCACCGGGCAACCAGGCCAGCGACCAGGGATGGCTCAAACCCTTGACCAGGGTTTGCACCTGAAATGCCACGGGGGCGGGCGAATGACGCACAAGGTCTTTGGACTGCGTGGGGACGGCAGATGGGAGAGTTGAGGCCAGGGCAGCGGCCGCACAGCCCCAAAAACAGGCCATGATGATCATCCGAGAAATTTGGATCTGGCGCATGGTGCTGCCCCCATCAAGTCAAAAAAGTAAATGGATCGCGTGCAAGTCGACAGTTTCGACACAGCATTCAGTTGCACCATGCGATGGTTTTTATTGGTGAACCATGCTGGTCGGCTAGTTGGTATTGTGATCTTTTTGATCCTTAAAAAAAAGGCGCGCTGAAGCAGCGCGCCGTCAAGAAGTTGCAAACTTCGGTACTTAAATCAATATTTCAGATTGATCTGATAAATGGCGGTCGTCCCGCTGATTTCATTGCCGATCACCAGCAAGGGCTTGCCATTGGGCGACTTGTCTGCCGGCACAAAGTGCATCCCCTCGGGACCCAAGTCGCCCGTGGCGCCATTGCGGGTGTTGATGTAGGTCTCATAAACCGGGCGGGCTGGGTTGCTCACGTCATAGACCACGACCCCGCCCACGCGCTCCAGGCCAATGAACGCGTAATGTTTCTGGCCAAACTGGGCCACGATCACGCCTTCGGGCTCTGGGCCCTTGTTGTCACTGCGGTCGTCTTGCACGTTGCCAGCGTGGCTGGCATTGAACTTGGCCTGGGGCAAGTCTTTGGTCAACTGCTCCAGCTGATCACCAGAATCAAAGACCTGTTGGCCCTGCGCATTCCAGATGGAGAACGAGCGTGTGCCGTAGGCATAGAGTTTTTCGTAAACGCCGTTCACAGCACCCTGTGACTTGGTCACCGTCAGACGGCCCAGTTGGGCATCGGATTTGAGAGCCTCCAGCGCTGGGCTCAAGACCAGATCCTTGACGCGCGACTCTTCGCTGTAACCGGGCCAATCGGCACGTGCATCCCCTTCGTTGGCGGTGATCAAGTAAGTTTGACCCGCCACGCTGTAACTGGCGATCGCATCGGGCAGGTACATGCCCAGCACAGGCCAAGTCTTGATGTTGACGGCACTGTCTTTGTCACTGGCATCCAAACCGTTGCCCGCAAGGCTGTGGTCCTTGTAGCCAAACGGTTTGATGGCGGTCACCTTGGCAGAGGCAATGTCCACGATGGCCATGGCATTGTTTTCCTGCAAGGTGACATAGGCTGTTTTGCCGTCCGCTGACACCGTGATGTACTCAGGCTCCAAGTCTTGCGCAACCGTGGCCCCTGGCCCAAAAATCCGCACGCCCGAAGCAATGAGCGCATCTTTTTGGGTATTGAAGGCTTTGAAGTCGGCTGTTTTGGCGGTCAACACCACGTTTGAGCTGGTCAAACTCAGGCCACTGACGTCCACCACACTGATGGACCCCTCGGGGTCGACCGAGTCAGGCAGGCCATAAGAATTGGGCTCACCCTCATTGGCCAGCAACAAGGTTTTGCCATCTGGTGTGAACGTCACCATGTCGGGCAATGCGCCCACCACAGCGGTGGCCAACACGGCGTAATCGGAGGCACGCAACACAATCAAACGGCCAGGTTGGGTTTTGTCCAAGGCCTGCACGGCCAAGGCCACCATGCCTTGGTGAATCGCCACGCTGTTGGCAGCGCCTGCACCGGCCCACAAACTGGCCATGGTCACAGTTTTGAGCAAAGTCGGTTGCGCAGGGTTGGTCAAGTCCAGCACATCCAGGCTGGCCAGCGCCCCATTCACCACAAACAGCTTTTTGCTGGCCGCGTCATAGGCGGTGATTTCAGCCGAGCCCTCACCCCCCTGGTGTGTGAAGCCGCCCAATTTGACCAGGCCCAAAGCGACGGGCGTCTGCTCCTCCGCATCAGAGCCGCCGCAAGCCACCAAGGCAGCCAGCAGGCTCAAGCCGCATGCGCCGTAAAGCAAGGTTTTTTTCAAGTTCAAATTCATGTTCATCTCCAGAAATTTCAGTTCAAAACCGTGTCTGAGCGTTGGCCCAGGTTTTGGATGCGAAGGTCTTGCGCCGCAGGTGTGTCTTTCACCCCAAAGGCCGTGGTGCCGAACTGGCTCTTCATGTACTTCATGAAGGCATCTTGCTCACTGCCCAAAGTGGCGGTGCTGGTGCTGGCCGCGCCACCCGCTGTGGTCTCGGTCATGGTGGTGTCCAGCTTGACCAGGTTCACAAAATCGGCCGTGGCCGGGAAGGGGTAGCCATCGCCACCACCGGCGGCCGTGCTCGTGCCCTCGGCCAAGAAGTTCAAGGTCACCATGCGGAAGGTGCGCTGCGCATTGCCCACCAAGGCCCCGTTTTGAACCACCACATCGCTGCCCACCTTGAGCGAACGGATGCGCTCACCCGCCGTGGTGACGGCAAAATTGGCATCCAGCGTTTGCGCCGTGCGGCTTGGGTCATAACTGAAGCTCATGCCGCCCACTTGAGGGAAACGGCCCTGGCTGCCCAACACCGCCACACCGTGCTCCAGCAAGGACTTGAGTTGTGCGGCTGTCACGTTAAATGCCCACAGCTTGTTGTTGAACTTCAAAGCTGTTTCCACTGCCAATTGAGAGACTTCTCCGGCTTGGCGCTTGGCTTCGGCGTTGGCTTTGGGCGCGGTCAACACAGAAGCAGTGGTGGCCCCGGGCAGAGCCAACACTTCACCAATTTCAGATCGGATACCGCCACCATTTTTTAAGGAGATTTGAACTGTGGGGTCCAAGCGTTGGGCATACCACAGGTTGGCATCGGCCGTCAGGTTGCCAAAGTTGGTCTCTTCGTTGCGCACTGACGCGCGGCGGCCTTCCAAAAATTCACCGGTTTTACCGAATACGTTGCCATCTTTGGTCTTGAGCACGGCCTTGATGGCATCACGCACCTGGGCCACCAAGCCTGAAACGGTGACACCACCCGCACTGTCGTCGGTTTCGCTGGTCACCCAGGCACCCGAGAGTTTGGTGTCAAAGCGTTGGGTGATCAACACGCCTTTGTCGTCAAACGGGGCCATGAAGCGCCCGAGGTATTTGTAGTCGGCGTCCACGTTGACCACCACGGTGGGTTGGCCCGCAGCGTCTTTCGTTTGAAAGGGGTAGTCACCAGCCGATTTGTCGCCGGTTCGCAGCACATCGTTGGCATCGGACAGCAAGGTGTTGGAGCCCCCGGCGACGATGATGTCCACATTTTTCAAACGTTCGGCCAAGGCTTTTTCAATGGCCAAGGTTTGCATGTGGGCCAACAGCACCACCTTGTTGATGCCCGCAGCGGTCATCTCATCCACGCCCTTTTGGATGGCCGATGCCAAGCCGGCCACATCCACCTCGCTGGTGGTCAACACGGGCATGAATTGCAATTTGCCTGGCGAAGTGATGTTGGCAAACACAGGTGAACTGGCGCCGATCACGCCAATTTTTTGACCCCCGACGTCCACCACGGTCCAGCCGGACAATTTGCCCGATTGCTCAGCCGCTTTGCCCCCGTTGGCCAACTTCAGACTGGCCACTTCGCTGTCGGCTGCAAAGTCCACGTTGTAGGCCAAGTAGGGAAAGCGTGCGCCAGACCATGCGCCACTGGGTTTGATCATGTCTGCGAACTGCTTGGTGCCCAAATCCAGTTCGTGGTTGCCGATGGCCGAAGCCTGCACGCCCATCGCATTCAAGAAAGCAATGTCAGCACGCCCCACTTCAGCCACACCCAGTGCTGCAGACAAGCTGGTGTCATTGGCTGCATTGAAACGCGGCCCGGGGATGTAGTTGTCACCCGAGCTCACGGTCAGGGTTTGCTGCGGGTACTGAGCGCGAAATTTCTGGATCATCCCCGACAGATTGGCCACGCTGTTGAGCGCCGTGCTGTCCGAGCCATCGGCGTCAGAAATGTGCAGCAACTGCAAAGTGAAGGCCGCCTCGGGCGCATCCGATGTGCCGCCACAGGCGCTGAGCACCAAGGCGGTGGCCAATAAGGTGGCCCATAATTTTTTGCCGATTGTCTTTGACATGGATGACCCCAATGTGTTCACAAAAATATCAGTGTGATTGGGCTTCATGTCAGTTCGATGAATTTTCAATGAAAATCTTATGAAAATTTGCAAGGAATGCGCAACCTCCAACCCGAGACCGCCAACGCGATAACCTGCTTTTTTATGCGGCCAATTTGACCGTCACACAAATGAAACAAGCGCTCTGTAGATTTAAAAATTCCATCAACCCGGAGCAACTTTTTCATGTCTCATTCTTTCGACCCCATCGACAACACATCCAACAATGAGCACTTCCAAGAAGTTCTCGACAAAGCACTGAGCAACCCATCACGTCGCAACATTTTGCGCGGTGGTTTGGGTCTGGCCTCCATGTTTGCCTTGCCCATGTTGCCCGGTTGCGGCGGCACAACGAGCAGTGCTTTGCCCGCCTTGGCCAGCAGCACCTTGCTGAAGTTCACACCGGTCGCCAAGAGCTTGGCCGACCAGATATTGGTTCCCGCTGGCTACACAGTCAAAGTTTTGCATGCCACTGGCGACACCATGAAGGCAGACGTTCCAGCCTACTCCAATGCAGGCACCGACGACGCTGAAAGCTGGGCCAACCGCGTCGGTGACCAGCACGACGGCACTGAGATTTTCTACATCGGCTCCAATGGCAAATCCAAAGGCAGCTACAGCTACGCAGCTGGCGACAAAGCCG
>Ga0209550_10006342_pt1 | contig 11027 bp, 6 predicted proteins | sample LauGreSuBDMM15SN_2_FD_187567 | JGI IMG/M metagenome (GOLD analysis project Ga0209550, IMG submission 187567) | Freshwater lake microbial communities from Lake Michigan, USA - Su13.BD.MM15.SN (SPAdes) (version 5) | ecosystem: Environmental > Aquatic > Freshwater > Lake | place: Lake Michigan, USA... | reverse complement strand
CCCTTGAGCTCCCGTTGCACCTGTATCTCCCTGGGAACCCTGGGCACCTGTAAAGCCTTGGGCACCGGTGACACCCTGCGCACCCTGAGCCCCCGTAACTCCCTGAGCACCTGTTGCACCCGTAAAGCCTTGAGAACCTGTCTGCCCTGTAAGGCCATCAGCACCGGTAACGCCCTGGGCACCTGTGAACCCTTGACTGCCGGTGGACCCTGTATATCCTTGTGCACCGGTAGCACCTGTAACGCCCTGGGCACCGGTGACACCCTGTGCACCTTGAGCACCAGTAACGCCCTGAGAACCCGCCGTACCTGTAAAGCCCTGAGCACCCGTCGTGCCCGTCGCTCCCTGCGTCCCTGTTACACCCTGAGAACCTGTTAGGCCTTGAGCCCCTGTTACACCCTGAGCACCTGTAGTGCCTTGAGAACCAGTAAGGCCCTGTGCCCCCTGTGCACCCTGCGAGCCCGTAGAGCCGTCCTGGCCCGGTGCATACCCCGCATAGATCGTCGAGGTATAGTTCGACCCCACACCGATCTTCACAAAGGCAGTGTCGGTTTCTATAGCGAACTCGCCCGGGCTCAGCACCAGGTTCGCATTCGAAAATCCTAGGGAAGTATCCCGTAGGTTCTGAATCTTGATAACATTTGACATATCTACCGTGATATAGTAAAATTAACTGTGAACTGCTAACGTATAGGTTTTATGCTTTTATGCCTGTATGCTTTATGCAATTCATTTCTTTTAGCCTTACATACTAGAATGTCGAACATTTCTATACTAATGAATCGACAGCCTACGGCTACCTGGTCTAATCTAAGCCTGGCGCCCGGTGAAATCGGCATTAATCTCACAGATGGTACCTATCGTATAAATCTAGCTACCTCGAATGTGCCCTTTTCTTCAGGCACAACTGCCCAAGTCCCCCCTTCTTCCGCCGACCTCATTATAGGTCGCACGGGTGCTACAGGGTTTACGGGTCCGACAGGGGCTGCAGGGGCGCAAGGTGCTGCAGGACTCACAGGAACTACAGGCCTCACAGGCCCCACGGGTAATACTGGCCTAACGGGGTCGCAGGGATTCACGGGCCCCACCGGTCCTACAGGATTCACGGGTGCTCAGGGTGCGCAAGGTGAGACAGGTCCCACTGGATTCACAGGTCCTACAGGAGCCGAAGGACTCACAGGTCCCACGGGCTCTACAGGAGTGACAGGGCCCACGGGATCCACGGGTTTCACAGGATCTCAAGGCGTGACAGGTCCCACAGGTCCCCAAGGTATCCAAGGTGCCCAAGGGCCGACGGGTCCTACAGGGACGGAAGGTCCCATGGGTGCAGAAGGCTTCACGGGGCCCACGGGTTTAGACGGCTTGAGAGGAGCTACAGGTGCTACAGGGGTTACGGGCTCAACGGGCTTCACAGGACAGACGGGAGAGACAGGATCCACGGGGGACATAGGAGCCCAAGGATCCATAGGCCCCGCAGGTGAGACAGGGCCCACGGGTGCCACAGGGTTCACAGGTCGTCAAGGGGATATAGGCTTTACAGGCGTGCAAGGACCTCAGGGAGCCACGGGCCCCACAGGGTTTACGGGTCCGACAGGCCAAACGGGAGCCATAGGGCCGCAGGGAGCCCAAGGGTCGACAGGCCCCACAGGCTTCACAGGCCCCACAGGGGCCACAGGCTTCACAGGACCTCAGGGAGCCACAGGGCCCACGGGTCATACAGGGCAAACGGGTCCGACGGGCGCTCAAGGTCCGACAGGGCCGACGGGAGCCACGGGCCCCACAGGAGCAACAGGGTCTCGGGGTATCGAAGGCGTCTCCCTGCTCCAGCTCGCCCCCACCTCCTCAGCTGTCCAGGGCAATCTCCTATACTCCTCCAACGGCATCCAGGCCTCTGCCGCCACTATCTATGGATCCACGCTCTCTGCTCAGAATATCACCGTCAACAATACCTATATTACACCCAATGTGACGACCCCCTCCGTGCCGCCTCTCCTTTCCAATGGCAACTACGGAGCCACCTATGTGCTTACAGACAAAACAACCTTCACGGCCCCCTCGAATCTCACGTACCCCTTCTACGTGAATGTGAAGGCCAGCTCAAATGTCCCCAGCATACCTGTGAATGTCAGCGTCATCCCTTTTACACCTATACGTATGTATTCGAATTACAGCTATGGTCTGAGAGGCGTAGTCATTTATGGATCGAATGCGTATCTGGGTTCGTCTGCGAGTAATGCTGATAACAACGCATATAATTCTGTAATATTTAGGGTGAATATCTATACAGGTTCCTTGGACATTATTGCTGGGTCGAATCGTCAACACGGCAATGTAGTCAATGGAACAACTGGCTCATCTATACGATATTCTGTTCCTGTTCCATGTGCAATAGATCCAACCGGCAGCATCCTATATATTCTAGATACGGGTAGTTCAATTCTAACAACCTTAACGACAGCACCTCCCTATACAGCAACGGTTCTAGCGAGCTCGTTTGCAAATGTTTCCTATGCTGCACAGATGCATATTGATCCAACCTTCACAACGATGTATGTAGCTGAATTATTCTCACATACAGTATCCCGTTTCACGATAACTGGAGGAGGTAGATCTATTATTGCTGGAAGTAATGGAACAACTGGTTCTGCGGATGGAGTGGGAGGGGCTGCTAGGTTTAACATACCCGTGGGCATAACCATGGATGCTTCCAATATATATGTGACAGATTTAATTAATACTACAATTCGCATGATCAGTCCAAATTCCAATGTCACACGAATTGGTGGAATTGTAACGACGGGTGGTCTTATAGATGGTCCTCTTAACACAAATAGATTTAATGACCCAGCCTGTATTATATACTCTGCTGCAAATAATGTCCTATTTGTTGGGGATACGGGTTGTATACGTAGACTTGATTTGTCGACCTCGAACTATATGGTAACAACGGTTGTATCAGGCCTTGGACAACAAGTGAATGGTTTATATATTCAAAGTAATCTCTTGTACTACACCACGGATAACTATTTTACTGGAACGACATCTAGCTTCGGCAATTGCAGTATATACACCCAGGCGGCCGGCCCGACGAACGGCACCATCCCTGGCTCCAATACGGTTGTCCAGGTGTTTTCGAATGCGTCCTTTCCCTTGTATGCTGGAACTATCTACGGGACGACCATGTATGTTGCAGGGGGTACAACCGTTGTATATGCAATAAATCTTTTAACGGGTACTATTATAAAGATTGCAGGAGGGGGTGCATCAGTAACAGCGGGGTCTTCGAACGGCCAAATTGGTTCAGCTATTACATATAATAATGTATATTCCTGCCAAATAAATCCATCTGGAACTATACTGTATATACCTGATTATGGTGCAAATATTCTTACAGCTCTTACCTTATCGAACTATTCAAATTCAAATATAGTTACGGCAAACTTTCAAAACGTTCTGCAGGTGTCTCTCGATGCCACGGGAACCAATGCGTATTTTTTTCGAGCCAATCTATATGATGTTTGCAAATGTGTTCTTTCCACGGGAATTGTAACATCAATTGCTGGTTATCCAGGTACTGCTGGAGCAGTAGATGAAACCGGTACCGCCGCTCGATTTTATACTTCATACAACACCGCATTCAACCAGAATACTAATTTTGTGTATCTTGCAGATCCAGGTAGTTGTGCAATTCGCGCAATTAATGTTACAACCTCCAATGTTACAACGATTGGTGGTGTATTAGCTTCAAGTAGTAATATAGACGGCCCTCTAGGAACAAATAGACTTCTGGCTCCAAAAGCTATACTATACAGTGCTGCCCACAATATGATCTATTTTTCCGATACAGCTACAATAAAACAACTTGAATTAACATCGGGGAACTATGTCATCACCACACTAGTCTCTTCCACAGGGACAATTCAACCGGCCGGTTTATTTATTCTTTCGAATACATTATATTATACTACAAGTCCTGAAGCTGCACTCAACTCCATCTCTCTGACCCCGCCCATCCCCCAACGCAATCCTAGTGCGATTTTATATGCGTCGAATGCCCAGAGTTGGACCCTGTATTAGATAAACCCTTAGTAGAATGTCGCTGAGGCTAAGATTCCGCACGGGCACGACTGCTAGCCTTAGCAATGTCCTGCCCGGCGAACTTGTTATTCTGACTGATCAAAATTCAATCGGAATAAATACAACTACGACGGCGGCACCTGCTTCCAATATAACCGCCTTTGTTCCACAGATCGCTGGCTCACAAGGAGCCACCGGTTTGATGGGGTCTACCGGTGCACAGGGTGTAGAAGGGGCAACAGGGGCGCAGGGATTCACAGGGGCGCAGGGATCTCAGGGTGCCCAGGGAGTTACAGGATCCCAGGGTGCCCAGGGTTCTACGGGCTCGCAAGGAAGCCAAGGGGCTCAGGGTGTCCAAGGAGTTACTGGGCAACTAGGGGCTCAAGGAGCCCAAGGAGCCCAAGGAACCGAGGGATTTACAGGGGCTCAAGGATCTACCGGTTCTGCGGGGGTCCAAGGATCGACAGGAGCCCAAGGCTCGACGGGAGTCCAAGGGGCAACGGGAACCCAGGGAAATCAAGGTACAACGGGCGAAGGAGGCTCACAAGGAGCCACTGGAGCTACAGGTTCACAGGGCTTCACGGGCACTCAAGGAGACACAGGACAAACAGGAGCTCAGGGAGCGACTGGACTCCAGGGTGCTCAAGGAGCCATAGGTGTACAGGGTTCCACGGGCTTCACGGGAGCCCAAGGCTTGACTGGACAACTAGGTGCGCAGGGTGATACGGGTGCAACAGGGGTCCAAGGTGCGCAAGGAGAACAAGGAGCGCAAGGTTCCCAGGGTGCTCAGGGTGATACGGGCGTCACAGGGGCGCAAGGTGCCCAAGGTTCCCAGGGCCCTACAGGCCAGATAGGTGCACAGGGTTCCACGGGGGCACAAGGAGCCCAAGGCTTCACAGGCGCACAAGGTAGTCAAGGAGCCACGGGAGCTCAAGGACACACAGGTTCTCAAGGGGCTCAAGGGGCCCAAGGGGTTCAAGGGGCGACGGGCCAAACAGGTGCTCAAGGAGTCACGGGAGCGCAAGGATTCACGGGATCCCAGGGTACAAATTCCGTCTACGCACCCCAGCCCGTCACGGCCTTCACGACCACGAGCTATCTGGCAGCAACGAATTCCTTCTCCTCGTACAACTCGAACTTCCCTGTCACAGCCACCAGTCTGACGGCACCGAATATCGTAGCATCAAACTTCACCACAAACACTCTCATTCCGTCGCCGTACTCAACCTGTAACATCAACTACAATACGGGCACAGTGTCCGTTACTGGCAATACCTTGTATATCGTGAAGGCCCCGACGACTTCGTTTGCAACAACGTATAGCATGGCAAACAATCTATATTTTAACATGCCTTCTATTATTTTTAGTCAATGTGTGGTCCATCCATCTGGGTTTGCATACCTGTATTCTGATAGCAATGCAATCAATGCTACTGCGTCAAATTATCTATATTCCTACAATCTGAGTAAAGTTAGTCGTACAAATCTTTCTAATACGTCGACGAATCCATGCTTCGATACAAATGGCATCCAGCACGTTATGATAGATACTCTTGGATACGTATATATCTCCTATGGAACGAACTCGAATATTGTGAAATGTTCCGTAAATACACAGACGGGTGCTCTGTCCCCTGCTCTCTGGGCTATCACGGCTCCCTATGCGAATTCCCGTATCTTTCCAACCACCAACTCCGTCTACGTCTACGCATCTGGTACGACCAGCAACATCTATCGCTACTCCGCCAATAAGACATCGATCCAATACACCTCGGCAATCTATTCGAACGACGGATCCCTCAGATTCTTATCGGCCACACCGAACGACGCCTTCCTCTTTGCAACCACGTCGACCTCGAACGTCTATTCCTACAACGTACAAACGAAAGTAGCCACAAGAATAGCATCCAATCTCGCAGCCACGGCTCACACCCCGTACTATGATGCATACACGAACAACCTCTATTGCTCCCTTTCGACGGCAAATTCGATCGCAAGAATACCTCTTAGCGGCACTGGAGCGGTTACTATGATAGCTTCTGTGTTTGCCCCTGGTTTCAGCGGATCCAATCCCCAGACAATTAGTTTATACAATGGATATCTCGGTCAATCGAATCTATACTTTATGGGGCGTTCGAATGTAAATTGTTACATTGTTGGTGCTTCGAACACCTCCTACCCCTCGACCACTTACACCTTCAATAACCTGCTCGATAATACGTATACGGAGTCGAATTACACGAACGGGATTTCTGGCACTCTCGATGGCCCGATTGCTACTGCGAGATTTAATAAACCAAGTCACATGGCAGTGAATCCTATAAATGGTAATATATATGTAGCAGACCAGTCTAATTATACCATCCGTATGATTACTCCTGCGGGGATAGTCTCAACCATAGCAGGAACAGCTGGAACGAATGCTCAATTAGATGGCAATGGTCTTGCTGCACGATTTACCGCACTAAATAAACTTGCAATTAATTCAACGGGTACTACTCTATATGCCGTTCAAACGAGTGGACAATTCAATTCATTTACTTCCTATATTCGCACGATAAATCTAACCTCAGGGAATTATGAAGTAGCATCGTCTAGTTCATTTGCAGATGCAATTTATGGCATGTGCATCGACCCAACAAATACATATTTATACTGTACTATATATCAGGCATTATCAGTAAGGCGTATAACAATTGGATCTTGGGCGTCAACAACTATTCTAAGTGGAGATAATTATATGAATGGAATTTGTATTGATTCCACGGGGTCGAATTTATATTTGTCATATTTTTTAAACCGTAGAATATCGCGAATTGTTATAGCAACATCGACTATAACGACGATTGCAGGATCTGGTAGTACTACTTGGAATGGAGATGGAAACGGAACTGCAGTATCAATATCTGCTCCAGGGGATATTACAATAAATACATCAAATACTGCATTGTATTTTGTAGATATGGATTTTTTTTCCATACGTATGATTGAATTAGTAAGTGGTAATTTTACGGTTACAACAATTTCAGGTTCTAATGCTGCTCCCTATGGGCAAAGTAATTTTACATTGTATAATGGTATTTTCTGGCATCCCTACCAGAATGTCTTATATTTTGGAGATAATTCTGCAAACGCTATAAAAATCATAAACTCCAACGTCAAGCCCAATAGCAACGTCCAGATCAAGAATGCAACAGGGGTGCCGATCAGGATTGCTGGCACTGGGAGCACCGTCGTGAGAAATTCCAATATCTATCCCTCCTTATCAGCGACTGACGTGGCTCTCCTGCAGAACACGAACGGGAATATTTATACGATTTATTAACGCTTAAATTACATGTGGACTGGTAGACTATGGAGCTTGTCCGTTCCCTCCGATACCAAGGCAAACACGCTGAGGCGTGGGCAGTCTATCAGACTATTGAGCATACAAAAGAACAGGCAGATAAAGCATTCCTCGCCTACGAGCGAAGCATTCTTAGTTACTATGTGGGCATTCCTAAAGAAGAAGCTCTCGTCGATTTCATGACCTCCTATTCTCTCTACAAAAATATCGACTATACTAACATACAGTTCTACGTGGGTCCCTTTCCCTCTACGATTCTACCTTTCTCTCTTCAACCGAAGGACGACTTTCTTCCTACGTCCACCTCTATCCTCCGTCTCTCACCCACGAAACTTCTTTTGAATGTGCGATATGTGAATTACAGGATTCAGGAGAATGGGTCCTATCTTATGTCAGAGGGTGGTGTTCTGAGTCCGCACCACTTTCTGAGGACGAGGAATGTCTGTCTGATAACGGATAACGAGTTTCAGACGATGGAAGAGCACGAGATGGTGCCGAGAGATCCGCCGACCCATGCAAGAAATATCTGTGGGCTCGAAGATATTCGGCTCTTTCGAAAGGACTATCAGATATGTTTTTCAGCCACGTCGTGTGAATACTCACACAACGGCCTTATTCAGGAAGTCGAAGGGGTCTACGATATCGAGTCCCATCAACTGATTGTTCAGCCCATGTACTCACCCACAGGGTCCCATGTTGAGAAGAACTGGATTCCGATGAACAGAGCATACGGCGATTCTCTCTACATATATTCCTGGCACCCGCTCACTCTTGGTACAGTAAAGAATGGTATCTTTAAAATACACAGTGAGCTGCCGACTCCCCACTTCTTTCGCCACGTGCGTGGCTCGACTACGTTTGTGTATCATGAAGGATACCTTTACTCCATGGTTCACTGCGTCATTGAAACAGTGCCGAGGAAGTACTATCATATGCTCGTGAAGCTCGATGAATCCTACAACCTTGTCTCCTATACAATACCCTATTACTTTGTAAAAAATCATATCGAGTATACACTCGGAATTGATATTGGGTCGAAGCTACGCTGCATTGCCTCGCAAAATGACTGCGACCCGATCCTTATTGAAATGGATATGGGGGATTTGAAATGGATTTCGGTGTAGTGGCTTTTAGCTACGCTAATGCAGTCGCTACGCTAATGCAGTCGCTACGCTAGGCCAAGCTTCCTATGCACCTCCCTCTGAGCCCTGGTGTCATAGGAGTGGAACACATAATACCCGCCCCTGGTTCTGCGAAACCCGTTCCGCTCATACCACGGCACAATATCATCTCTCTCAGGGTATACATGAACGCTGCCCCTCATATCATAACACTCTGTAACAAGGTCTAGGAGAAGCTTCGTGCCGAGTCCGCTTCCTCTATATTCAGGATCGATGGCGAAATAGTCGACGTACATACTCTTCCCAGTAGAGGAGTGAAAGGAGGCGATCATGAAGCCGATAAGCTTCGCAGGAGAAGCATTAGTATTATTCTTCCAAACCCCCACCGAATCCTTCTTCGATCGTTGCGACCAGGATATGTATAAGTCGCCTACAGGAAGAGAGAACGATTTCCTGAAGATCCCCTCGACTGCAGCAAGGTCAACTTCCCGTAAGCGCCGAATCATTGTGGACCACTTCCCCAATCGCCCGCCACTTCAATTTTTATTACGTGGTCATGTAATAAAAATTGACATATCTGACATATCTGACTCCTTATGTACTGATACACAAATGAACCCTTCAGACACTCTACTCTGTCGGTATTGCAATAAGAATGTTGAATCGTATGCTAGAGGAAATATACGTGTAAGCTTCGACACCATGCATGGATATGAAGGGCAGACCTTACGAGTCTGTGCGTGTAAGGGCATAGACCCCTTTAACACCAGTGGAAAGAGAGCTTGGGTTGTATATAATCAGCGTGGGGATGTGTGTGATGTGAATCCGTATAGTGTATCTATGATGCAAAGGTCTGCGGAAGTGTCAGGCCCATATAGGTACAAGTTGAGCAGAATTTGGGAACCAACGAAAAATAAAATCCTATTTATAATGATTAATCCATCTACTGCAAATGCAACGGAAGATGATAGGACAATCAAGGCCTTACTCGAAATTACTAAAAAATGGAACGGATATGGAGGGTTCTATGTAGGAAATCTCTATCCTCATATTACACCAAGGCCTGCTGAATTACGAACTATGGCATATCCAGATGATATCCGTGCAATAAATGAAAGGTCGATTGAAGAAATGGCATCTGATTCCAGCATTATAATCTATGCGTGGGGTACAAAGGGTCCTGACGAAAGGCAAAAGGAACCCGAGTGGTTAAGAAAAATAATGAATCGAGATGTATGTGTTATAGGGTTATCTGTAAAAGGTGTTCCTAAACATCCTCTGCAAAGATCCCAGTATAAATATCTTATTCAGGAAGAACCTGTGTTATATAGGACTAAGATATAAAGACACTTCAAATACTTTATCTGCGTTTATAAATGGACTTTACAGCCGAGTTGAATGCCCAGGAGCTCGGCCATATCTTCAACCAGCTTGCTCCTACGAAGGAGCAGAGGGCAATCATCTCGGATTTTCTCAAGATACGAAATGATACTGACATACGATACAACGCCCGATTGGAAACCTTGAAGAAAACTCTCGTGGAGATACCACATCACGAGGAATTTCTTAAGAATCTGCATAGTATTCCCATAGATACCAAGGTAACTGAGCTCATCCTTGCCAAATATATTCTCCAGAACCCAACGCCTCATATAGGTCTGCCTATTCCCTCCATGTTTGAGAATGCAAACACCATTATGGGCAGGAGAACTATCCGAGAGGATACTCCCTATTTTTTACGAAAGCCATTTGGCTATGTCTTCTCTGATAGTATAGTGATCGACAATATGACATTTATTAAAGAGAAACCCTAACGGGTGCGTCTAAAGAGAAACCCAGCTAAAAGCGCTCTCCGCAATCGTCACCTTCGACGGGTTGGCGTCCATCTGACTCACATAAAAAGCAAGGCCCTCGCACCTCCGAAACGAGATGCAATACTCGACCGAGGCCGAAAAGAATACGAACGGCAGAGTCATTCTCTTCGGTGCATACGACGCATCAAGCTCAATCAGGCAATTATAATACTTCCTCGGCTTGGAATACTCGACGAAGTGTACAAGGGCCAGCCATCCTCCCTTATTGGGCAGAGGTGGCGCAGACCCACGAAACATCTGAAACATCGGCGGCGTCTCATGGGTGATATTGATGCGCAAAGAAGACCCCTTGATTGACCCAATCCGCAGAGGAAACCAGTCATAGATGACCATTCCCGTCCCCGGAATCGGGATCCAGTTCTTCTCGCACACCCGCCCAAACGGCGACTGCAGGCATGCAACCTCGCTATAGGAAGCAGTCTCCACATTATACGCCCCCTCCATCTGGCACACCCTTGCCGCATCATACTCGTGCACCGACGTCGCAAAGAAACGTAGAGCCCCCTCATCCCGATACACTCGCACATCCTCCAGCCCCTGTACTCGGCTCTCAGCCTTCGGCAGCCCGATCGAGTCATTCATCTTCGCCACACACGCCCCCCTCTCGAG
>Ga0209550_10006340_pt1 | contig 11028 bp, 7 predicted proteins | sample LauGreSuBDMM15SN_2_FD_187567 | JGI IMG/M metagenome (GOLD analysis project Ga0209550, IMG submission 187567) | Freshwater lake microbial communities from Lake Michigan, USA - Su13.BD.MM15.SN (SPAdes) (version 5) | ecosystem: Environmental > Aquatic > Freshwater > Lake | place: Lake Michigan, USA... | reverse complement strand
ACCCTTTTTGCAGATGCCCAAGCGGTTCGTTTTTATTTAGCGCAAGGTTGGGATCTTGAACCACAAGGCAACCGTTGTGTTTTCTGGTATGCTAGGTAAGAGATAAAGATTAACAATGACTTCAGAACTTCTTTTCTTTTTAGTTCAGGCAGGATTTTTCAAGAACAATATATCGTTACTTTATCAATTCATTATTCAACTTACTGAATCAAACAAAGGATCCACATCTTCCAATCCAGTACCAGATATAAAATCTACAACTGATTTCAATTACATAATTGGTGGACTTTTCCCTACGCTCCCCAACGGCAATCCCAATGTGATCCTAGCCGAAGGACTAGCCTATGAAGCTGAATCTAGAAAAATAATATCAACAACCAACGACCCATCAAAACTTAGCATGAATGCAAATTTAAAAATTGGTACTGATTCAATTACAATTCCCGGAGCAGATCAATATCTAAATAACTTTTATTTACCTCAACTTTTAGCAACAACTCAAACAAACTCGATTTTCACCCAGCTGAAAAACGGCTATGTAAATAATTGGACAGGCCAAGCTCGTAACCGAACAATGAAAGCTCTAGGTTTCATTGGCTATACGGGGCCTGGCAAGGAATTTGCTAACAGTAGTGATAGCTACTGGAGTAGTTATGGTACAACAGCAGATTCCTTTTATACAGACATTCAGAATATAGCGAATTACAATCCAGCGGACTTATGGAAAAACTGGAAAGGCAACATAGAAATCAATTCAACATATGATTTAAATGCCCTAAAAAAGAACTTGGATGCATTAAATAATCAAACTAGTAATAATAATACTCCATTATGGTATCCCACATTTCTGTACACATATAGCGAATTAGATGCTTTGGGTAATAGTTTAGGAACAAGCTATCCAGGTCCAACTCTTTTTGCCCAGCCAGGCAATTCACTAAATCTGAATTTCAAGAACGAAATTAGCGCGCCAGGTTTAACTACTACAGAACTTCAAAAAGCAACCTTAATTAAAAATAGCAGCTACGGTAATAGCAGTAGCGATGGGCTTGGCGGTAGCACATCAGTAAATTATCACCTCCATGGAGCTCACACAACGCCAGCGGGTTTTGGCGACAATGTAATAGGTAGGTTTACCACAGGGCAAGAATGGACAACAAAGATAGATTTACCTTCAGACCACGGAATTGGTTCCTACTGGTATCACCCACATTATCATCCCTCAGTGAATCAACAGGTTTATGGCGGTTTATCAGGCTTTATGCAGCTTGGAGATCCCCTCAGTAAAATTCCCAGTTTTAAAAATATTCCGCGAAATTTAGCTATTCTTAAAAATATTGATCTCACAATTGATCAAGAGTCTGGGAAAGTGATAATAACATCACTTGATGCTGCTGGCAAAAACACAAATCAAATGACGATGGTTACAGTAAATGGCCAATTCCAGCCAACGGTAAACGGTGGGGCAGGGGGCTGGCAAGCTATAACACTTAGCAATCAAACAAACCAAGCTTTCTACAATATTTCTTTTGTTAATACTAATAATGGAAAAATAACCAATTTACCAATCTATATCTTTGGAGAAGATGGGCATCAGTATCCCCAAATACTTGCTGCCCTCGGTACTCTAGGAACCAGCGGCAAAAACCAAGCAACCAGCTACGCACAGCAAGCCAATCTTCTTTCATTACCCCCAGCTAAAAGACTTGATGCTTTAGTTTATCTTCCACAAGGAACAACACAAATTGCCTCAACATATTCATTCACACAAACAACAGATAGTGGATTAACAAAAACATATAACAACTTAAACATGGGCAGCTACCCAGATTTAATTAACTCGAATACACCAGCAGCTAAAGGCATTAACACCTCAGGTACAGGCGCCGGTCCGTTGGCGATATTCCAGGTAGATGCAGCTGTAACACCCATGAGTGCGGCACAACAAAATGATGCTATTGCCAGTGCGAATGCAGGCATATCAATACAAAAAATTACTCCCGAAACACGACCGGAAGAATACGATTCAAATAGTGTTCCAAGTATAAATTTATTTGAACAAGATCTAAAAGGTAAACCCCTGTGGGAACCAATACGCAACCGTCAATTCAACTGGGCTAAAGGCACACTTGTAGGGCCCTCCGAAGATAGAGATCCAGCTACTCAAGAACTACTTGCGCAGTACACGGCAGCTAATAATCAAACTTATCAACGCTACACAGCACTTCCAGTAGGCGACCCTGGAGTGGAGAATTGGTTAGGTTATAACAACCCATTTCTAATAAATGATCACGTCTTCCCCAATGGCAACCTAACAATTGCACAATTAGGCACGATTGAAGAATGGACATTAAGGAACTGGAGTGTTAATAGTGCAGAAAAATATATCGGCCATCCTTTTCACATTCACATCAACGACTACCAAACACTCAATAGTGATACGGAGTTAACTAATAAAAACGTCCTAGAAGACGTAACAATGCTTAATTCTTCTGGTTTTAAATATTACAATACTACAAAAAATGCTGCTGGTAAAGAAATCGGGCTCATTAGTGCTAAACCGCTGCGGGGATCGTTCCATGAAATAGCAGAAGCGCAAGATCCCAACAAAGTTGGTAGCTTGGCAACATTTGGGGCAAATGATCAAACTATTAGGATGCTATTCCAGGATTACTTAGGAACATACGTATTTCACTGCCATATTCTGCCCCATGAAGATGCAGGCATGATGCAGGCAATCATGGTAATTGAAAATACTGATTCCAGTTGGCTATTGCCAGCAGATAATCTTGCAGCAAAAGGCACTAATGGCGTTAATGGCAGTTTTAATTGGAGCACTGAAGTTTTATTGGCAGAAAACTATTCACCTAAAAAACTGAGCTGGGAAGCATCACAAGTTTCTCAACCAGAGCGCTCAACAGTTGGTGATCTAACCGGAGATTTTATTCAAGAAATTACAATTGCAAGCAAAGGGAGCGGACAAGTAAGAGTTATGGATGGAGCAGCACTTTTAAAAAATGGTAAGAGTGTAACTCTCTCAACATTCGATCCTTATCCAATTACAGGTTTAGCACCATGGGTATTTGCTGATGATGTAACTGGTGATGATGCTCGAGACCTTATTACTGGTGGTTTTGTAAAGAGCAGTGGAGATCTAGTTTCAATTCACAACTTTGAATTAGCGGGATGGACATCTCCTGATGATGCACGCAACTGGCTGGCTTTATTTCGTTTTAAACCATGGGAAACGCAAAATCACCATGGTGGATTGCTAGAACCACGTAAAGGGCTAACAGTTAATCAGGTAAGTATGGCAGTTGGAGATTTTAATCTTGATAACTTCAGCGATATCGCCATGGCCTATGCCACTGAAGCAGGGGCAAGAGTTACTGTGCTAGACGGAGCAGCTCTGAGCCTAACTCTGCAAACAGGAACTTTTGAAGGTGGTTATTTGCCCAACCAAGCAATACTTGCTGATGCACTCATAACCGATCCAACATTGGCACAAGCTGATGATCTCAGCTTAAGCTCAGGTTTCAACCTCTACGGACAAATAGCACTTGAAAATTTTCTACTCACAGCTCAGAAGAAAGAGGGTAATGCTACTACTTATACACTTCAATTGGAAGCAGGCCACTTCATTGCAACTTCAGAACCAATAGAGAATAATGATTCCACTCATAGTGATCATTCCACTCATAACAATAGTGGCAGCACAATTCCCAGCAAGACACAACAGCACAGTAATAGTGGCGCTAACCGGGCACCCAAAAATGCCGATGATGTAATTACAAATCTGCAACCCGGCAAGCTTTTCCCTGTACATGTTGTAGACATCAACCTAACTTCCGTTGCCCCTAATGGGACAGGAGTGAGTGTCACTCCATTATTTGGAGGAACAATGGCAACCGGCGGCGTTTTAGTGAGCGGTTCAACGGTTGGAAATACCTTCGTTTTTGCCCAAGGTAATGGAGTGAATGGAACCAAATCCACATCAGCAATACTTGTAGACAGCGCAGACCAATTAGCAATTGGTGTAAATGGTATTAACCTAGTTAATAGTGAAGATCTTATCGGCCTAAAAAAGATACAGCCAGAGGGATTAAAGGAGAGATTCAATTTAGTAAACATGGCATACTGGGCCTATTTTGGCGAAAGTCCTGAACCAACTGGTTCATCATTTTGGGCAAACAAAGCAATTCTTGCTGATAATCAAACGGCCGACGAATTTGCTCTAAACTTTATCTCAACCCCCACGGGGAAAACAGAAACACAAATGCATTTTGGTGGCGCACTAAACACCGTTCCGATTGCATCAATTGTAGAAACTACAGCTAAAACACTTTGGGGAAGAAATGCAACTAAAGATGAAATAACCGGTTGGCAAACCGCTGTAAATTCATCCCTTAATCCATCGCTTGTTCCACTAAGAATGCTCCAAAGTAGTAATGGCAATGATTTATTTAGAGTTGCATACCTTTCCGCAGCTTCAGAATGGACAAATTCCCAATGGGCTACAAGCGCAAACGTAGTTGGAAATTTTGGTTTAGGATTTGAAGGTGAGCAGGATAAGTTTGCCGAATTGAGCAACTCCATAGGATCAACCCCGGCACTCAACAATTTTCAAGAAGCCCAGAACCTTTTCAATCAGGCATCGCCAGGCTGGCTGCAGCTCATTAGCGGAACGGAGGTTTCCAAAAGTGGCTTTTTCTAACAACTCAATACATGAAGTGGAAAAATCTTCTCCAATCTGCAGCGGCATTGGTCTTAATCTTTGTCACGAAAACGCAAACGAACTCTGGGAGCAGCGGCCTCCATTGGATTTCTTGCAGGTGCATCCTGAGCATCTAATCCAGGAACCTGGTGGACCATATCACCAAAAATTAATTGATCTCATTGGCCACTACCAAGTTACATTTCATGGCTTTGGTCTCTCCCTCGGTTCAGTTGCCCCCCTTGATAAAACATATCTAGAACTAGTTAAAGAACTTCTAGCAAATCATCCCAAAGCATTTTTTTCAGATCATCTTTCCTGGAGCTCATTATCTCATCATCATTTTCATGATCTGTTGCCAATTGTATGTACAGAAGAGTCGCTAGAATATCTAGTTGAACGTGTATTACTTGTTCAGGAAACGATCGGAGCTCCGCTACATTTAGAAAATATTAGCAATTATATGCGTTTCAAAAATTCCACAATTGATGAGATCAGCTTTCTAAATCAACTCACAGAACGAACCGGTGCTTTTGTTCTCCTTGATATCAACAATCTCTGGGCTAACTCCAAGAACTTTGCCGAGGATCCTGCAGCTTCACTCCTCAGGGTGCGAGCAAATAGCGTTCGCAGCTACCACTTAGCTGGCTGCTCCCGTGAAAAACATAAAGCTGGAGATGTTTGGATTGATTATCACGCAGAAGCAGTGCATCCGGAAGTATGGGATTTATACAATCTGGCAGTTCAAACATTTGGTCCATGGCCAACCCTCTTAGAATGGGAGAATGATGTGCCTCCTCTAAAAATCACCCTAAAAGAAGTTGAAAAAGTTTCATCTCATCTTCAAAAGTTTCTAAATTAAACCAATGAAGTCAAAAGAACTACTCCATCTACAGCAACAATTCCTCAAAGCTTTACACGGTGGTGATAAAGCCTGGCTTCTAAATAATATAGTGCCAGCTAACGGCTTTGCCAACTCTGAAGAAGTGCTAGATATTTATCTTTCACGGGCTCAATCACGTACATTAGATCCCCTGTATAACATCTTTAAAACATTACGGTGGTTGGTTGGTGAGAATACATTTAATCATTTATTATCGCACTTCTATGCACAAGCTCCTGGCGAACCATTAGACCCTCAGAGCCTAGCAGCTGAGTTTGCGGGGCTTCTTTTCACACTTGAGTTATCAAAAAATAATAATCTAAAAGAAGAGTTATTTAACGCCGTGCTTCAGCCAGCAGAGGCCACTTTTAACCCTCTACATATAATTATTGCTTCCGCACTTCTTGATTGTGAATGTTCCAGGGCACTACTGGCGCCAAGGCGGCGCCTCTTGTGCCAAGAAGAACTACAAAAGCTACTCTTGCATCGCTCACACCTATGGGCTCGCCCACGCTTGGAACGGGGCACAATAATTTGCAGCTCCCTGATAAATCTAGTAGCCTTAAGAGAAGTAACTAAACAAAAAGCGCCAAGACAAGCAGTTAAAACATTAGACAAGCCGCAAAAATATATTATTTTTGCCAACTCCAGTCAAAATGTATGCGTAGAAAGCATTAGCGATACAACAGCGCAATTGCTGCAAAATTGTGATGGCACACACACTATTGCATCACTTCTACAGGAGGGCTTTACTCACGGCCTCAAACACTCTGAAACAATCTCACTTATCAGCCACTTAGTTAATCAAGATATCATCGTAGACTTTCAAAGCTAAGTATTAAAAATGCCAAACAAAAAATCCATGGAAACAATGCAGCATCATGAAACAACCAATGTTTACTGCATTGGCCACAACCATATTTCTTTAACAGGTTCAATCCAAACCAAAGTTCTGAACGAAGACGAAGATCATCTGCCTCTTTTAGCTAGTAAATCAACAACAGCTTTAACAGGACCGAATTCACCAATAAAAATTAATCAGCAAAATCGCCAAGTAGATTGGGAAGCTGAACTAGTGCTTAAGTTAGGTAAAAGTGCGTTTAACTTAGTTGATACATTAGCAGCTAGGGAAGTAATCCAAAGCTGGGGTGTTGGTAATGACATATCAGATCGATGGTGGCAGGGAAACGGAGGAGGCCAATGGATTAAAGGCAAATCATTCCCAGGCTTTGCTCCGCACAACATAGATTTCAAAAGCCTTAACCCAGACTTTAACCTAGATCGCCAAATTAAGTGCTGGGTAAATGATGAATTAATGCAAGATAGTTCCTTAAATGAGTACATATTCCCTCCAGATTGGCTAGTGTGGCATCTTAGTCAAAGCATAATGCTAAAACCTGGTGATTTGATTTTTTGCGGAACATTCCCCGGCTGTGGATTTCATCAAAAGCCTGAAAGATTCCTAAAACCAGGTGATTCACTACGTACCTCAATTGAAGGCCTAGGTGAACTAAATAATCAAATAATTTAATTTAATCAACAATTAGCAAAGGCAATGGATTGGCCCTGCTGAATAGTATCTCCTTCCTTAATCAGCCAATCAATACCTGCTCCCTCTTGGAACAACAAAACCACATCAGAGCCACCAAAACTAAAAAATCCCAGTTCACTTCCCTTACTCAAAATAGAATTATTCAGTGCTGAAAATGACACTGATGACACGATCCCCATACCAATTGGAATAATTGCCACAAGCCCAATAGCTGAATCAACAACAGCCAAACCACGCTCTTGCTTAAATTGATAACCAATAGCGCCACGAATAACACTTAAATTACCTTTAGGATCTAAATGCACATCCATTGCCACTTTACCAGTTATGTTGCGTAGTTCAATTAGTTTACCTCCAACAGGTGTATGAAATCGATGGTAATTAGTAGGAGCTAAGAAACTATGGCAATACCATCCGTTCGTAAATTCTTTTGCATGGGGACTATCTTCCAGTAGATCACTGATATACCAATCAAAACCCTTTGCTTTAACGCTTGAATCTGAAGTAATTTTTTGGCAGCCACAAAAAGAACTATCAGCTGCCGAAACAATGATCTTGTTGTTACTTGGTTCATCTATAGGCCGAGCACCACTCTTGATCTGTCTTGCAAAAAACTGATTATATGTTTTCCATCCGCTAGCAGGGACAACATAATCATCAATCCTAAAGGACTTATCTTCATAAAACATTTGCAGGTGATCAGTAGACTCAGGCGAATCCATCCACGAACCAATGCTAGCAACATAATAACGAACCCAATCCATATAACCAAGATGATTACCAAGGTAATCATTATCCGCGCAAGCTATAACATAATAAAATTCAAGATTCATCGGCAGCCAAGTTTTTGGATTTGGAATTGTAGTTTGCATCCTATGAATAAGGTAACAGTAGCTATCTAATAGTGGCTGATCAAAACGTCCTGACAAATTAATTGCTTTAACTAAATTGGAACGAAGTTCTAAGTCATCCTCAAGCAGTAGTAATAATTTACTTACCACAGGATGCCATGGATTTATTTGCTCAGCAGGGTTGATTGCCATTGCGATCAGGAGGGCTTGTTTTTGAAAGATTCTAACTTCTTCTGAGTGAAGGTATTAGATATTTTCTCCAAAAGCCCAAAACAATGCCCAAACCAATCGGCAGCGAGACGAGTGAGAACCATAGAGATTTATTGAATGGGCTGCCGGGCGACATGATTGGCCATGTATAGCCTAAATATGTAATTAGCTCAAAAATAGCGGGACCAATTGCAAGACAAAGTGTCATTAAAGCCATTGTGAAAACATTTCCAAACTGGCGGCCAGATGCCGTTTTCCATTGACTGATTAGCTGGCCAGGAGTGAAAGCCTCGGGAATACTTAACAAGGCAATAAAAAACAATGCGAATGGAAGCCAAGTTATTTCACTAATTCCAACACTAAGGCCAAGAAGAATGATAGGGAAGATCACAAAGGATCCAAAAGATATCATTGGCTTTAATAGTTTTAATAAAGGAATTGCCAGAAACCCCCAAACCACAAATGGTGCAGTAAAACAAAGGCTAATCATCTGCAAACTACTAAAGTTACTGATAGTTGACGAGAGCCACACAAGAACGAAAGCGTATATTGAACGGGTTAAGATAATAACTACAGCGTCACCAATAACCACCAGAAGATTTTTTTTGGGTATCAAAAGACTTTTTATGCTTGGAGCACATATACGCTCCCGTGGAGGAATCCACAATCTGGAAAGTAGTGATAAAACGGCGGAAAGTAGAGCAAGAAATAAAAATAGTAATGACACATTACCGTTCCCAATCCATAGAATTGCTATTCCAATAAATGGAACAATTGCAAGCCCAGCAGCAACCAAATTAAGCATCATTGTAAATTGCTTTACTCTCTCGCTTGGATTTAATTCAGCCACCGCAAGGCTAAACTGGCCTATTGGTGTTGTTAAACCAAATACAACTCCAATCAGGCTGCGAAGAATAAGGGGGTGCCATTGAAGGTTGGTAAGATAAAGCAACATATTAAGAAAAGCCAATATCGCAAATCCAATTTGACCAATTTGCTGATTTCGTTTATTGCCTAATAACACCAACGAACCAATCAAGAATGGTAGTGATATTAAAGTAACGTTATTCAAAAAGAATTGATAGCTTAAAGATGAGTTCAATATCGTTGTTATCTCTTGTTGCGCTACTAAAGGAATTACGGCATTAGCTGAAACACCAGTTGTAATAAGTGCTCCAAGCACAGCAAGCCTAGAAACGCCCATGGCATGCATCTGCTTTATCCATGCAGTCGTGAAAATTTGCATTCTTGTTGACTCCTTCTTAAGTCACACTATAATACTTAAAGAGCTTTCTAGACCCAATGCATGATAAATTGAACACAGAAGGGATTGACTGGAGCGGTTTCAATCATTACATGAAAGAACCGGGTACATCTTCTGACAATGCATCTGTCAGTCGAATTTTTACGCAACTGGGCGTTAATGATAAGATGCTAGAACATGTAATGAATATCACTCCTGTTGCTGAATTTATTCGTACTCGTTATCAGGCAAAACCTATTGATCTCAGTACGCTTTTGGCGTTACCTCCAGATAGTTTCGGCCATCAATGGGCAACTTTAATGCAAGCAAATCACTTAAATCCACATTTCTTTCAAAACTTACAAGAGCATGATGATCGAGCGTATTTAATAAATCGTCTCCATGATACCCATGATATGTGGCATATTATACTTGATTTTGATACCAGTGAGGCTGGTGAAGCGGGAATGAATGCGTTTACCTATGCTCAATCTGGCTCACCAACAACATGCATGTTGATGGCCGCAAAATTAGTAAGGGCAATTGGTGGTCCCGATGAGAACAGAACTAAAATGATGAATAATATTTGCAAGGGTTATCAACTTGGCATGACAGCTCAACCTTTTCTAGCGATTGCTTGGGAGGAGAATTGGTCAACCAAACTAAGTGAGCTTCGAGAGTTAGCCGGAATTAAGCCTTAATAACAACGGTGCCTTACCAAATGCTTGCAGAAAACTCCACTCCTGGTGCAAGTATTGGTGACAGATCACCAGTGCCACCAGGATTTATTATTAACTGAACAAACGGTTTAATATTAATTTTTGAACTGATCCTTATCCTATGGTTGAATTCAATAACCGATTCTTGAGTTGTACCTGGTGTAATATTTTGACTAAAACCTGTTGTTACAGCTGCAATTCCCGTAACATCTCCAGGCCGCCCAGGGATCAGCCCCTGCCTAAGTAGGCCAATTCCTGCATATGATGGAGCTGGATTATTTTCGGTATCCAAACCTATTCTTCCAGCCAGCCATATTCTACTGTTTACGCCACTGGATATTATATTTTCTAAGGGAAGGATGATTGATCCATAAATTGTTCTATTTTCACCTACAGGAACATTAATAGTTTGATAACTACTTCCACTACCATTCGTATAACTTTTGCTCCAATATCCGCCAATCATAATTCCTGGCATTGGCAGGGCTTCTCCATTATCAGATGAATTAATTGAAGTGGATTTTGATAGTATCTTTTTGCTGTTAAATTGCTTCTCCCATTGAACAATAGCAAGCCCACCAGATAAATACGGAATAGGATTTTTTGCAGAATATGAAACCCCAAATTGATTAGTTGGCATAATGCCAAAAGCACCTAATTTAAGGATTCCATACTTTGAACCAATTGCATTTCCATAACCGAGCATTACTCCAGTAGCTGCTAATGGTGCAATTGGAACCCCCAAAACCTCATCATTAAACGTATCGTTAATGGCAGAATGAACGTAGTTATTAAAAATATTGCTATCCATAAATTCGGGATTAAGTGTAAATATGCCTGCCTTAAATAATAGATT
>Ga0209550_10006338_pt1 | contig 11028 bp, 13 predicted proteins | sample LauGreSuBDMM15SN_2_FD_187567 | JGI IMG/M metagenome (GOLD analysis project Ga0209550, IMG submission 187567) | Freshwater lake microbial communities from Lake Michigan, USA - Su13.BD.MM15.SN (SPAdes) (version 5) | ecosystem: Environmental > Aquatic > Freshwater > Lake | place: Lake Michigan... | reverse complement strand
TAGGCTTAAGTAGATTTGAACTACTGACTTTACGCTTATCAGGCGTATACTCTAACCACTGAGTTATAAGCCTTTTTTTATAAGAAACTTATAATAAGTAATTATACCCTTTAAAAAAAATCTTTTTTTATACTTAATTTGACCTTCAAAATTAAATAATATTGTTGTATTAAAAATAAAATTTCTTTTCTTGCAACTCATAAGGAAGTAAATGACTATGTTACCAACGAAAATGTAGGTTTGACTTATTTATTAAAGCTTTAGAAAAATTATTTTTTTTAATTTTCAAAGCTTTCGAAGATTTATTTTTAATTAAATTAAAAATTTCTAAAGAAAGTTTTTTTGAAAAATTTAGTTTTCGCTTGTCTTCTAATGCAGCCATAACGATCCATTTAATTACAAGATAAACACGTCTTTTATAATTCGTTGGGAATGGAACAAAGTGTACTTTTTTTCGAATTCTAATTGTTTTAATTTCAATATAACTATTCAATTTTAAAAAGATTTTTAACAATAGTTTATTTAAAGGTATTTTTAACTTTTTTGTTACATTAAATAGAGCAGAGTCAAAAATAGTTTTAGCTTTCGGTTTTTTACCGTTTTTTGTTATAAAACCGACAAATTTATTGTATAAATGGAAGTTTTTTCGTTTCATCTTATTTTAAATTTTTTACTCCGTAACAAGATCTACTTGTTTTTCGATTTTTAACGCCTTTAAAATCGTATTTTCCTCTAATTAAACGATATTTGATACCCGGTAAATCCGGTGTTCGTCCACCTCGAATTAAAATAACGGAGTATTGTTGAAGATTATGACCCTCACCCGGAATATAAGCGTCTACTTTTTTGCCTGTTGAAAGCTTTACTTTTGCTACTTTTCGGCAAGCTGAATTTGGTTTTTTAGGACTTCGTATAAAAATTTTAATACAAACACCTTTTTTTTGTGGACAGCATTTTAATGCCGGTGTTTTTTTTTTAAATTGTTTTTTTTTTCTTGACTTTTTTAAAGAGAGTTGATTTATTGTTAACATAAATTTTAAAGAAATAATCTTTAAATAGGATTTGAACCTATAACCTAATGGTTAACAGCCATTCGCTCTAACCGTTGAGCTATTAAAGAAAAATTACGAAAATATTCCTGACGATAAAGATATTAAACGAAAAAATTTAGTGTATCTTAGTTTTTTAGGAACTAGCCCAAAAATTCTAGTTCCTACTAATTTATTTTGTTTATTAAGTAAAACAACAGAGTTTTCGGTGAAAGAGTTAAAATTTCCGTTGTTTAACGTTTTAAACTTTGTTTTAGTACGAATAATTAAAGCTTTTAAAATCTCACCTTTCTTTACTTTAGATAATAAACGTCTTTTTGTTCGAAGTTTTTTTATAGAAACTAAAATTAAATCTCCAATATAAGAGTAGCGTGATTTATATCCTTTAGAAATTTTAATACATTGAACTAAACGAGCCCCTGAATTGTCTTGAACGTTTAAATAGCTGCCTTTTTGAATCATAATTATTAAAAAATTTACCAAACTGCTTTTTTATAACCAGGTAACAAACCAAAAAAGATTAAATCTTTAAACATTATTCTAGAAACATTGAATGGTCTTATAACAGCTCTATTACGATTGGTTAAAATACATCGTCTATTTATTTTTGTTTTACTGCTATTTTTTAAACACTTTAATTTTTTTATAAAAATGTAGAAAAAAATAGAGTGTTTCTTTTTGAAATGGTTTGAAAATAAATTCAAAAAATTTATAAAAATAGTTTTTTTAATTAATTTCTTTTTTTCATGAAAAAAAAGGTTTTCACGATTTTTAATATCTTTTATTTTTAAATATTTCATAATAAATATATTATTCCCACTCTAAAGCGCCAATTTCCCAAGCATAAATATAACCAACTAATAACTCCAATAAAAAATCAATCATTACAAAAAAGCCGTCGATACTCAAAAAGCTCAATGAAACACACCATGGAAAAAAGTAAACAGCTTCTAAATCAAAAATAAGGAATAATATAGCTACTAAATAAAATCTAACGTCAAAAACATTACGCGCATCTTCATAAGGATCAAATCCACATTCATACGCCGAAACTTTTTCTGTATCTGGATTATACGTACTAAAATTATAGGATAAAGTTAAAATAATTACAGATAAAATAAAACTAAATAAAAAGGTAATACCGATGTTAAAAATTTCTTGATAAAATAGAGTCATAGGAATTTTATAATGTGTACTAAACTCACAGTTCGTTGCTCGTTTCTGTTGTTATCTAAATATTTTTGTTTAGAAACTTAACCTAATAAACAACTGCTTTGTTTTTAGTGCGGATTGAGCTGTCAGAACGCGAAAGAGATAAAACGAAATTTGAAGTTAAAGTGACTAACTAGAGTACCGTGTAATACAAAACATCAATTAATCAAAAAAGTACAAATTGTAATCGATTTTATCTAAAAGTGGAGTTGAACCACTAGTATATAACTTTTTAGTATCTTGATCTACTATAAATTAAATTTTTTTTTTAAAAAATTAATTAACTCCACACGTTTTTCGCAGTTATTCGTTTTCCGCTGGTTAAAGTAACGTAAACGATATAAAAGAAAAAAATAGCAGAAATAGCAGAAATATAAGAACCGAACGAAGCAATAGCATTCCAAAAAGAAAAAGCATCTGCATAATCTGGTATTCTTCTAGGCATTCCAGCTAAACCTAAAAAATGCATTGGGAAAAAAGTTAAGTTTACTCCAAAAAAGAATAACCAAAAATGAATTTGACCTAGAATTTCTGGATATTGTAAACCAGTCATTTTTGCAATCCAATAGTACCAACCAGAAAAAATTGCAAATACTGCTCCCATAGAAAGTACATAGTGAAAATGGGCTACAACATAATAAGTATCATGCATAATAGCATTAATACCAGAATTCGATAAAATTACTCCTGTTAATCCCCCAATTGTAAATAAAAAAATAAAACCAATGGCAAAAAGCATAGGTGTTCTTAAATCTAGAGTACCGTTCCACATTGTTGCAATCCAACTAAAAACTTTAATCCCAGTAGGAACTGCAATTATCATTGTTGCTGCCGTAAAATAAGCACGGGTATCTACATCTAACCCAACAGTATACATATGATGCGCCCATACGATAAAACCAAGTACACCGATTGAAACCATAGCGTAAACCATTCCTAAATAACCAAAAACTTGCTTTTTTGAAAAAGTTGAAGTTATATGACTAATCATACCAAAACCAGGTAAAATTAAAATATATACTTCTGGATGACCAAAAAACCAAAATAAATGTTGAAAAAGAATAGGATCTCCACCTCCTGCTGGATCAAAAAAACTTGTATTGAAATTTCTATCAGTTAAAAGCATAGTAATTGCACCTCCTAATACAGGTAAAGATAATAATAATAAGAAGGAAGTAACTAAAACAGACCAAACATATAAAGGAAGTCTGTGGAAAGTCATACCTGGTAATCTCATATTAAAAATAGTTGTAATAAAATTAATAGCACCTAGAATCGATGCAGCACCTGATAAGTGAAGACTAAAAATTGCTAGATCTACTGATGGTCCAGAATGGGCTTGGGCACTACTTAATGGAGGGTATATGGTCCAACCAGTTCCTGCACCAGCTTCCACTAATGTAGATGAAACAATTAAAAATAGAGATGGTGGTAATAACCAAAAACTGATATTATTCATTCTTGGAAACGCCATGTCAGGAGCTCCAATCATTAAAGGAACCATAAAATTACCAAAACCGCCAATTAAAATTGGCATTACCATGAAAAAAATCATTAATAAGGCATGACCTGTAACTAAAACATTATATAACTGATAGTTACCCATTAAAATTTGGCTTCCTGGTTGAGATAACTCCATTCTTATTAAAACAGACATTGTTGTTCCTAAAACACCTGAAAAAGCTCCAAAAATAAGATATAAAATACCAATATCTTTATGGTTTGTAGAAAACAACCATCTTGAGCAAAAAAGGTAGGTGTTTAATAGAAAAGAAAAAGATGAACTTTTTAGGGTGTCAGAAAAAGTCATTAATAAAACTTTTGATTTGATAATTTTCTTTATTATCTTTAAAAAATCCAAACAGAAAAAATACAAATTAAAACCGATTTTATCTAAAAGTGGAATCGAACCACTAACACATAGATTTTCAGTCTATTGCTCTACCATTGAGCTACTTAGATATTTTTACTTAATTTTTTGTTTAAGTAGTTTAAAACTTTTTTTGATTACAATAAATTTTTGGAGTGGGGTTGTTATTTTTCTGTTATGAAAAGTAAACGATCTAAATAAACGTTCCCAAAAAGAAACTCTAAAAAATTGTTTGGTAGAAAAAATTCAAAACAAAGTTTTAAAACTTTTGTCTTTTTTAAGTTGGACATACGACAGGAGTCTTTTTTTCATTATTTTATAAACAGAAACTAAATTTATAATCCAAACCCACTAGAAAATATTTGGGAACCACAATAAAAAATTTGTCTCTAAGACCTCAACTATTCATTAGTTATTACTCAATTGTTTTAAAAAAATCATAATAAATTAAAAGTATCTCGAGAAAAACGGGATTTGAACCCGCAACATTTAACGTGACAGGTTAATACTCTAACCAATTGAGCTATTTTCTCTATATTCGAAAATTAAATTCGGAATAATGTGATTCGAACACATGACCTTCTATTCCCAAAACAGATACGCTACCACTACGCTATATTCCGAAATTTTATTTATTAATAAACAGTCTATATATTTGAATCTAACGATAATAGGAATCGAACCTATAACAAATAGATTATGATTCTACTACTCTACCAGTTGAGTTATATCGTTTTTTGGAGGTAATCAGATTTGAACTGATAACTTTATGCTTGCAAAGCATACACTCTATCCAGTTGAGTTATACCCCCCAACTTCTCTATATTATAAACTAGAAAGGGAGTTGAACCCTTTTTGCATGATTTGCAATCATGTGCATAACCAATCTGCCATCTAATCAAAATTGAAGAAGAAAATAGGATTTGAACCTATGTAAAATGAAATTTAATAGATTTACAATCTACCGCTTTTAACCACTCAGCCATTTCTTCAGTTGCAGATTTTCATAAAAGGCAGCCGTTTATTGTAAAGTTTAAAAAGTAGATAACAACGGATTTGAACCGCTAACTTTTTCGGTGTAAACGAAATGCTCTACCAATTGAACTAGTCATCCAAAAAAATTTATTTTAAATAAGATAAAAAATGATTTGATCTTGATAATTGACGATTAGATAATTCATTTTTTCGGATACTTGAAAATTTTAACGTTAAACAAATAGCTCCTATCATCGCAACTAATAAAATAAAACCAGCAATAAGAAAAACAGAAATATAATAATTATACAAGCTTTGGCCAATAACGTCGATATTAGATAAATTATCAATTAAAACATTGTATGAATTAATATCTAAAAAACTATATTCGGTAAATAAGGCATCTAAAAAGTTAAAAATATTAAAAAAACCGATAAAACTTAAAATAATAATTAAAGGTATAAAACTTAAAAAATTTAGTTTAACAATTTTTACATTTAACATCATTACTACAAAAAGAAATAATATTGCAATTGCGCCTACATAAATAATAATAAAAATTAAACCTAAAAACTCTGCATTAAACAAAAAAAGGATAATTGAAGAGTTTATAATAGTAAAAATAAGAAATAAAACAGAGTGAACAGGGTTATTTGATAAAAAAATAAGAAAACTACTAAAAATAATAATAGTTATTAAAAAAGTATGTAAAAATTCCATATTAATAAAAAAGAATAAACAAAGTAAATAAAAAAATTAAGTAATAAAACTTTTTAAGTATAATAGGACTTGAACCTATATTTTTACCGTTATGAGCGGTATGTTCTACCGTTAAACTATATACTTTAAAAGTACAAAAAGTTTTATAAATCATAATCTTAAAAAATATTACTTATTATTGGACTTGAACCAACACCTTTATAAAAAGAATAAATTTTAAGTCTAGCGCGTCTACCATTCCGCCAAATAAGCTAAAGAAGGGAAAAATGGGATTCGAACCCATGTTATACATAGTATAAATTAGTTTTCAAAACTAACGCCTTAAACCACTCAGCCATTTTCCCGGGATTTTAAGAATTTAAATAGTATTTAAAAAAAAAATTAAAAGTATAAAGAAAAATTTAATAAAACGAGCAAACATCTAATCAAGATTAAAATTAACTAAATAAAAGTTGTGCAGATAACGGAATTCAAACCCATGTTATTACAGACTATAAATTAGTTTTCAAAACTAACACTTTAAACGACTCAGCTTTTTTTCCAGAGTTTAAGGAGATAAAATAATATTTAATAATATTTAAAAGTAATTTAAAATATAAATAAAAAAGTAATTACATTTACCAAAAAATAGTATTTATTGTTGGTATTGAGTTTTTTTTAGTTGTTGTTAATAATTTTTGACGTAGTTTTAAAACTTTAGCTATTGGTGCCAAAACAAAGTATTTTAAAGAAAAATAAAAAAATAAAAAACCAAAGTAGCACCAGAAAACTTGTACAAAATATGTAAATAAATCTAATTGAGGCATAAATAATAATATAAATTTATTTTGAAGAAAATAAATAAAAACAGCAAAAATAAGAATCGAACTTATTCTTTTGAAATTTGAAATAAGTCAACGAGCTACCAATACTCAATTTCGCTAAATAAAAAACTTTGTGCGGACAATGAGAGTCGAACTCATACTTTTTGCTTGGAAGGCAAAACATCTACCATTAATATATATCCGCAAAATAGTCTATTTAAAATAATCGGTAAAATATTTTAGATTTAAATATTTTTTGTAAATTAAGTTAATATCTTCGTTAGACAAAGAATCATAATCTTTTAAAACAATAATTGTTTTTGAATAATGATCAATTTCAACAAAGTTGTAAAAAAAACTAAAAAAAAACGAAGAATTTAAAGTGTGGCTTAAGTCTTGTAAAAAAAGTTCAGGAAGTAAACTGAAAGAAATCAAATCTCCTTTTTTTAAAAAAACGTTCGGCTGTACTATTAAACTACCATTCAATAAAATTTTTTTATTTTGTAAAACTTTATTTGTTTCATAAACACTTCGAAAAAAAAAAAGTTTTGTTAACAAAATATTAATCTTAAAAAGTGGTTTAACAAACACCCTACAAAACTGTTTATTAAAAAAAGTAGATTTGTTAGCTCTTAATTCTTTTTTGAAAAACAAGTTCTTTATTGAATTATCAAAAACCTGGGAGGTTATTCGTTTTAAGCGCAATTTTTCTGAATACTTTTTGTTTAATTTAAACCATCTTTTTAAAAAAACTTGTAAAATTAAGTTATTATAAAAAACTTTTTTTTTGATTTTAAAGCTTTTACTCAAAAAATTTTTTTTTTGACCGGAAAATAGACTTTTTAATGATTGACTTCGTTTACAATTCAAGTTTTTGATTACTGTTTTTTTTAAAAAAGCATCTTTTAACTTAAAACGACTTGATAAAAGGGAATTTTTTAAATTGTGGTGCAGTGTTTTTTGAGTATTTTTCCATTTTGTTCTGTGAAACGTTAAAAGTTTTACAGGGCAAGGGGTTAAAACTTTACTCAAAGAAACAAAATTTTTATATTTAGAAATTAAACGCATATTTTTTTTTCGACTTTTTTAACGTAAATTTTTTTTATTAAAACCATTAAAAAAATTAGTTTTTTTAATGTATTAAAATTGTTGAAAATTTTATAAGAACCAGTATTTAAATTATTAATAAAAGAATTTATTTGTATAATAACAAAAATATTTGAATAAACTAGTTTCTTTAGAATATTTTTGTTATTTAAGAAATTTTTATCTAAAAAAAGTATAAAAGTTGATTTACTAAAAAAAGCTTCGTTTTTTTTTTGTTGAATAGGTAAAATGTGGTTATGTTTTTTAAAAAACAAATCTACTACTTTTACGAACTGTTTATTATTAAAATCAAGAAATAAAAGCGGATCTTTAGTATTTTTAAAAAATTGTAAAATACGAATAAATTGTTTTAGGGTTTTAATTAACTCAAAATAATTCAACAATGAAAAAGCGTTTTTTTTGTTGTTCAAAAGTTTTAAATTCGATTTTAAAAATCGATTACTTTTTATTTTATTTTTTTTTTCTAAAAGCAAAAAATCGGAGTTGATCAATGAGTAAAAAAAGTTTAACGATTTTTTTTTTTTAAACAAGATAAATTTATTTTTCATAAAAATATTACTTTTTTTTTAAGGGTTTTAAAACAAGAGTTTTTTGATGTTTAATATGTAAACCTTTACCTTTATATATGTCAATTTTTTTAAATGATTTTATTTTAGTTACATAATTCCCTAACTGCGAAGCGTTAAAACTTTCAAAAGTGATAGAATTTTTAGTTAAATAATAATTTTGTATTTTAGAAGGTATTAGTAGTGTTTTAAAATGACTAAAACCTAATTTAAACTGTAGCACAACTGGATTACTTTTTATATCAGTTGTATTTTCCAACACATTAACCCGGTAACCCAGCCCTTTTATTAGTACTTTTTTTCTAGTTATTTTTTGAAATTGGCAAATATAGGTAATTAAAGAATTAAATAAATTTTTTTCATTTTTTAAAGAATTAATAACTAAAATCTTTTTTTGAAAAACTGGGGTCTTTAAGTTAAAAACAATGCTATTAGATAAAAAATAAAAAGCGTTTTTTTCATTAAAAATTTTTATATATTTATTTTCATTAAATAAAAAGAGGTTAAAAAATATGTCATTTGATAAAGAGATTTTTTTTGATAAAGAATTTTTCATTTTAACAAACAAACAATAACTTTCCCCCTAAGTTATTTATTTTACAGTCTAAAAGCGATTTTATGCCTTTTGAAGTCGAGAGTATAAACAATCTTTTCTTAAAATTTAGTTTGTATAAATCTTTTAATTTTAAATATCTATTGTTAGAAGGTTTTGAAATAATTATCATAGAATCAAGTAGAATTCTATTATAATAATATCTTAAATAAACAGAAATTTTTTTATTAAAATTTTTTAAGTTAAATGACTGAAGCAATCCTTCTTTATACAAAATAGAAATTAAACTTTTATTGTTTACATGGTGGGGCATTAAGATGGACTCTTTTCTAGCTAAAGAGCACGTTTTTAAAGTTAAAAGAAATTTTATTTTAGTTAAATTCATATTTACTGTTTACATACAATACTTTTTAGACAAATTAAACGTATTTCTTTTCAATTACAATAAAGAATTAAACATACTGGGATTTGAACCCAGGACCATTGAATTAAAAGTCCATTGCTCTAACCAACTGAGCTATATATTTATAAAAATAGTTTTTATATTACAACACTTTTATAAGAAAACTCCTCCGAGTGAAATTTACACTCATCTTTTAAAGAATTACTAAATTCGGTGCTTAAAATAATAACTTTAAACAATCCTGCTTTTTTTCATGTAAAAATAATTCATCACAAGAAAATTCTTTATGATTTTGATATTCAAACTCCTCAATTTAATTTATGCAATTTGAGTCTGAATTGTCTAGAAAAATATAAAAATAAAGTTATATTTACTTAAAATCATAATTTAAATTTTTTTCTCTATGGGTTGAAAAATAGATATTATCAAGAAAGTTCTTTCGTGTTCTCTTTAAGTTAAGTGTTATCAAATTTAGTACGGTTCTTTATTATTTTAATTTCGAGGAAACTAAAATCTTTATTTTTTTGTTGCAAAAGGTTTAAACTTTTGAAACACTTACCAAAGGACTGTTTTAGAAAATCTAAATAGTTTTTATTTAATTCTTTCTTTTTTATTTAACGGATTAACGTTTTAAAAAAATCAAATAAGTTAGTATGAATAATTGAAACATTTTATAGGATTTGAACCTATAACGAGTAACTTAGAAGGTTACTGCTCTATCCGTTGAGCTAAAAATGTAAGAGTTAACGATCTTTTTAAGTCTTTTAAACATGAGAACTTTTATTCTATTTTAAAACGTATTTATCGAAAAGGGGATTTGAACCCCTACTTTAAGAAAAACTAGAATCTAAACCTAGCGTGTATACCAATTTCACCATTTCGATTAATTAACTTTATACTTGACTTTTTGAGAATACATACTTTTGTACTTATTTTAGTAAAACCATTGCTAGTGATATACTAGTTGCAACTGCAAAACATCCAACAGCAAAAACCATTGTAGCCTCATTATGCTGAGCTATCAACAAGCTTTTTTTTGATTTTAATAAAATAAGCGCGTTTTTTTTGGCTTCGCTTTGTTGCTCCACCAAAAGCGCTTCAATTTTAACATTTAATAAGTAATTATTTTCTTGTAATACCCAAATATTAATTTGTAATACACAGATTAAGAAAATTAATATGAATAAAATTGTAATACCAAATACTAATTGATAGTAAGAAAATTTATTACGATTAGATTCTATTTTTTGATTTAAATTTTGAATGGTTTTTGGGGTTTTAGAACACATAACTTTAAAAAAATTTAGTTTTTTTACTAATTTTAACTTATATCAAAAAAAAAAACACTAATACTTTTTTCAAAAAGTACATAAAAACAAATTAATTTTAATAGCACTAAAAAACTGCAAACTCGTTTTTATTCCAATAAATGACGTATAAAAAGAATTAAATAAAAACTAATTTATTAGAATATTAATTAAACAGCATTCTTTTTTTCTTTTCTTTTACTTTTTAAAACAAAGAAGGAATAAAAACTAAAACAAACTTTTATTAATAATTAAGTCTTTCATTTTGCATCCGCAAAGCTAAACTAAAACCTAAAAGCAATAAATCTATTAAACATATAACAAGCCAAATGAACTTCGTTCATTCAAAGACTGAAAAAGTTCGGCTTAATAAAAAAAGAGGAAAACTTTTTTTAAGAGACAAATTTTAAATATAAAATTAAATAAAAGATTGATAAAAAGAATTAAATAAAAATTAATTAAT
>Ga0209550_10006337_pt1 | contig 11028 bp, 8 predicted proteins | sample LauGreSuBDMM15SN_2_FD_187567 | JGI IMG/M metagenome (GOLD analysis project Ga0209550, IMG submission 187567) | Freshwater lake microbial communities from Lake Michigan, USA - Su13.BD.MM15.SN (SPAdes) (version 5) | ecosystem: Environmental > Aquatic > Freshwater > Lake | place: Lake Michigan, USA... | reverse complement strand
ACGAGCTGGAACGTCGACAGCGAAGTCTCGAAGGCGCCCGATGTCGCGTTCATTCGTGATCTCATTGCGCTGCTCAAGACCTACGACAACGTGGATGCGGGGCGGATCTCGATCTACGGAAGTTCCAACGGCGCAGGCATGACCAATCGGCTTTTGATCGAGCTCGATGGCACTACCTTCCAGCGGGCAGCCTGTCGCGTGTCCCAAATGATCACCAAGATGCACCACGATGGATCGTTTTGGTTCAACGCATCGGGAAACAACACCTACGACCAGCAAATCACTCCGGCGAACGCGCGCAGAATCATCTCGATCAGCGGCACTGCCGATCCGACCGTCCCCTACACGGGAGGCTCAGGCGTCGGTACCACCTTTATGCACTGTCAAGAGAGCATCTACCGCTTTGCGCAGGCGATGGGTGAAACTAGCCCACAATTGACCGATGCCGCGGGCGTCCCTGGGAACGGCGCAAACGGCTACTCGGCGCCCTTCGTGAAGTACTCCTACCGCAATGGGCAGGTGGTCCACTACAAGCTCGTCGGTGGCAATCACGGGCTGGCGGTCAACGGCAGCAACGCGTACGCGACCGAGGCGAACCAGCTGATCGCTTCGTTCCTGCTGCAGTAGCAAGCGAGTTTGCGTCACACGAATCCGCCAGCCCGTCAGCCAGCTCGCCTCACACCGACCGTCGCCGCGGGCGTCGCGCGAGCGCGGCTGCGAGCCATGCGGCGCTCGGTCCGGGGATCCGGACCACGTCCAGACCAAACCGGTAGGTGCTCACCTGCGAGTTGTCCAGTTCCATGATCCACAGCGTGTAGGTTCCGGGCCCCAACGGAGGCATGAATCCGACAGAGCCCGGCGAGCTCGCCATCGTGGGAAGCAGGTCCGAGCCAACGCTCGAACTTCCAAAGTGCGCCCATCCAAGGAGCGGCGAATTGACGTTCGACCAGTCCCAGGGGATCGTCACCACCGGCCCGGCCTGCATACCGACAAACGAGAACGCACCCCCCACGTAGGCGTCTTGCACCAGGAACCGCGTGAGCACGTGCCCGACCGGTACGGTGAACTGCACGTAGTCAAGATCGTGCATTTCCGGCACCAGCGACTGACCGGAGAATCCGGCGATTACGTTCATGCCCGTCTCGAGCGTCACCGCGGTCGGCGCCACGCGATCGTCGGAGAAATCCCCGAACGTCGCCTCGTCGAGGACGATCCCCGCCCGCGCCTGCGTTTGTGGAAGAGTCGCCCCAAGGACGGCACCGAGGGCGAGAAGAAACGTGGAGGGCATGAGAGTCTTCACACGGGGAATTATTCTCCACGCTAGTGAAGAAGCCGCACGCATTGCGTCAGGATCCGGCGAAGTTTCGCCCGGCCTCAACCCTCCGGCGCGTCGCCCTCACGCATACCTGTGCGGTGCCATACTGGCTTCAGAACGCGGTATTTCAGGAATTCGTTGTTTAGCGTGATAGGCGGCAGTCATTTTTTACGCTTCCATAGATGTAAAGCAAACTCGTTTGTTTGTTTAGGTTTCTTTTCCTCGTCAACCTCTTGACGAATGTGGAATCGTTACTTGCCTGGTATTTAAACCCATTTTGGAGAATTGAATGCGTACTTCGAACCGATTTGAGAAGCACATCGTCGCTGCTGCCGCTGTCGCTATGACTGCCGCTGCTGCCAATGCAGCCATCGTCTACTCCGATGTCGTCCAAGGCGCTTCGCCTGGGAGTCCTGCCAATATCTCCATCGCAGGCAAGACATTTCAAGTTGGATGGCAACAAGGGGGTCCACTCAACTACGCTTACGTGACTACAACGTCTGTAGGAGCAGGCATCTTCGTTCCGCTTTCTCAACCCGCAAATGCCCGAAGCTTCGCCCAAGGGGACACCATCGGTACGTCCACTGGCGTGCTCGATATGTATCCACTTGGAGGTGGCAGCGAGAACATCAACCTAGTGTTGTACGACTTTGTGACACAGTCAGGAACCTTCCCGCTCGACACCTTTGCTTACGTCGGCTTCGGCTTAGGGAGTGGCACTCAATTCAATTACGGTTGGATGAAGCTAGCCGTGTTCGCCGAGGGTGGACAGAACTTCATAAACATTTATGGTTGGGCTTACAACGACGAAGTCAACCAGTCCATCACTGTTGGTGAGATCCCGGCTCCAGGAGCTCTTGGCCTACTCGCGATCGCTGGTCTTCAGGGCCGTCGTCGTCGCGCCTAAGTTCGTGGCGCACGCATGGCGCGCAATGGCGCCCAGATGATTCCAACGTCACCATTCCCGCGACTCGCCGATTTTCCGGCGGGTCGCGGTGCTTTTGCGGGCTAGATTCGCGGCGTCACCGTAGTAGCCCACATGGGTTACCCCTGTTCACTTGAATGGCTCAGACGCTTTGCCTCTTCATACACCGCAGCAGGCGGACCGCGCAGATCCCAGACTAGGCCGCACCAGGAAAGTGCCGTCAAACCATAGTGAGTCAGGTCAATCTCCCACCAATAGAAACCTTGGCGCTCGGAGCCTGGATAGCGGTGATGATTGTTGTGCCATCCCTCGCCCATGGTGATTAACGCGAGTGTGAAACTATTGCGACTGTCATCGGTGGTCTTGAAGCGTCTGCTGCCAATCAGATGCGTCAACGAGTTGATGCAAAATGTTGCGTGGTAGGTCAGCACTGTGCTGACAAAGAACCCCCAGATAAGCATCTGAAATCCAGTCGTGCCGAGACTCGGAAACCAAGCATTCAGTGCTACTCCCAAAAAGAACGTCGCCACACCGAGCGAAACTGGTGCAACGTGGTGATGATCATTCAACCAACGCAACTCCGGGAACTTAGCCAAATCCTTTACTGCATCGGTATCCGTCTCAACATGTTGGGGCGAAAGCACCCAGCCAACATGTGACCACCACAAACCACTCACGATCGGGGAGTGGAGATCTTCAGGTTTATCGGAGTGACGGTGATGATGACGGTGATGCGCAGCCCACCAAAGCGGTCCCTTTTGAGCAGCGCTTGCGCCTACAAATGCCATGACGAATTGAAACACTCGGCCAGTTTTATAACTGCGGTGCGAGAAGTACCGGTGGTATCCCCCGGTAATTGCAAACATGCGAATGAAGTAAAGCGCCATGCAAACCGAAACCGCTACCCAGGAAACGCCGGTGACAAATATGAACAAGCACATGCAGTGCACAGCGGCGAACACCACCGCACTGATGACGTTCGAAATACTGCTCGTGTTTCCTGGGGTGTCGTTTGTCATAGCAATAATGTTTAGAAACTATGTGTGAATCAACTTGAGCAAGCCCATGCGGCGGAAAGGAAGTGTAGGAGCGGCAGTACCAAGGATTTAGAAGTTCTTGCATTCTTGGTCAGACACGATTGTCACGATCTGCAGGAAATCAATCAATCCGTACTCTTTAGCTGCCTAAAGTAAGGGCTCGGATTTGGAATCTCTCCCAATTTTTGGCTGTTCAGGCCTGTTGGTTTGAGTTCCACTCCACTACAGAGAGAGAGTCATTTCATGGCAAACATAGTTGACACGGCAATCGGCGCAGGTTCATTCAAGACGCTCGTAGCAGCAGTTTCCGCGGCTGGTTTGGTCGAAACGCTGAAGGGCGCGGGTCCATTCACTGTTCTCGCACCATCAGACACCGCATTTGCGAAGCTTCCAGCGGGCACCGTCGAAGGTCTCGTCAAGCCAGAAGCAAAGGGCACGCTCACTGGAATCTTGACCTACCACGTCATCTCGGGCAAGCATCTGGCGGCAGACGTGATGAAGATGACCTCGGCGACGACGGTCAATGGGCAGTTGGTCGAAGTGAAAATCGCTGATGGCAAAGTCCATATCAATGGAGCGACTGTTGTGTCCGCTGACATTGTCTGCGACAACGGCGTGATCCACGTCATCGACAGCGTCTTGCTGCCGAAGTAAATTGTGAATAGCGATGCATGCCTCGAACACTTGAGGCAAACCAATGCACTTGCCGCCGGTCCATGAAGGACCGGCGGCAATTTTTTTGCGCAGCACGCCGTAGTCATGCACGACTCCGCGCACCACGATGGCAGTCGGCACGGTGGCATCGTCGTGGACGGTAACGACAGCGGCGTGTTATTGGCGGGGGAGTTACACTTTTTCAGCAATGAGCCAAGCGACGACATCCATCGGTTTACGATTGATCCGGACCGCCATACTGATCGGATTGGTCAGTGCCAACCTTGGCTGGGTAGCCACCGACCCGGTGGATGAGGTGAATATCTTTCTTGGCACGGACTGGGATAGACGCTTGGATCTGACCACGAGCGCGCAATGCACGCCAGCTGCGATACGTCCGTTTGGCATGATCTCCCCAGGGCCGTTTAACGAGCAGTACACAAACAGCGGATACTCCCATGCAAAGAAATCGCTGATCGGTTTCAACCACACACACCTTTCAGGAGTGGGCGTCGGGTCATACGGGTTGATTACGCTTTTGCCCGTCACGGGAGACAAGGGATTGGGCACGGTTGTGACTAGCCCTCCTGAGAAGCGCTCCGCTGAGCCTGGGTATTTCAAGGCTGAGTTGGAAGAGGACAAGATCACGGCGGAGATGACCTGCACGAAGCGGGCTGCGATTCATCGTTACACCTATCCGGCGGATGCGAAGAATCAGCGCGTGCTGCTTGATCTGAGTCGCGCTATTTTCAACGACAGTAAAGGAAAGAAACCCGAGGTCTTCGACGGAGAGGTTTCTCTTGTGGGCGATCGAGCCCTGCAGGGTGTGGCCCACACCACCTCTTGGAGTGAGCACCGGACCTGGTTCTATATTGAATTCAACAAGCCGTTTACCTTTGAGAAACTGGATAGCAAGGGCGGCATTGTTCAGTTTGCCAAGGATGATGGCTCCCCAGTGCTCGTGAAGGTGGGCATCTCTTACGTGAGTGAACAGAACGCCCGTGAAAATCTCCAAGCAGAGATTCCCGGTTGGGATTTCGATGCCGTGCGAGCTGATTCCCGCAAGGATTGGAATGACAGACTCTCAAAGCTGATGGTCGAGGGTGGCACGAAGGACCAGCGGGTGATTTTCCACACCGCGCACTACCACGCGCTCTTTCATCCGCAGCTCGCGAGCGATGTCAACGGGGAATACCGCGGTCTTGACGGAAATGTCCATAAGACAGACGGCCACCAACACTACTCCGTTCTTTCAACATGGGACACCTTCCGTGCAGCGCATCCGCTCTACACGATCGTTGAGCCAGAGCTGCAGCTTGATGTCATCAAGACGATGATCGACGATTACAAGGACTCCGGCTGGGGGCCTCGCTGGAAACTGGCCTACAAGGAGGTCTTCTGCATGCCCGGCACGTGGTGCGATGTGATCATCCCTGATGCTTACATCAAGGGCATCCGCGGGTTTGACACCGAGGCCGCATGGGCACTGATGGAGAAGAACGCGACTGTCGATGGACGGCGCGCCAATGTGGAGGAGTACATCAAGTTTGGCTATGTGCCGTCGCCCAGTCACTGGGGAGTCACGCACACGCTGGAGAGCGCGTACCTGGACTTTTCGATGGCACGTTTCGCCGAGGCCGTAGGCAAGAAGGAAAAGGCAGCGGAGTATGACCGTCGCGCTCTTGGTTACCGCAATCTTTGGGAACCAAAGTCTCAATTCCTGCGCGGGAAGGACAAGGATGGAAATTGGTCGCAGGCCGACACTTTCAGTCCATTCAAATGGGACGGGAAGGGCAACGACGACTATTGCGAGGGCAATGCCTGGCAGTGGCTTTGGCATGTCATGCAAGACACCCAAGGGTTGATCGACCTGTTTGGTGGTGATGCGAACACCGCCAAGCGACTTGATGAGTTTTTCACGGTGCAGGGCGGCAACGCGACCGGTTGGCAGGAGGGCGCTAAAAACTTCGGCCAGTATTGGCACGGTAATGAGCCAAACAACCACGCGATCTACTGCTACAACTTTGTTGGCCAGCCGTACAAGGCAGCGGAGTTGATACGTCGGGTCTTGGAACTGGAATACACCAACGACACCCAAGGGATCAGTGGCAACGAGGACGCTGGGCAGATGTCGGCGTGGTATGTCTTCAGTGCGCTTGGTTTCTACCCGTACACCCACTCGGTTCCCCAGTATGCAATCGGAACCCCGCTGTTCGACAAGGCGACGCTGAAACTTCCTGGCGGCACGGTCGTCATGACCGCCAAGAACAACTCAGCGGAAAACAAGTACATCCAGTCGGTGACCATCAACGGCAAGCCATGGGATAAAAGCTGGCTTTCGCATGAAGTGCTGCAGTCGGGCGGCACCATTGAGTTTGTCATGGGTCCAAAGCCATCGGCATGGGGCACGGCGCCAGAATCGCGTCCATTCTCCATGACACCGGCCGCAAAAAAGTAGCGTGGCGACCTCACGTTCCTCCTACGGCATTGGGTGTGATGGCAGCGTCTGTGCTCACCCACGCTGGGAGTTTCTAGTAGAAATATGGATCGAAGCCTGTGACCCATGTGACACTCGCCGCGAGGCACATGAATCCCCCATTATTTGAAGCAATAGACACATATTCATGAAGCATTTACTACTGGTCGCATTATCGCTTCTGCCCCTCACACACCCATCCTTTTGCCAGCAACTCTCGCCGGTCGATCAGGTCAACACCCTGATGGGGTCCGACTCGGAGTTCAAGCTCTCAAGCGGGAACACCTATCCAGCGATTGCGCTGCCATGGGGAATGAACTTTTGGACCCCGCAAACCGGAAAGATCGGCGACGGTTGGGTCTACTCCTACGACGCTTACAAGATTCAAGGGTTCAAGCAAACGCATCAGCCCAGCCCGTGGATCAATGATTACGGTCAGTTTTCGATCTTCCCCCTCACCGGCGAATTGAAGATTGCCGGCGAAGATCGTGCCAGTTGGTTCTCGCACAAAGCGGAAACCGCTCGCCCGCACTATTACAGTGTCTACCTGGCCGATTACGACGTCACAGCCGAAGTTACGCCCACTGAGCGTGCGGCCATCTTCCGATTCACATTTCCGGAAAACGAAAAGTCGTGGGTCATCATTGACGCCTTTGACAATGGCTCGTACGTCAAAGTGATTCCTTCGGAAAACAAAGTGATCGGTTACACCACGCGCAACAGTGGCGGGGTGCCGGCGAATTTCAAGAACTACTTTGTCATTCAGTTTGACAAGCCCTTCGCCGAGAGTCCCGTGTGGAGCAATGACAAGGTTGTCTTAGAGAAATCGGAATTGACCGACAACCACGTGGGCGCAGCCGTCAGGTTTGCCACTAAAAAAGGCGAACGGATCCATGCACGGGTCGCTTCGTCATTCATTAGTTTCGATCAAGCCGAATTGAACCTCAAGGAACTGGGGCAAAGCAATTTCGATCAGGTTTGCCAGGCTGGTAAAGACATCTGGAACAAGGAACTGTCGCGCATTGCAGTGGAAGGCGGAACCTCTGATCAGGTGAAGACTTTTTACTCGTGCTTCTACCGAACGCTGTTGTTTCCGCGCAAGTTCTATGAGTTCAACAAGGACGGCGCCATGGTGCATTACAGCCCGTACAACGGACAGGTATTGCCCGGCCCCATGTTCACGGACAATGGCTTCTGGGACACCTTTCGTGCCGTCTTCCCGTTCTTCAACCTGATGTACCCAAGCCTGAATGCGCAAATCCAAGAGGGTTTGGTGAACGCCTACAAGGAAAGCGGATTCCTTCCGGAGTGGGCAAGTCCCGGCCATCGTGATTGCATGATTGGCTCCAACTCCGCCACGTTGATTGCCGATGCGTACTTGAAAGGTGCCCGTGGATACGACATCAACACGCTTTACGAAGCAGTGGTCAAGAACAGCACCACCGAAGGTCCACTCAGTTCCGTTGGCCGCAAAGGAGCTGATTACTACAACCGGCTCGGCTACGTTCCGTACGACGTAAAGATCAACGAGAACACCGCTCGTACCCTTGAATATGCGTTTGCCGACTGGACGATTTACAAACTGGCGAAAGAACTGAAGCGTCCGCAGGCGGAAATCGATTTGTTCTTGAAGCGCAGCCGCAATTACCGCAATGTGTTTGACCCGGAAACCAAGTTGATGCGCGGCAAGAACCAGGACGGGACTTTCCAGACACCATTCAATCCCTTCAAGTGGGGCGATGCGTTCACGGAAGGAAACAGCTGGCATTACACCTGGTCCGTGCTGCACGATATTCAGGGGTTAGTGAATCTGATGGGCGGCAAGGAAGAGTTTGCGCGCATGCTTGATACGGTCTTTGTGGTTCCGCCAATCTTTGATGATTCGTATTACGGACAAGTGATTCACGAAATTCGCGAAATGCAGATCATGAACATGGGCAATTACGCGCATGGCAATCAGCCCATTCAGCACATGATTTACCTTTACAACTACGCCGGGCAACCATGGAAGGCGCAGAAGTGGGTGCGCGAAGTGATGAACCGGCTGTATGCCCCAACGCCGGACGGCTATTGCGGCGACGAAGACAACGGACAGACCTCGGCCTGGTATGTCTTCTCTGCCATGGGCTTCTATCCGGTGACTCCCGGGGCCGATCAGTATGTCCTTGGTGCGCCGCTCTTCAAGAAAGTGACCGTGAAGCTCCAAAATGGCAAGCAAGTGACTTTGAACGCTCCTGACAACAGTGCCGACAACAAGTACATTCAGTCGATGACTGTGAACGGAGCCGAATACAGCAAGAATTGGCTGAGCTTTTCTGACTTGATGAAGGGCGCCACCATCGACTTCAAGATGGGCGATCAGCCAAACATGAAACGCGGAATTGATGACAAGGACGTTCCTTATTCATTGACCAATGAGGTCACGGAATAGAGACCCAATCGCACTTGGAAGTTGCACTCGAATTTTCTTATAGACAGGAATTACCGTAATGATGAATGCCCCCGCCCGCACTGACAATCGTTTCGCCTTCATGACCGTCACTGCGCTGTTCTTCATGTGGGGGTTCATTTCCTGCATGAACGATCTGCTGATCCCGAAATTCAAGGCAGACTTCAACCTCACGCAGTTTCAGGCGAACCTTGTGCAGTTTGCATTCTTCGGCGCCTACTTCCTGGTGTCCCTCGCCTACTTCCTGATCTCTGCAGCCAAGGGTGATCCCATCAACAAGATTGGTTACAAGAACGGTCTTGTACTTGGGCTCGTCATCGCTGGCATCGGTTGCTTGCTCTTCTATCCAGCGGCGGAGACCAAGCAGTATGTGTTGTTCCTTGGAGCACTCATTGTTCTCGGCTCTGGAATCACCATCATTCAGATCGCGGCGAATCCCTACGTCACCATTCTCGGCCCGGAGGCAACCGCTCCATCGCGGCTCAATCTCTCGCAAGGCCTGAACTCGCTTGGCTACGTGATCACGCCACTCGTTGGCGGCGTCCTTCTCTTTGGATCGAAGGAGCTTTACACCAGCGCTGGCGGCGTCGATGCGGTCAAGGTCCCCTATGTTGGTCTTGGCATCGCCTTCATCCTGCTTGCGGTGGTGTTCAAACTGATCTCGCTGCCCAACTTCCGCCAAGAAGGCAAGGTTGAGGCAGGCGTGAAGGTGTTCCGCCACAAGCACTTCGTTTGGGGATGGCTCGCCATCTTCTTCTATGTCGGCAGCGAAGTAACCGTTGGCAGCATCCTGATCAACTACCTGAACGACCCGAGCGTGATGGGCATGCCAGAGGAGACTTCGGCGAAGTACCTCTCGTTCTACTGGGGCGGCACGATGATCGGTCGCCTCATGGGTGCCATCTCCCTGAGCGGCATTCAACAATCCCGCAAGTATGTGTTCATGGTGCTCGCAGCAGTCGGCGCGACTGCCGTGATCTTCGCCAACGCAACCTTCAAGGAAAGCCTGACCCACGGTCATTACATTGATCCGGCAACGATCCTTCCCTACGTCGGCATGGTTGCTCTCAGCTTCGCCTTCTTCGTTCTTGGCAAATCCAACCCAGGAAAGATGGTTGGACTGTTCGCCTTGGTTGCCATGGGTCTCACTGCACTCTCCATGGGCGCGAAGGGTGAATTCGCTCTCTGGTCGATCATCGGCATCGGCTTGTTCAATTCGATCATGTGGTCGAACATCTTCAGTCTCTCGATCCGTGGTCTTGGCAAGGACACCAGTCAAGGCAGTTCACTGTTGGTCATGATGATCGTTGGCGGTGCAATCATGCCACTCATCCAAGGCGCCTTGATGGATGCCTTTGGTGTGCGAACGTCACTTGCGATCGTGTTGGTGGGCTATGCCTATCTCGTGTTCTTCGGCTTCTATGGAGCCCGAGCGGACGAGCCAACTGGCGATGCAGCAAAGTCGTTGAGCGCTGGCACCTGATGATCCGTACCTGAACACCGACTCACCAGTGTGAACGTTCTATGGACCTAGCTTCGGACTCCAGAATCGTCATGACGCTCGATGCGGGCGGCACGAACCTGCGCTTTTCTGCGCTGCGCGGGGGCACGCCTGTTTCGGAGACGGTATCGCTGCCATCGAATGGCGATGACTTAGAGAGATGCCTCGCCAACATTGTGGACGGCTTCAACCGAGTGAAGGCACTCTGTCCGCAGCCACCGTCTGCGATCAGTTTCGCCTTCCCCGGACCGGCTGACTATCCGAACGGCATCATTGGCGATCTTGGCAACCTCCCCGGATTCCGGGGCGGGGTGGCGCTCGGGCCGATGCTTGAGGAGAAGTTTGGCATCCCGGTGTTCATGAATAACGATGGCGACTTGTTTGTCTACGGCGAGGCGATCGGTGGTCTCCTTCCTCATGTCAACGGATTACTTGAGAAAGCCGGCAGTCCAAAGCGTTACAAGAATCTCTTTGGAGTGACCCTCGGCACTGGCTTCGGCGGCGGCATCGTTCGTAACGGTGAAATCTTGCTTGGAGACAACTCGGCTTCGGGCGAAGTGTGGCTACTGCGAAACAAGCTCCATCCGACCATGAATGCGGAAGAGGGCGCCTGCATCCGCGCCGTGCGCCGCGTCTATTCGGAGCTCACTGGCACTGCCTTCGATCAAGTC
>Ga0209550_10006335_pt1 | contig 11029 bp, 11 predicted proteins | sample LauGreSuBDMM15SN_2_FD_187567 | JGI IMG/M metagenome (GOLD analysis project Ga0209550, IMG submission 187567) | Freshwater lake microbial communities from Lake Michigan, USA - Su13.BD.MM15.SN (SPAdes) (version 5) | ecosystem: Environmental > Aquatic > Freshwater > Lake | place: Lake Michigan... | reverse complement strand
ATCCTCGAAGTCGGCGGCACGCCTGACCTTGGCGTCATGCTGCGACCTGAAGTGTTCGGACCCCTGGTCGCGCTTGCCCTGCTCTCCCTGGGTACGACGCTGTTCCAGCGCTACCGCGCGAAGAAGGTAGCCGAGGCATGACGCGCGAACGGATCAAGGCGGACCTCGCGATCATCGGCGCCGGTTCCGGGGGCCTTTCAGTTGCCGCTGGTGCTGCACAACTGGGCCTGAAGGTCGTGCTGTTTGAAAAGGGCGAGATGGGTGGTGATTGCCTCAACTATGGCTGTGTCCCCTCGAAGGCCATGATCGCAGCAGCGGCCGAGGCTTCCGCCATGCGCGCCGCCGGCGCTCTTGGTGTAAAGTGCTCAGGTGTGGAGGTCAGTTTTTCCGAGGTGATGGCCCATGTCGCGCGGACCATCGCAACGATCGCTCCCGTCGACAGCCAGGAACGTTTCGAGGGCCTCGGCGTCCGGGTGGTACGCGAACAAGCCGCATTTGAAAGTCGCGACACCGTGGTGAGCGCCAGCCTCGCGGTCAAGGCGCGCAAGATCGTGATCGCGACCGGCTCGACCGCTTTCGTTCCGCCAATTACCGGCCTCAGCAATGTCAGCTACCTCACAAACGAGACCATATTCTCGCTTTCAGAGTTGCCCCGACGCCTGCTGGTAATCGGTGGCGGCCCGATTGGCATGGAGCTGGGTCAGGCATTCCGTCGCCTCGGCGCTGAAGTGGTGATTGTCGATGCCGCTGCCCCGCTCGGACGCGAAGATCCGGAAGCCTCGGCCTGCGTGCTGCAGCAACTCGTCGCTGACGGCGTCGAAATCCATCCGCACGCGAAAGTCGTGTCAGTCGAGCCTGGACCCGAGATCGTCATCGAGGTCGCTGGAGGTCAGAAGCGATTGCACGGATCGCACCTGCTCGTTGCGTTGGGGCGAAAGCCTTCGATCGCTTCGCTGGCGCTCGACAAGGGCGGAATTGTCGCCGACGACAAGGGCATCGTCACGGACACATCACTCCGGTCGACCAACAAGCGCGTCTATGCGGTGGGCGATGTCGCGGGGCGAGGCCAGTTCACGCACCTTGCGGGGGCGCATGCATCCCTCATCGTGCGTCGCGCGATCTTCGGACTGCCGGTCAACGCAGACAAACTTGTCGTCCCGCGAGTCACCTATACCGACCCCGAGATCGCCAGCATCGGGCTGAGCGAGACGGAAGCCCGTGCAAGGTACGGTCCGGAGTGCCGCACGATCACCCTGCCCTTTGCAGAGAATGATCGCGCGCAGGCCGAGGGCGATATCCGCGGGTTTGCCAAGCTCGTGACATCGAAAGGCGGGAAGATCCTCGGCGTCACCCTGGTCGGACGGCATGCTGGCGATCACATCCATCTCTGGTCACTGGCGATGTCGGCAGACATCAAGCTGAGCAAGATCACAGGCGCGATCATGCCCTACCCGACGCGCGGCGAAATCAACAAGCGCCTGGCGGGCCTCTGGTATGTCGATGCGCTGTTCTCGAAACGAACGCAGCGCGTTGTTTCGCTTCTCAAGCATCTCGCATGACTGGAGCCTGTAGACCGCATCGGTTCTGCGGGACGTTGCCTGAGACCCCGCACTACGGCGCGTAGACGCCTCGCATGCGCTCGAGGAATCGCTTGTCGAGCCAACGCTTCAGATGGAGGGCGCATCGTCCCCGGCTCCAGAGCCTGTGACGGATTGCCAGGCCGGTTTCGTCTCCAAGATCGAGAATCGACAGCCAACGCTCCTGCGGAATGTATGCGTCAAGCCTCTCCCCGCGCGCCATCGCGCAAAGGTTGCGAAGAAGGACAGGTGCGGCGCGTACGCCAAACACACCGAGAGATGGCCGCTTGTGTCCGGCGATGGCGGCGCAATCCCCCACGGCGAAGATCCGCGGATTGTCCGGTACGTTGAGCCCAGGGGTTACGATGACGCGGCCGTCGGAGTCGTGGTCAACAGGTAGGTTCGATGCAGGTGGGGGCACGCCAAGACCCGTCGCGAGAACAAGGGCGTCGCAAGGCAGATCTTCACCGACGTCGAGCCTGCAGGCGCCATCGCTCATGCCCGTGACCCGCCCTGTCTTTCGCGCAATTCCTCGCTTGTTGAAGGACGCAAGCAGAATACGCGCGGCGCCGGGCGGAGCCCATGACATGGAATAATCCGGACTGACCAGCATGACTGACTGGCGGCCAAACAGGCGCATGCAAAGACCAGCCAGGACTGCGGAGACTTCAAAGCCGCTCTGCCCTCCGCCCGCAACCACGATGCGCGGGCAAGGCTGGGTTGCTTGCGACAGGCCTTCGAGATGCGCCCTGAGATGCACAAGTCTCGACAGCGGCTTGATCGTCCAGACCCCCGGATGATCGACAAGCCCAGGCATTGCGTGGACGATGCTGCCGACGTTCAGCGATACGGCGTCGTATGGCAGCTCCTGCCCGTCAGCCAGACGGACAATCCGCCGGTCGGGATCAACAGCATCAGCCGTTGTCGGCGCGTGCATCATCCCGCAAGCTGCCGCAAGGCGGGCTATGTCCAGAGTGTTTTCGCCGGGGGCAAGCGCGCCTGAGAGAACGCCGGTGGCGAGGCCAGAATAGTGGAAAGTGGCCGGCGCGACCAGAATCGGGCTGATACCGGCGGCGCGCAGCGGAGCTGCATTCCGCAAAAGATGCAGGTGAGCGTGGCCTGCGCCAACCAGAACCAGTCTGACGTCACGGTCGGTTGGCATTCGATCCCTCGGCGCATGTCCAGGTCCAGCAGCAGGGCGTTACGCTATTCAAGGTCAGGCCCCGGCGTCGGAGATGCCGTGCCTCTGAACGCCTTTCTTGCCGCCATGACACGCTGAACAACGGTAAGGCCGCACATTCCGGCAAAGACCCATGAGATCAGGGCAAAGTGCTGCGGAAGGATGCACATGAGCAGGAAAGCGATAATTGTCTCCGCGCCCTCGGCAAGACCGCCCTGGAAGAAGAAGCTTTTCGCGCCATGACGCGATGTCGTCAGCCCGCGCTTTTCGGCAATGGCGGCGTAGGCAAGAAAGCTGGAGCCGGTCAGGGCGAAGCTCGCTGTCAGCACAAGCGCCGGCGCCATGTTGGCCGGGTCGGCAAACGCGAACCCCATTGGCACAGCAACATAGAACACAAAGTCACAGACGATATCGAGATAGCCCCCGAAATCGGTCGTTGCGGTTGCGCGCGCCACGGCTCCATCAAGACCGTCCAGAAGCCGGCTCAGCACAACAAGCCCAAGACCTGCGAGGTAGTGCTGTGCGGCGATGGCAACGCCAGCGCCGATCCCGATGCAGGCTCCCGCGAGTGTCAGATGATCTGCAGACACCCCAAGGCGTGCGATCAGGCGGCCCGCGCGGTTGAGCGCCGGGTCGACAAGCGGTCGCAGAAGCGCATCAAACATGTGGGTAATCCATCACGATGGGAAACTCACCAGCCCGATCACTGCACCTGTCATCGCACTCGCCAGGTTGCCGGCGATCCATGACTTGATCCCGAGCGCCGCCACCTCTGACCGGCGATCCGGAGCCAGCGTGCCGATCGTCGCCACGAGCAGCCCGATGCTTGCGAGGTTTGCAAAGCCGCAGAGCGCGTATGTGACAATGAGGATGCTGCGCGGATCCATTGCTCCGTCAGGAAGGGCTGCAAGGTCGAGGTAGGCGACATACTCATTGAGAATGGCCTTTGTACCCATCAGGCTGCCCGCTGTCGGCGCCTGGTCCCAGGGCACGCCCAACGCCCACATCAGCGGCGAAAAGAGCCAGCCGAAGACGCGCCGCAAGGTGAGCGGCGCGCCGTCAACCGGTGGCGCGATCGCCATGAGCTGGTCAACGAGATTCACGAGCGCGAAGACGACGATGATGACTGCGACAACGGAAAGGAAAAGCTGGAGTCCGTCCATTGTGCCGCGTGTAACCGCATCAATGCTGCTATCGTAGCGGAGCTTGGCGTTTGCCTCCTCGACCTCCGTCTGCCCTTGGCCCGGCACCATGATGCGACTGATGAGGATGGCTGCGGGAAGCGAGATCAATGATGCCGAAATCATGTGCCCGACGGCATTGGGCACCACAGGAGCAAGGGTCGAGGCATAGAGGACAAGGATCGCTCCTGAGACTGTCGACATGGCAAGCGTCATCACCGCAAACAATTCAGCGCGGCTCATCTTCTCGAAATAGGCCCGCACCACGAGTGGCGACTCGACCACGCCCAGAAAGACGTTGGCGCCCGCGCTCAGCCCAACGACGCCGCTGACTCCAAGCGTTCGCCGCAGCGCCCATGACAGGCCCCGCACCATTGCTCCGAGAATCCCCCAATGCCAGAACAGGGCAGCAAGCGCCGACAGCACAATGACGAGCGGCAGGATCTGGAATGCGATGATGACGGGGGGCGACTGCCCTTCGATCAAGGGAAAGGGCGCCGGCGCGCCGCCAAGATATCCGAACATGTAGCTGGAGCCGGCCAGCGTCGCCTTCTCGATACCTTGTACCGCTGAGTTTGCGAGCCCGATGATGTCCCAGATGAATGGGACCCGGACGATGATCACTGCGATGGCGATCTGGAGTACCACTGCACCGGCGATCCAGCGCCATGAGGGCCTGAGACCGCGATTCTCGGACGCGGCCCATGCGAGTACAACAACGAGCGCCAGCCCGATGAGCCCCTGGGCCTGCATTAGGAACTGGATCATGAAGGTCTGCTTTCTGGTCGCTCGCCTGGCCGTCAGCGGGGATGCTTGAGGTGAAGTGGCAGACTGCCGCTCATTCATGCAAGTCTGAACAGTCAATCGCCTTTTGGAATTGTCGCTTCGTCACTGCACCCATGGACGGGTCACAATCCAGCTTTCAGCCGGGGGGAGCGCGTCATTTGCCTGCTCTGGTTCTCATTTAAGAGACTGACAATCCGGCCTGGTCATGTTTGAGAATGTCGACACGATTCTCCCACTCACGTCGCGCCGCCAGTATCCTGACGACGGGCGGCCTGCTTGTCCTCGCTCAAGGCGGCGCGGCGCAGGCTCAATCGACGCTGGACGACACGGTCTCGGGCGCCGTCGTCGTTGGCGTTGCAGCAGGCGCCAATGTCGAGGCGTCTGCCGAACAGGGCCTGGGCAAGCTGCGTGCAGCAGGTGATCGGCCATCCATGACAGCTGATGCCACTCTGGTGTGGGCAGCCGACGATTCGGAACGCGTCAGAGCTGTCGTCGCAGTCGATTTTTGAAGTGATGCACGACCGGTGGCAGGACTTGGAGAGGCGTATCTGAAGTTCAGGCCCGATGCAGGCCACGCAAGGAGACTATCGGGAAGGGCCGGCATCTTCTTTCCCCCCGTATCCCTGGAGCACGATGGGTCGGAATGATCACTTAGCCGCACGGTCACGCCTTCCGCTCTCAACACCTGGATCGCAGAGGAGGTCAAGACGAGCGGGATCGAAGCGTCGCTCGACGGAGTCGTCGGCGATCAGCGCGTCAGATTCACAGCCGCCGCGTTCGTCGGCAATGATACCGCGGGGACACTGCTCGCCTTTGGCGGCTGGGCGCTTCACGATCTCAGAGCAACAGTTGCGGGTACGTTTGCCTTGCCTGACCAGCCTGCGATGTTTGTCGGACAGCAGGGAGAGAAGACCCAACCCGTGATCGAAGTGGACGGCCGGATTGGCGGCTACGGCCAGGTCGAATGGTCCCTGTCCGATACAGTTACCCTGAGTTTCTTTGGCTACGACAAAAACGGGGACGAAACGAGTCTGACGGATGGGCATTATGCCTGGAATACGCACTTCTCTCAGGCAGCGCTTCACTGGACACCCTATGAGAGCGGCGAAGTCCTGGTTCAGGCCTTGATGGGCGCGAGCCGAATGGGCGCATGCAATGGCGGCGCATCCCCGGCGGACGTCGACCTTGTCGCCGCCTACGGACTTGTCTCGCAGGAGGTCGGGACAGCGGCTGCGACGCTGCGCGCCGACTATTTTGCGGTCAGCTATAACTCGTTCAAGAAACTCGACAACAACGCTGTAAGCGTCTGGGCGGTCACGGCCAGCTGGGGGCAACCCATCCACGCGCAAACCGAACTTTTCCTGGAGGGCATTCTGCTCTCAAGCGACCGGCCTGATCGCGCTCGCTTCGGACTGGACAGATCGCAAACGAGCGCTCAGTTGCGCATCAAAAAGCGTCATTCGGAAACTGCCAGGCGGAGACAAATGGGTTGGCGCGGGTTAGTGGGTGAACATCTTGACCAGGCGCCCGATCACCCTCGCAGAGCTTCGTAGGTACACGGTAGCGCGAACACTGTTCGGCCCCGTGACGCTCGCGCGTGCGATCGAGCGCCTGGGCTTTGTTCAGGCCGATCCAATTCGCGCGCCAGCGCGCGCCCAGGACCTGATCCTCCGCCATCGTGTGCGCGACTATCGTGCTGGCGACCTTGAGCGTCGTTATCCAAAGCTCGCGATCGAAGAAGACTTCTTCGTCAACTATGGATTCCTGCCGCGCGACACGCATGCGCTCCTGCATCCACGCACGCCGCGAAAAACGTGGTCAAGATCTCATGAGGACAAGGCCGCCGCCGTACTTGCGTTTGTGCGCGAACGAGGGGTCGTGCACCCACACGACGTCGACGCACAGTTCCAACATGGAAAAGCACGGAACTGGTTCGGCGGCTCGACGAACGCCAGCACCCAACTGCTGGACCAGATGCACTATCGCGGACTGGTGCGAATAGCCGGTCGCGCGAGCGGCACGCGTCTCTATGCGGCGCGTGAAGCCACACCGCCGCCGGTGGACCCTCTGCTCGCGATGGACATGCTTGTGGACATTATCGTCAAGAAGTATGCGCCGTTGCCTGAGCGGTCGTTGGCGGAGCTTGTGGGTCGGCTCCGAAGCGGCGCCCCGCAGTGGGCTGGTGATTGTCGCGCGGCGTTGCAACGTTCGCGGACGCGACTGCCGTCTGCAGAAGTCGATGGCACGCGCTGGTACTGGCCGTCCAACGAGCACCCGGGCGCCAAACGCTGGAGCTGCTTAGACGTGGCAGAAGGCGACGTGCGCCTCCTTGCGCCGTTCGATCCGATCGTCTGGGACCGCCGCCGCTTCGAAACACTCTGGGGTTGGGCTTACCGCTTCGAGGCCTATGTCCCGGCGGCCAGGCGGGTGCGCGGATACTATGCCCTGCCGCTTTTGTGGCGCGACGACATTATTGGTTGGGGCAACCTCGCTGTCGTTGATAACCGGCTGCGGTCCCAGCTTGGCTATGTGTCCGGAAAACCGCCCCGAGATGCGAGGTTCAAGCGAGCGCTCGACGAAGAACTTGAACGTCTGCGGGCGTTCCTCGGGCTGGCCTAGCCCGCGACCTCGAAGCTATTCGACGCCGTCCTCCGCAATATCATCAAAGGCAGTGTCACCCCGCTCCAGCCGCTGGCAACGCCCAGGCGCTCCGGCATGGTCTCGCCCAATCTTGATCGCGCGGCATGTGCACATTCGGTCTTGCAATACATCCGAGGTTGGTTCCGACGCGCAGGCCAGGCTCCAACTCACGCGGGCCCTGCTTTACGTCGACCTCGCGGGATCGTTCTCAAGGAAGATCGGCTGGCCATGCGGCGTGGCATGCGCCGCACGCTGCCAGGCTTCGGTCAGCGCATCGACCTCGGTTGTCGCCGTGACATTCAGGGATACCAGCAGCTTTTCCAGCGCGGCGAGCCATGCAGCGTAATAGTTCTCGCCGCCGGGCGCTTTCACCTGCGTGGAGAGCGCATCGGCCCACTGGTTCCAGGTGAACAGGCCGCGTTCATGCAGCGCGACCACGATCGCAAAGGCTTCAGCCTGCCACGGCTCTTCGAACACACGGGCATCGGACGATGGATCAAGCCGGAACAAGATAGCTCTCCCATGCATCGATGCTGACGGTGAGGCCGGGATCAGCCGCCTCGCCCCACACCTGCTTGCCGGTAAACACGACCGTGTAAACGTGTTCCTGCGCTTCGCCCGCGCCGTGCGCGTTGGTGTCTGGAAACACAAAGCCACCGTGCACCGCCTCGATCGTGCCAACACAATCCCGCGCATAACGCGGCAGCCGGGTGTGACCCGTCGGATGGGTCCTGCGGGTGCGCACGCGGTCGCCAGCAGCAAAACGCGGGGAGGCCGCCATCGGTCGGTCGCACGGCCCGCCACGCGCCAGCGTCGCTGCGACGTTGTCAGCGGTAAGGATTCGCACCACCCTAGGCGCCGGGTCGACGGCGCGCTGCGCGGCAAGGTCAGCCGCCGTGATGAAGCCATGCCGCAGCAGAAGCGTCTCAAGCGCCTTGGTCCATATCTCGTAATAGCTAGACGCATAGTAGTCCGCCGGATGCAACGACTCGCGCGCATGGCGGCTCTCGTCGATCGTCCACTTGCCGAGTGCGCCCGCGCACAGCGTGAGGCCGAGCGCACGCTTTTCCCAGGCGGCATGGAACAAAGGCTGGTCGATTTCCTGAGCAACCAGCCCGAAGCCCATCTGGCCGCCAAGATCCTGCGGCCCGTTCATGGCTTGCCTGGAGACCGGGCAAGGCCTGTCCCAATCATGCTGTCGCGCGTTACCAGACCAGCGAGCGCCTCGGCGTCGAGATCATCGGTCCCGGAGGGGCGCTGCGGGATGACGAGATAACGCAACTCAGCCGTGGAATCCCATACACGGATGGATATCTCGGCGGGCAGCCCAAGGCCGAACTCCGCCAGCACGCTGCGCGGATCGATGACGGCACGCGAACGATAGGGCGGCGACTTGTACCAGACCGGAGGCAGACCAAGCACCGACCACGGATAACAGGAGCACAGCGTGCACACGACGAGGTTGTGCACGCCTTCTGTGTTGAACACCGCCCGCATGTGTTCGCCCTGACGGCCCGCATACCCCAATGAAGCGATGGCGGCGGTGGCGTCGGTCTTCAGCCACGCGGCGAAGCCTGGATCGGACCAGGCCTTCGCGACGACATGTGCGCCATTGCGCGGTCCGATCTTCGTTTCGTACGTCTCGACAATGGCGTCGATCGCGGCGGGATCGACCAGCCCTTTGCCGACGAGAATGGTTTCCAGCGCCCGCACGCGCGCTGTCATCGGATCGAGCTCGTTGTCAGGATGATCGTCGTCGTGATCGTGATGATCGTGCGCCATCATGCGATAGTAGAACCGAAGTTCATCGGCGGACAAGGCGGGGAAGCGCGAACCAAGGCCTGCTCCGACGCCAGGAAATCCGTGGGTTGAACCAAACTGGGTTTGGCGAGGCTACCCTTGCTGAAAGGGTCGAGCGATGGGCAAACCCAAGACACGACCAGCTATTCCGGGTAAGGGCGTGGCCACGCTGCACGAATGGCCCGCGAGCACGGCGCCGCTCGAGCCCCTCCCCTCCACGCAGCTCACACGCCCGGCGGCGGCTCGCCCACAAGCGGTCGTCCAATACCTTGGCGGTGGGCAGCAACATCTGGTAACAGGCGCGCGGGCGGCGCGGACGTTTCCGTACCACAAATCATGAGGCGAGAGCATGCGTGCCGTAGTCATCGACAAGAGCGACGCAGGGCAAACCGCAGGCCTTGGTGATTTTCCCGAGACCGACCTGATGGAAGGGGACGTCGTCGTCCGAGTCAGCCACTCGACGATCAACTACAAGGATGGACTGGCCATTACAGGCAAAGCTCCTGTCGTGCGGCGTTTCCCGATGATCCCCGGCATCGATTTCGCCGGTGTGGTGGAGAGTTCCGAGCATCGCGACTTCCGGGCGGGCGACGCAGTGCTGCTGAATGGCTGGGGCACGGGAGAGACCCATCTCGGCGCCTGGGCTGAGCGCAGCCGCGTAAAGGGCGATTGGCTGGTGCCGCTTCCAAAAGGGCTTGGCGCTGCTGAGGCGATGTCGATTGGCACGGCCGGGTACACCGCAATGCTATGTCTGATAGCGCTGGAGCGTCATGGTCTGAAGCCGTCCGACGGGCCCGCGCTTGTGACCGGAGCGGCGGGTGGCGTCGGTTCTGTCGCGATCGCCCTCCTTGCGGGAGCGGGCTGGAACGTTGTTGCGTCAACCGGCCGGCCGGAGGAGTCGGACTATCTCAAGGAGCTCGGCGCGAGCGAGATCATCGAGCGTGCCAGCCTGTCAGCGCCGGGCCGTCCACTGGGGAAGGAACGCTGGGCTGCAGGCGTGGACTCGGTAGGTTCCACGACCCTGGCGAACATGCTGGCGATGACACGATATGGCGGCGCCATTGCGGCGTGCGGCCTTGCCGGAGGCATGGACCTCCCCGCTTCTGTCGCGCCCTTCATTCTCCGGAATGTGGCGCTGCTGGGGATCGACTCCGTGATGGCGCCGAAAGCGCTGCGACTGGAAGCCTGGCGACGACTTGCGGCCGAGATGGACCGCACAAAGCTCGCTGCCATGACCACCAAAATCCGCCTGGAGGACGCCATCGAGTCTGCGCGCGCGCTCGTTGACGGCAAGATTCGCGGACGCATCGTGATCGAAATCGGCTGAGACCGCCTTGGTAGAACAGCATCATTGCCCACAAACATTGCGGCCAGGTTCGGCCCAGTCTGGAAAATCGAATTGCGCCGTGGCTCGAAGCAACGATCGCCGACCCTCGCATGCACTGTGTCGCGGCCGGGCCCGACGCGTGCAGTGGGCATGCTGGCTGAAGCCGGCTGAATGACCGGAAGGGGCCCAACGACAGCAGAACATCGGGCGCCACCCGCGATTATCGGATGTCCGCAGATGACAGCACCTGTAGGGCCATTGCCGCTTCAAGCGCGTCTTCAAGCGCAATGATCGTCAACGGCGCGGGAATAATGAAGGCCTCCGCCATTGGACCCGTTACGTCGATCGGTCCGACGAGAGAAGGATCGAGATATAGAATCAGCGGAGGCGGCGCCGTTCCGAACGCGCCGACACGTATTAGCCAGCTCAGATCAATTGGGTCGGGCCGTTGACACTTGCGTTGGCCCACGACGCATCATTGAAGCTCCTGACGTTCCAGTCGGACGGAGCCGTGTTCGAAACTTTCCAGGCTGTCGAC
>Ga0209550_10006334_pt1 | contig 11033 bp, 7 predicted proteins | sample LauGreSuBDMM15SN_2_FD_187567 | JGI IMG/M metagenome (GOLD analysis project Ga0209550, IMG submission 187567) | Freshwater lake microbial communities from Lake Michigan, USA - Su13.BD.MM15.SN (SPAdes) (version 5) | ecosystem: Environmental > Aquatic > Freshwater > Lake | place: Lake Michigan, USA... | reverse complement strand
GGTGTCTGTATCACTACAGTCTCGGTTGTGGGCGCAACTTGGGGATTGCTACGACCCCAAATGATATTCTTCAAATATGACCATAATGAACTACGAATCATTTAACTTTGTAGAGGTATCGAGGTAAACATTAACTCTTTGATCAGGTCGATTTGCGCCTCAGCCCTCACCAAATTATCGTGCAAATGCGTTTGTCGGACCTGCAAGGTAAATTTCCCTTCATTAGTCTCTACCAGTGATCCTTCCATCTTTTCTAATTGCTGCCTGACTTCATTTACTTCGAGCTGTTGGGCTTCGATTGTTTTTAATGAGTTTGAGATGCTCTCTAACTGTGCGTCACGCTCAAGCTTCAAATAATCCAGTTGCAATCGCTGCTCGCTAAGTTGTTCACGTTGTTGTTCAACGGTCGTTTGCCAAGTTTTCAGCTGAAATTGTGATGCCTCAACGTAATGTTCGTATGTCGATCTATAGTCGCGTACGAAAACTGCATAGCCAAGCGCCGGATGGGTAGACTCAAGCACACTCAAGCACTTGAATCCCCTTCCCTCAAGAAAAGGCGCCACAACAGACAAAAGTCCAATCGGCGAATCTACGGACAGATCTGTCAGCACAACCCTTGTCACAACAACTGACATGTCCGCCAAAGTTTGCTCAGCGCTGAACAGTATTGAATCAGCCGGAAGGCAGTCGATCAGACACCAAAAGTTGCTTGTTTGCCGATCAAAGGCAGTTGGCCATTGATCGCTTATTAAGTCATCTAGAGAAACGGTTGAAACTGTTTGGGTTCTGGTCGTTCGTATATTTTCCCAAATTACCGTCAAACCATTTAATGCTACCAATGAATCTTCGTCCGGGTTATTTGCCTGATAAAACTGACACTCCGGAACCTGATTCGATATCACACGCGGCACTATCTTCCAACCAGGATGCTGAGCGCACAATTTATGAACCCAGTTCAAGCGATCCGCATCAGCATCCACAATCAGTGCGTTCGGCACTCCTAAACTCTGCCAAACATTTAACTCACCGATGCCACGCCCTGCTCCAACATGCACAACGTAGGCCGGAAGAGTTAGTGAGTGCAAAAAAAGTAAGATAGAAGTCAAAGACTGTGTCTGTATTGAACTTGCTTGGCCAACAGACATTTAAGACTCTTGTTCTTGTACAAAGCTGAGAAACGAACTAGCGCTTGGTCGAGACTCAGAAGCTTTTGCCCTGGATCTTTTCGCAGTTTTTACTTTATCTACCCTTGCTTTAGTACTCGACCGAACTTTACGGGCTGCGCTAGGATCGCTCGCTAACTCTGCTTGTGGTGCATGAGGCAGAGACTGAAACGTTGTTGCCTCGACGCGATGATTTAGACATTTATTTAGGCCCTCGATGACGACTTGCCATTGTGGCCAAGGGCGTGAAATGCTTGAACCGTTTAGCTCAATTTCACGCAAAATAGTTGGTAATCTTTCAAGTAAAGAATGTATAAATTTTTGATCATTGTGACTTAGCCTACCCCAGACTTCGCCGTCAAACGCCTGAGGTAAGGCAAAGCGAAGCTCAAGCTTTTCACCGAAATCATCTTTTGATTCTGCAAACCAAGAATTTAGTGGTTGTTGGGATTTTAGATACGGAAACTCTAGCTTTGGAAAGCTTCCAAACCGTTTAGCTATTAATTCTGAGCATGCCAAACGACATTCGAAATGACCTGAGCGAATGTCGTTAAAGCTCACGTTATCGAATTCAAGCCACAGGTGCTCATAATCGTCATTTACTATTTCACGCTTTAATCGCACTTGGTCATATCTGAAAGTCTCTTTGGTATCGCTTGAAAGACTCTTCAATGCAACGAGGCCAGCCAAGAACTGGTTCGCAACACCCTCACCCAATTGCCTTTGCATATGACTAGAGCTAAGTTCCTCTTCAAAGCTGCGCAACACGGCTAAAAAAATCTCTAAGTCGTTTGTGGCAAGTGAAAGCCAGACCTCGGCCCGAATTGGGCCAGTAGTCGCATCACCAACTGGGCTAAGCACCATCTCTGGGGCCGTGGCCAAAATACTCGGCCAACGCATAAAGCAACTGCTGAAATGCTGCCTAGAAAAACAAAAACCAAGAGCCGTGTCTTCGAGGATTGTAGAAAAGAACACCGACTGTACCAATTGATTACCGGTCTCTAATCCAACCAACAGCCATTGCGCATTGAGGTTATCGCCCTGAGATACCTCAAGTACCTCAACGCGGTCAAAAACTGCTAGCGTCGGATACTTTTGTAGAACTCTTAAAAGTCGTGCCTCAAAAGCTATTTTCTCAGACTCGAGCGTATCAACTGCCAAGGTTGTAGAGGCAATTTCAATAAATTGTTCCTCTGCAAGTTTTTGCTCTTTAGCAAGCTCTGTTATGAGCTCTACGTGGCAACGCTTAAATTCAGAAATTTCGTCTTTATTTATTTCAATTTTGCTAATTAAACTCTCACGATCTGCCAACCATTTAAGACGGTCCTCATTGAGTGAGGAATACGCGTTTGTCTGCGCAAGCAGTCGAGCCTCTAGCGCTTCAGCAAACTCATTTTTAGCCGAGATCGAAGCTTGCAATAAGTTATTTTCAAGTTTGTAGGTTTCTGTTATTGCTAAAGCTTGTTGAATCTCGTTTGCAAGAGTCTCATTTTTAACTTCAACTTCTCGTTGAATTTCTTGCAGGGCCGTCACCTGTACCTGATGCTCTACAGAGATTCGCTCGGCTTCCTCAACTCCCTGACTCAACGCCCGCTCTTTGATTTCAATTTCATTGATTAAGGCCGTACGTTCGGCTAACCACTGAACGTGTGCTTGACTCAACGATTCGTATTCACCCACAACTTCAACTAATCGTGCTTCTAAAGCCGTGACATCATTTTCTTTAGAAGCAATCGTCTCTTGCAGTGAACGATTTTTAAGTATGTAGTTCTCTAAATCAATTAGCGAGATTTGAAATTGGCTTAAGAGAATGTCATTTTCGGCTTCAATTTCTGTTAGTTTCTCTTGAAAGTTATCGTTTTTTTGTTCTGACTGTTCAAGAGCGACTTTTATACCTTGAGCGAGTGACTGGACATCGTTAACACTTAATTTGAGTACTTCGACTTCCGCCTCTACCTCTATATTGCGGGCGAATGACGCCTCTAATCCACGCTGCACTTCGTATAGTTCAAAAAAAAGTTGTTCATTATTTTTTGATAAATTACTGTTTTCGACCTTGCCCTGAGCAGCTTGATCCTGCGTAAATTCTAACTGCGACTTGAGCTCTTTCGTGACTTTATTAGTAACGCATGCGTCATCATACAAAATCTCATTTTGATTGATCAGTGCCTGATGTTTATTAAAAAGCTGCCGATTTTCAGCTTGAATATTTTGTACTCTTCTCAGCAACAGAGTGTTTTCGTTTACCCATTGTTTCAAACTGGCTTGTGACTTTTCACGCTGAGCTCGATACTCCGTTATCAACGTATTCTCTACATTTTTGTCTTCAACTGTTAACGTAGCTGTTTGGTCTTTAGCGAAACACGTAACACACGTTGTCAGTTCATTTTCTAAACTTACGGCTTCAGGGTAATTTTCAAGTAATTTTTTTGAAAGATGTCGCGCAATAATACTTTCTGACTTTGGCAAAATTGAATGAGATATTATCGGGGTCACAAAAAAATCAGAGAATTTTTTCTTGCACGCACGAACAAAGTCTTGTGTATGGCTTAAACAATCTAAGCCATCGACAAGAAGGCATCGTTCTCGATGACGGTAATAAAAAGCTAGCAGCAGTTCATGTTGTTGTTTCCAGTCACGAATCACCTTGAAAGAATCAAAGGGTGAAACGTAATCATCAATCGCATCGGCTAATACGTCGACGATCTTGCTGGTCACCAAGACAAAGCGCAGTGTTGGTTCGATTCTTAGCCATTGATTCAAAACCAATAAGTTGCCGGTATCCGTCCAACCATGAAGCTCGTCTGATCGAGCAGCCTGAACGACCTCACTAAAGAGTTGCGGGGTTACGGTCGAACTAAAACCAGCAGCAGAAGCGCCTAACTCATCACTGAGGTTCTTCTTTGTCACGGGTGGGGGGTTACTGCTCGGCAATAACCTCATCTCGCTACCGATCAAGACCTTCGCAACAAGATCAAGGACCGCCTGGTTTGCCCCAGTGATACAAATACAACTCACTACTGACTTCCAAGAGTCGGATCAACACACTTTTGATGATCCCTATCTGAGGTCACGCTACGACCTTTTTATACTGCAATAATTCGCGACTTTGGTAGGTATCCGTGCCCCAACGCTCTTTCATTACCGCGTGCTCGTAAATCTCACGCTTGGTCGCCTCGACAGATGACGTTAATTTTCGGGTTTTTGATTCGTGATGATAGAGCTCTGCGTACGGGGTCCAAACGCAGCGATAGCCTAAGGCGTTGACCCTAAGACAAAGGTCGACATCGTTAAACGCAATGGCCAAATGTTCGGCGTCAAAGCCCCCAGCTTTTTGAAATAATTCTTTTCTAATTAATAAGGTAGCTGCCGTCACTGCATCGGGGTTTCGAATTGATGATAGGTAGTTGAAATAATCTTCATTTGAGGATTTATCTTCAAACTTAAACGCATGACCAGCGACACCATCGAGTCCGACAATCACCCCAGCATGTTGAATTGAGTCGTCAGGGTAAAAATGCATTGCGCCTACGCAACCGATGTCCTCACGTAGGGCATGGCTGACCATCTCGGTTAACCAGTCAGGGCTGATCACCTCAATATCGTTATTGACAAAGCCAATAATGGATCCCTCTGCGAAACCAACCGCATAATTATTGATAGCCGAATAGTTAAATTCGGCGTCGTAGTCAATGACCCGAATATTTTCATACACGGTTACCATTGCGCTAAACAACTCAAGAGTTTTGGGGCAACTCGTTTGATTGTTCACAATCAAAATTTCGTAATTGCTGTAGGTTGTTTTGGCTAAGATTGAATCCAGACAAGCTTTAAGAATTTCATAGCCATCGCGCGTCGGTATGATCAGGCTAACCAAAGGGCAGTCGCTTGGTATTGGCCAAATACTGCGGTAAACAAACGGTTTAACTTCGCTGACGGTGGCAACTACCTGTGTTTGTGAACTAACAGACTCATGCGTAGCGCCTAAGGGGACTGAATTAGCTGAGTTGGTAGCAACGCCGAGGCCTATATAAGTTTCTGAGTTAGCCGTTAGGCTAACAAAGTGGTCTTTAAGTAGTTGTAAGTTGCCTTGACTTCTCTCGGCCTCTAGCAGTAGAGCGTGTGCGTCGCTGCTGGCGTCTTGCCCCTCAATGGCACAAGCAAGTTCATGATGGTGCAATACACTGGGCACATGCAAGAGATGTTTACGATAATCAAGTGGCAAATTTTTATCGACATGCACTGCGACCACACCACGGACAACTTCGAGTATCGCCGCCAAAGCAAAGCTTTGGTTACTCTCTATATTCAGCTGGTGTAGCGCAATTAAATATTGTGTTTGGATAGCGAAAATCGGGCCAATATAGTTTTGGCTATATACCAAATCTAGTGAAAACTCTGGTTTGAAAAACGGGTTATGACGTAAACCAAAGGCATCGATTCGGTCGTGATCACCGTAAATCAACTTTGCGTCTGCGAATTGCAAGGCGGTTGAAAGATACGAGTAAGTAGCGTGTGCTGCCAATTGGGTATCATCGCGCAACACCACTAACCAAGGGGTGTGGTCGTCTTTTTTCAAGCCTTTTACTGCATCCTTAGCCACTAGGTGCGCAGCACCCGAAATTGTATTATTTAGCGTCGAATGTATGACAAAACGTAATCCTAAATCTTCCACCTGAGCAGGGGACTCGCCTTTAGTAACCGGGTCACCGAGTGCTGCGAGCGACTTAAGCTTTGCCTTAAGTGAGCTAGATTCTGCCCTGCTCTCTTCAACCAACTTAGCAACCAGCGCAGAGACGGCTTGCACCAGATCAACACGCACAACCAAATGGCAGTGCCAGAACGGCACACTTTGGTTGGCGATTGACCGCAGCACACGCTCAACGCGCGCCAGATATCGATCGGTTAGCAGTTGCTGTTCAAGCAGTGGCAAGCAGTAGGTGAAGGTCATCATCTGACGCTGTAAATCGCGATTTAACTTTTAGGCAAAGGGCTTATACGCCCTGTTTTAACTAGCCATTTAGTGAGGCTAGCCAACTGATGCTCAGTAGACGGGATCGCTTTTTGCTCTTGCGTAGCAATAAATTCTTGATAGTTTGCCGTGGGGTTGCTATCCGTTCTGAATACGGTCGTGTAATCTCGCCAACTCTCTTCAAACTGCGAGTCTGATGTGGCATTCAACTGTGCAAGAGTCAAACTTTTACCGAGCTTTTTATAAATACGGCTTATAAAGAATTTTTTGGAAACCTTAATAAGCCTGAATAAAGACAGATCTTCAGACCTGCTCTCGGCAGCAAGTTCAAGACTAAGCACCGTATCAGTGTTTAAGTGTACGAGGCGCTTCGCCAGACTTCCAGATTGAACATGTAACGGGAAACTTAGACCTTCGTCTAATTCTTCTAGTGACTTTACTTGCTTGCTGACTCTCTTGCATGTCAACAAATTGAGCGGGATTTTTGAACGAAATACTTCGCTATCAATTTGTACCTCAAGCATATAAAAGCCAGCACGGATTGGCTGCTTGGTACGGATCGAGGCTGTTGAAACACTGAGATCATCTTGATCATAAGCCAAACCCAAAGCCCTAAGTGGTAAGCGGTGTTTAAACTGTTGATATAGCTTCATATCATCGGTGTTTAAGCCGTTTTCAATCACACTGTGGACAAACGCCTTAAACTTTAAATCAAGAAATAAAGATTTGGTTTCTTGATTTTTTGTGTTCAGCAACAGATCTTTAAGAATTTTTTTATCTGTGGGGCTCCACATATATTGAGCAAAATCGAGTTGCTCAATTTCTGTTTTAACCGACCAATCATCAACCTTGGAGATCACACGACTAAACAGATCAACCGTTTTAATCAGCTTCGGTTTTTTTTGCTCGGTAACCATTTTGTGCAACTTGTCGCTTGGTGTGTCTTAACGCGGCTTAATTGATCAGTATTTTGCCGTTGACGATCGGGTATAGAACCTGAACCATGATGTTCAAGAATTTCGCGAACTCAGTGCTAGAGGCGTTTGCCACATAGATCACGTCTTTGTTTTTAATCATAAAGCCTTGCGCGACTAAGAAAGCACCAGGATCGCTCAGATCAAGCCGGTAGATCGTGGGTACCCGACCCTGTGAATCTGTGAACAGTGTTGCTGGTATGCCTTGTTGTGGCATCATTGCGGGTGAAATATTAGAAACTGGCGCCACGACAGCGCGGCTGGAGGGAGTAGCGGCAGCCAGAGTAGAAGTTTGAGCCGTGGGATTTTGCTGTGAAACTGAAATGTTAGCCACGCTCTGCTGTGCGGGCACCGCTGTTGCACTCACAGCTACAGCGCTAGCCGGTGGGGCTGCTGTTGGTTGAACGCAAGCCGCACACGGAGGAATTACGCCACGAGGACTAACAAACGGTTGCGTCGTGGGCGACGCAGTTTGCGGAACCACGTTTGGTATAGCTGGTGCGGCCATCGATTGGTTAGCAATTGCCTGAGTACGAACTGGTGTTTGCGGCACGCTCACTTGCTGAAGCTGACTGTTAGGTGCCTGGGCAACCAATTGCGCGTTAGGTGCATTGAAGGGCATAGAAGCTGAGTCGGGCTCTTCAAATCTAAAGACAAAAACTCCCTTAACATCAGCGCGCGAATCTTGAACACCTCCGATGCGTCCTAATGCTTGCGTTAGCGAAATACCAGGTGCTTCAAAATTAATTTCGTCATTTTTCCCTGAAGCTCCCAACGCCGTAAAACTAAAAGGCTGATAAAACGCGGTTATCACATCGCCGGGGTTTAATCGTATGTTTTGGGTTGGGTCTTGAATCACCCGATCCAGTGACATTGTTTTAACCATACCTTGGCGGGAAATCTGTAGCGTGATTTTGTTCACTGCTTGCTTCACACCACCAGCTAAGGCAATGGCATCCAACAGACGCTCGCCCTTTGGCGTAAGCGGCACTAAATCGCTTTTCCCAACCTCACCCACCACGGTGACGTTTGACGTATTGCCTTTAGTCATTTGCACAATCACTTGAGGCGAATTGGCTTTGCCTTGAAGCGATGAAACAATTTCGGATTCAATATTAGGTATCGTTTTACCCGCCACACGAATACGCCCTGCAAACGGCACTGTAATAAATCCATCAGCCCCAACCATTTGGTCGGGCAAACTGCTGTTTTTGCTGGTGGACGAACCCGCCAAAGCTGATAAGGCTGGGGAGGTGCCGAATAATAAGGCAGGGTTTGCCTCCCAAATACTGACTGCCAGTACATCACCCGGATTGACAGCGTACGTAGGAATGACGTTTGCGCCGAATGACTCAGAAAACAATTGGCGTCTTTCACGGATCACATTACGCTGATTTACCGCGCTGTTAATTTCAACTAACTGAATCATCGAATTAGTTTGCACAGTAGTATCTTCAAGTGCACGGGTACTAGGCCCAGAGGTTGGCAACCAGTTGCCACACCCTGAAAGCAACATTAACGTGCAGAAGGTGTATGTTAAGCGCTGAATCATAAAAGCCAGTCTCAATCTCTTAATGTATCTGTATAAAAAAGGTACGCTTGCTCAACATCGTCAAAATGATGCAGATGGCCATCAACCAAGACATAGACCGTGTCACAGATTTCACGAATCATACCGGGCTCGTGCGATACCAATACCATCGCCTTATGCTTGCGCTTAACCAAAAGCTCTTCGTGCCCACGTTCTTTAAAGCGTTGATCGCCTACTGCAAACGACTCATCTATTAGCATGCAATCAAAATCTATTGCTAATGAAAGAGCAAAACCTAACCTCGCTTTCATACCCGACGAGTAGGTGTTAACTGGTTCGCGGATGTATCGGCCCAGTTCAGAAAAATCGAGTACTAAATCAAGAACTTCTTTAACATCTGCGCCATAGATGCCAGCTATGAACTTAACGTTATCTAAGCCGGTCATTGACCCTTGCACGCCGCTGTCAAAACCGATAGGCCACGACAATGACATTTGTCGGGTTATCGAACCTGAATCGGGAGGGGTAATACCGCCAATAACTCGTACTAGGGTTGATTTACCCGCACCATTTCGGCCAACAATACCAACCTTCTCGCCTCGTTCAATTTGAAGATTGATATCATTTAGGACCGTCCGCTCACCGCGCCGCGTTTCATAGTGCTTATATACGTTGTCTAATTTGATCACCGCTAGTTTTAAGAATCGATCAATTGACGTTTAATTTTTCGTAATAAAATCAGCCCAATTAGCATCATCGTTAAATTGACCTCTAACAAAAAAGAGATTGAATACTGGGCGCCAACGCCGATACCAAAGTAACCTTCGCGTAAAAGCTCGATTGCATTTACCAACGGTGATAACAATAAAAACGACTGAACGCTATCGGGCGTCCAAGACACCATATAGAATCCACCAGTTAATGGTATCGTAAGATAAAGAACGACATGCGATACGCGCTCGACAACTTCGCTAGCAGAATACAAATAGGCAAATACGCACGCTACATTGAAAGAAAACCAAGCGTAAAAAAAATAGCCTAACAGAGCTTTCAAAGGATCACCGGGCAAGGATACGATCCCTAAACTCCAGAAAACGATAGTCACAAACACCAACGCCGTTCCGCAAGCAATCGTTTCTATGAGCGCTCGTGCGAAACATAAATCAATCACTTTTACATTTCGATGGTAAAGCAACCCTTTATTACCCGAAACTGCACCTAATAACCTGTTAGTAATACCTCGCCATACTAAGATGGTTGAATAGCCTGTTAAAGCGAACCCCGCGACAGGAATTTCACTATGCTGTGAATCATGACCGACAAAAAATGTGAATATTACGGCGACTCCGATCGTGAACATCGCTGGTTCTAAAAATAACCACAAGAAACCAAGCCCCTCTCTGCCAAAACGAGCATGAATATCCCTTTTGATCAATGCTTTGACTACTCTAAGTTGAATCTGCAAAGATCCAAAAAAGGTCGTTTGTCCAAATGGCTGCGATTCAAACTGCTGAGTTGAAGATGCTAAACGTGTCATTAGTCAGTATGCTCTTTCACACCAGAAATCAACAAAACCAAAATGCCCCAACAAATCAACCCTAATATCAAGGTTGTAGCGATACCTTTAATTCGATACGGCTCAAGCGCATAATCAGGCACCAACGGGTGAGTCACTCGCTCGATGTACACCTGCTTGCGAATCGCCTCTGCCCGGGACTGCTCCATCGAGGTCATCGCGGCCGACAACTGCTTATCTGCAAAATCTTTTTCTAAAGCCAACCGTTGTTGAATCATCACTTGACGCTCAGGTTCGCTCGTGTTTTTCTGATTTCGCAAGGCAACTAGCTGCATGGTCACCGACTCAACCTTGGCTTTAGCGAGGTTGAGTTCATCTGCCGCATTCTTTAACAAATCTGACCGAACACGTTCGTTTAACTTATTAACGAAGGCTTCACTCACGTCGACGATTGTTTGATTAATTTTTTGTGCATCTTGTGGATTAAACGCTCGCACAGTCAACGTTGAAACAGAAGATGTTGAGTCAACTTCTACCCCAACATACTTTAGATAATATTTATAAAACCCTTCAAAACTCGTATTCCAATACTTAAACCCTGGAAACCTTGCAATTTGATCAATCTCCGGATTCGAATAAAGTGCTTTGATTTTTAATTCGTTATCAAGCAACCTTAATACATCCCGAGACAAGATGTACTCTTTTACAATTAACGAGTCGTCCGAGCCTTTGCTAAACCCTAATTGACTAAACATACCTTCAGCCGAACTAGTCGCTTGCTTCTGCGGGCTACGCACAACATAACGCGACTCTGAGATATAAATATCAGAGGCGATAAATCCAAAATAAGCTACCGCCATCGCACTTGGTATGAGCA
>Ga0209550_10006333_pt1 | contig 11034 bp, 8 predicted proteins | sample LauGreSuBDMM15SN_2_FD_187567 | JGI IMG/M metagenome (GOLD analysis project Ga0209550, IMG submission 187567) | Freshwater lake microbial communities from Lake Michigan, USA - Su13.BD.MM15.SN (SPAdes) (version 5) | ecosystem: Environmental > Aquatic > Freshwater > Lake | place: Lake Michigan, USA... | reverse complement strand
GGCTAAAACTTACAGCATTGTGTTTGCGTGCATCGCCCTCATTTTTGTAGCACTTGGACACAATTTTGACAGCACCTTGGCCAAAGCCATTGGCCATTTGGCTATTATTTCGTTGGTGTTGATGTGGTTGTACAAACTCAAAATCTACCAATGGACACAAGATTTTCAGCATTCGTTTTTCCCGAAAATGGAAGAAAAATACAAAAACTTCTTGGCCAAAATCCTCACCGGACGCAAAGCGTGGTATGCCTTAATCGGGATAATCGGTATGCTGTTTTTCTCCTTTATCTTGCTTGGCATTTTCCCGAGAAAAGTATTGTTCTTCCCCGAAAATATTCCCAATCAGGTGATTACTTATATTGAATATCCGCAGGGAACCGACATCGAAAAAACCAACAAAGCCACTTTGTTTGTAGAAAAACAAGTGATTGGCATCTTGCAAAAATATGTGGATCCCAAAACCAGCAAAAACTTCCTAGCCGAATCTATCGTGTCGCAGGTGGGCGTGGGTGCTGGAAATCCAAATGTCGATGCCGGCTCTGCTTCTGAAACGCCCTATAAAGGGAAAGTAACGGTAAATTTCTCGGAGTTTAAATTTAGACAAGGTATCAATACAGCCGATATCTTAGAAGAAATTCGCGGCAAGGTAAAAGGAATTGCGGGCGCGAGTGTAACCGTAGAAAAAGACGCCAACGGCCCACCAGCTGGTTACCCAATCAGTATTCAGCTCACGGGTGCCGACTACGAGCAAATGCTGAAAGAGGCCGATAGAATGATTGCCTACATCAATGCCAAAAATATTCCTGGAATTGAGAAACTCAAAGTAGACATCAACAAAGAAAGTCCCGAGCTGGAACTCAAAGTAGACCGCGTAGGAGCCGGAAGTTTGGGCATATCTACCGGACAAGTGGGTTTCAATTTGCGTCGTTCGTTATACGGTCAAGAAATTTCTACCTACAAAGAAGGTGACAACGACTACAACATTACCATGCGCATGCAAGACGATCAGCGCAACAACGAAGATGTGTTGTTTAATCAGTCGCTCACGTTTAGAAATCCAAACAACGGGCAGATGATGCAAGTGCCCATTTCGGCCATTTCAGCTACCGAAAAAACCACAACCTACAACCAGATTAAGCGCAAAAACCAAAAGCGCGTCATGACCATCTATTCAAATGTGCTCACGGGCTTTAACGGCGATGCGATTAGCAAACAAATCCAAACCGATTTGAACGGGTATGAACTCCCCAAAACAGTAAACTATTCGTTTTCGGGTGTGCAAGAAGAGCAAGGCAAAAACCAAAGCTTCCTGATGTATGCTTTATTCTTGGCCTTGGCAGGTATTGCCCTTATTATTGTGCTGCAGTTTAATTCGGTTTCCAAAACCGTCGTGATTTTATTTACCGTATTGCTCAGTTTTAGTGGCGTATTTTACGGCTATGTGATTGCCAACATGGATTTCGTAATCCTCATGACCATGATGGGAATCATTTCCCTGGCTGGAATTGTGGTGAAAAACGGAATTGTACTCATGGACTTCTTTGTGTTGTTATTAGACAAAAAAGTGATTGATAATAAAGTAGAAAGCCACGACGATTTATCGCTAGAAGACATCAAAGAAGTAATTATCGAATCGGGCAAATCGAGGTTGCGTCCGGTATTGCTCACCGCCTTAACCGCCGTATTGGGATTAATTCCGTTGGCCATCGGATTGAATTTTGACTTCTTTGCGTTGATCACCGAGTTTAATCCGCATTTCTTTATTGGTGGAGACAACGTGATGTTCTGGGGACCTTTGGCCTGGACCATCATCTTCGGACTCACCTATGCCACCGTGCTCACGCTAGTAATGGTGCCGGTGATGTTCTATTTGGTGAAACGCACCAAATATGCCCTGCGTGCACGACGGAACTAAGCTATTTTAACTGCATAAAAAAAGAGTGTATCCATTGGTTACACTCTTTTTTTGCTTTGCTAAAACCCAAACGGCTACTTGCCATTAAAGCCGGTCATGGTAAATTCTAGTCCTGCAGTGCCAAATGACTTGATGACTTCGCAAGCGAGCTCCAATCGTTCGGGCAATAATCCTTGTTCGGCTTCGCCCCATTCGCCCATCACATAATCTACTTGTTGGCCTTTTTTGAAGGCGTCACTGATGCCAAATCGGAAGCGCGGATATTCGTTGCTATTCAATACCAAATTGATGTTTTTCAGGCCGTTGTGTCCGCCGTCGCTGCCTTTGGGCTTGATGCGGATCGTGCCGAATGCCAAATTCAAATCATCGGCAATAACCAACACATTTTCTTTGGCTATTTTTTCTTTTTCCATCCAATACTGCACTGCTTTGCCACTCAAATTCATGTAGGTATTTGGCTTGAGCAACAAATAGGTACGGCCTTTAAACTTGTATTCGGCCAAGGCGCCCAGTTTTACAGTCTCAAACGAAAGTGCTTCTTTTTTGGCCATAAAATCCAAGATTTTAAACCCAATGTTGTGTCGCGTATTTACGTATTCGGCCCCAATATTGCCAAGGCCAACTATCAAAAATTTCTTCATGGGAGCAATCGTTTCGGGTGGTGCAGTGTTGTGAAATATTCGTGTAAACCAATTCATGCGGTAAATGTAAAATAAAAAGTGCAAAAAGTTTCGGCAAAAAAAAAGCACCCGAATAAACGAGTGCTTTTTGTAGTAGCCGGAATGAACTTATTTTTTCTTTCCTTTTGCTGGTGCTTTGGCCGCTTTGGCTGCCTCTTGAGCTGCTTTCATTGCCGCACGTGAGATTTTCACTTGACAAACCACCGTGTTTTCTGGATGCATCAATTTGAAGTTGTTGGCCTCAATTTTGGTTACATACAACTTGTTACCCATTTCTAATTCTGAAATGTTGGCTTCAATGAAGTCAGGCAAGTGTTTTGGTAAGGCTTTTACTTTCAGACGACGTTGGTTTAAACGCAATTCGCCTCCTAATAATACTCCCGGCGATGTTCCCACAATTTTTACCGGAACTTCCATCGTGATTTCTTTGCTTTCGTTCAGTTGAAAGAAGTCAATGTGTAAAATTTTGTCCGACACCGGGTGTACCTGAATGTCTTGCAAAATTGCATTGTAGGTGTCTTTTCCTAACTCAATCGCTACTGTATGCGCGTTTGGAGTGTACACCAAGTTTTTGAATGCAATTTCTTCTGCTGAGAAATGTACTGCTTGATTTCCTCCGTATAACACGCAAGGAACCTTTCCAGCATTACGTAAGGCTTTAGTCGCAACTTTGCCCACGCTTTCTCTTTCTGATCCTTTAATCGTAATCGATTTCATTGTAAAAAAATTATAGTTAATAAAAAAATATTCTAGTTTACAGTTAACGGTTTAAAGTTAACAGTTTAATGGCGTTTCCCTGCGGGCTCTCGGCTTACCAGCCTCGTGTCCTTCGGGGCGGGCTTTCAGCTGCACGCGGTGCTTGCCTCTATCCCTAACGCGATTATGTACAAAACTCTTCATTAGTTGGCCCTCGCGCCGCCTTGCCCCTTCGCTAAAACAGTCCACTGGACTGTTTCATAACGCTCGGTCACATTAAAAACTTCCCGCTAATGGAATTGTTATGTTGTACCATGTGCATTACTTCGGCAAAAAGTGGAGCACAACTCACCACTTTTATTTTGTTGGATTCTTTTTTGAGCGGAATCGAATCGGTAACGATGAGTTCCAATAACTTGGAATTTTCGATTTTTTCATAGGCACTACCCGATAAAATCGCGTGTGTACAAATGGCTCTTACGCTCAAGGCTCCTTTCTCTATCATCAAATCTGCGGCCTTGGCCAAGGTTCCTCCGGTGTCAATCATGTCATCCACCAAGATGACGTGACGTCCTTTTACCTCTCCGATTAATTCCATCGAATCAATCACATTGGCAATTTTTCGTTGTTTATAACAAATCACCACATCCGATTCCAAATACTTGGAATACGCATAGGCTCTTTTGGAACCTCCCATATCGGGCGATGCGATGGTTAAATTTTCTAATTTCAAACTTTTCACGTACGGCAAAAATATCGTCGAAGCAAAAAGATGGTCAACCGGTTTTTCAAAGAATCCTTGAATCTGATCGGCGTGCAAATCCATGGTCATAATGCGTGTAGCTCCTGCCGCGTCTAGTAAATTGGCCACCAATTTGGCGCCTATTGGCACCCTTGGTTTGTCTTTACGGTCTTGGCGTGCCCATCCAAAATACGGAATTACTGCCGTAATGTGTCGGGCCGAAGCACGTTTTGCCGCGTCAATCATGAGCAACAATTCCATCAAATTATCTGCCGATGGAAACGTAGAGCAGACGATAAACACGCGTAATCCTCGAATCGATTCTTCGTATGACGGCTGAAATTCGCCATCACTATAGGAAGAAAAGGTTACTTTACCAAGCGGAATGCCGTATTCTTTGGCAATTTTTTCGGCCAAATATACACTTTGCGAACATGCAAAAATCTTTGCTTCTGGTTCTAGGTGTGACATTGCATTCGGTTGTTAATGTACGCTGCGCTTAGTACCCGGGTGCACTATCACTGTTGATAAATGCGGGAGGTAGATAAACGCCTCGGTTGTAGTTAGTTAGTTGCGTGTCGAATTAACGAGGTGCAAATTTAGGAATTAAATCGAAGTGGGAAAGGAAAAAACGGAGTATTTTTTTTAGTGTATGTAAGTATTTTTTTTACATTTGCAGCGTGTTAAAGGAATCTGTTGCAAAACAGATTTTTGCGATAAAAGGATTTTTCCTTTTTTCGTCTGCTACGCCCGGATGGCGGAATTGGTAGACGCGCTGGTCTCAAACACCTGTGGGAAACCGTGCCGGTTCGACTCCGGCTCCGGGTACATTAAAAGTCCGTAAAAATATTGTGAATCAATATATTACGGGCTTTTTTTATTGTATTTGCCCGACCTTAGCCCGTCAAGTCTCAAATATTTTTTTATTACTATTATTATATGTAGAAGTATAAGTAGATTTGATGACGATAAAATAAATTTTGTATACTATGGAAAAAACACTCTCTTTTTTATTGTTAATAGCCCTGATATATTCATGTTCTACAAGCACAGATTCAAATGGAAATCCTAACACAACAGTTATACCGTTAGTTCCGACTAATTTAACAGGGGCTTTCACATCTGCAACTCAAATTAATCTATCTTGGATAGATAATTCAACAAACGAAACAGGATTTAAGATTGAACGTAAATCAGGAGCCGGAGCATTTTCTATAGTTGGAACTACAGGAATAAACATCACAACATTCAACGACATTGGGTTAATAGAGGGTACTACTTATACCTATAGAGTTTATTCATACAATTCACTTGGTAATTCACTTACTTATTCTAATGAATTTAATCTCTCTAGTCAATTTGTAAATATTTGCAATCAAACTTGGATGCGAAATAATCTAAATGTTTCACAGTACAAAAATGGGGACTTGATACCACAGGTATCTGCTTCAGGATGGGCTAACCTTACTACAGGCGCTTGGTGTTATTACAATAATGACCCAGCTAATGAACTTACTTATGGTAAACTCTATAATTGGTATGCAGTTGTCGACCCAAGGGGCTTAGCTCCAGAAGGTTGGCATGTGCCTACAAAAAATGAATGGACAACACTTATTGATTGCCTTGGAGGCTCAGCTGTTGCTGGGAGCAAAATGAAAGAAACAGGTACATTACATTGGTTAAGCCCTAATACGGCAGCAAATAATATAAGTGGATTTACAGGACTTCCAGGTGGTTGGCGTGTCAGTTTTGGTGAGTACGGTAATATTGGTATCGGCGGTTTTTGGTGGAGTAGAACAGAATATGCGATATCCAACCCAAATGCCTATGTAATTAGTCTACATTATAATGATGACATAGCTTCAACATATGCTAGCAATAAGCACTATGGTTACTCTGTTCGTTGCGTGAAAGATTAATTAAATTAAAAATCAAAACCAATACACCCCTGTTCTTAGTATAATTCTGCAATTCAAAAATCAAAATTCGTTGATCTTAAATCGTTAAACCTTTCTTTTTCCTTGATGAAAAAGAAACAAAAAAACAAGACCTGGGATTTTCGGCGATCAAAATAGGCTCACTTCCTAAGAACTGTTTTTTATCTCATATCTATTAGACTATTCGTCTTTTTGGTTAGAGTTCAGGGTTTAGGGTTTAGGGTTTAGAGTTGATCAAAGAAACTCCCCGCTTCCAACTTCCAACTTCACGCTTAACCGTCTTTACACTTTACAACTTACCAAAATATAGAGCAAAAAAAAGCGCATCAAATCTGATGCGCTTTTCTTTGGTATAAGCTAGTATTACAATAGTGGCTGCAATACTTTGGTTACTCCGTGAATTACTCCATTTGAACATTGAATGTCAGCTTGGAATACTCTTGATAAATTATTTGCTGTATCGCGAATGTCAACATTTCCACCGCCTAATATAACGGTTGTGTTTTGAACCGGATTAGTAAACATAGGTACAGATTGATTATTTGTAAGCTGTGATGAGCGAACATTTCCAGCTGTTGTTACATGGTATTGTAAAACTACAGATACAGCCGCGTCAGAGGCACCATTTGCAAAACCACCCGCGCCCAAAGCTGTAGCAAATGCGGCATTGTTTGGAGCAAAAAGAGTAGCTGGAGCTGCAGCAGTTAAACCACTTAAAGCATCCAATACTCCGCTTTGTGCAGAACCAGTAACCACTGTTTGTAATGTTTCAAATTCAGGATTTGCTACTACATGATCTACAACAGTAGGAATAGGAATTACAGCGTTAACAATATGTATAACACCATTGCTAGCGTCAACATCGGCAGTAGTAACTCGTACACCAGTTGTAGCTGTTCCACCATTGATGAATACATTCATGCCTGATTTTTGAACAAACATGCTGATGGTTGGAGCATTGGTTGTGGCATTAATTGGAGATAAAGTGGATACATACACCGAAGCAGGTATTGCGGCACTTTTAATTTCTGATCCAATTACATGGTTTAATAAAATACTTTTAAGCACATTCACATCTACATTATCGACAGTTACATTTGCACCAAGCGAGGCGAAAAATGTGTTGAAAGCTGCATTGGTTGGTGCAAAAACAGTGTAGGTTCCTGGCTCGTCTAAGATTCCTGCAAGATTTGTGCGAGTAAGCGCGGTTACAAGCGTTGAAAAATCTGGGGTAGCAACCGCAATTTCAGTAATTGTTTGCTGTGCTGGTTGATTTTCGTCTTTGCTGCATGAAATAGCAACAATTGAAAGAGCTACAATAGCTACGATTCTAAATAATTTTTTCATACTGTTTTGTTTATTAAGTTTGTTATTTTGTTTAAAGTTTCGGCAAATATAATAAACAAAATAATTTGGCAACAAACAAAAAGTCAAAATTTTGCACATTTAACAAAAATTAACATCCAAAGCTGAGAAATCAACAAATACCGACCCTAGTATTGTGTGTAAAAACCTACTTTTACTGCATATGCTGTAAAAAAAATTATCGTTATTTGCAAAAAAATCTAGTATGAAGGAAAATAGCACCGGTAAATTACCCCTTATTATTGCTTTAATTTACTCCTTACTTACTCAAGCACAAGAAACACCCATCAATCTCATTGCGTTCAAGTACAACGGAATGTCTGAATCAAGCGAAATTATACAATGGGAAGTAAATAGTCCGACTAATTTCAACTCAGCACCCACCGATGTAGCCAGTATACTGGTAGGTTCTTCTATTTTTAATCCCAATACCGGCGACTACATAGCCCGGGTAACCCATACGGATAACACCTCTGGCATTTACAAATACAACATCAATACTGCAGCTGCAAGTTTTAGTGAAGCGACGAGTTTTTACAACGGCTCTTCTGAGTGCGACATGCAAACCGGCTACATTTATAACTACGACGGAAATGCACTCGACGAAGTGGAGTTAAACAAATACAATCCGCAAACCAATGTAGTAGAAGTGGTTGGCACCTTTGATTTTTTGCCCAACACTAGTTTTTTTCCTGATGGATCCTGCTTTGACTCGAACTTGGGGATTTACTATATTGTGGTATTGGACACAGAGGGCCGAAAATTGGTGTCTGTAAACGTAAACAATCCGGTGTTTAGTTACACCGTTACTTTATTGAGTGGAATGCCCATTACGGGCAATATTGGATTGGAGTTTAGCAACGAAACCAATCAAGTATACTGTATTTATTCGTCTTATAATCCGGACACCGAAACCAGCACTTTTGTGGTGGGAGCCATTGCTACGGCTACAGGAGAAATTAGCGTGCTGAATGCCTTAAACGAAATTGGCGGCTATCAATTTTACAACCGCAGCTTTGATCAAACCAATAAAAAATTACTTTTTGTGGCCTACAATTTAGACTTCAGCGCACAGGAATTGTATTTGTATGATATGGATACCAATACCTATGAAACAAGGCCGTTACCAGCTGAGGTGGTGATTGAAATTGAGTGCAACAACATCATTTACTCTGAGCTTAAATATGGACTATTGCGTAATCCTGCATTTCAAGCCAATGAATTAGGTATTTACCTCAATTCGGCCACACGATCCATCTGTTTTTCTGAATCACTAGTAAATGCAAATTTCCAAATACTAAATGCTCTTGGCAACATCACTCTTGCAGGCAAAGTAGACCAAACAAATGCAATTGACGCCTCGGCCTTAGCTTCAGGAATCTATATTATCTCTGTGGAATTTGTAGGCAAAAAAGTGAATAAGAAAGTGATTGTACATTAGCCTAGGTGTTTCGCCACAAATGCACTAATGTCTTTTCTTGTATTGAATTTTTTCGATTGATTATCTATAACAATCGAATTTATTAAACGTATTCATTGATTAAAAATCAATTCGTGCATTCGTGGCTAAAAGCTAAAAGCTAACGGCTAACGGCTAACAGCTAACAGCTGACAGCTTTCAGCGAACAGTTATTTTTTTGCTTTTAGCACACAAACCCCCGCGAATAAACCTAAGGCAAGTAACGCCCCTAAAGTATTGCGCAATTGGTCGTCAATACTGGCACTTCTGCCCACCACAAAAAACTTCTGTACAAACTCTAATGTACCGCCTGCCACAAAACTCGCTGCAAAAGCAATCCAATATTGTTTGGGATGAAAACGAAAATAATACAACAGAGACAGCGTAAACAAAAAGAAGCAGGCCACATGAGAAATGTTGGAAAAATTTTCAAGCAACACATTGGTTGAAAAATTAAATTTTTGGCTAGGAATGTTTTTCTCAAAATTGATGTGCGTAGATGAGTCACACATGTTTCCAAGTAACGGAATCGTATTGGCGGTTTTTGCGTCTACTGTTTTTATTCCACCATCTTCATATTTGGCTGACCAGGCAGGATTTCCAAAGCTAAAGTAACAGTCGGATGTTTCATAGGAGTACTTTCCTTTTCCGTTGTAATAATACACAGCCAAATCACCTGCTATTTGGAAGTTGTCTCCCACTTTTGGCATTTCGTGCACTACTATTTTACCTAAGTCTGACTTATAGGGAATGCACTCCAAACAAGTAATTACACCCAAAATAAAAAGGGGATGGATGAAAAAAGATATGATTTTGTTTAGCATGGATTAAAATTACTCCCTACAACAAACCCAGTACTAACTGCGGGAATAATCCCAGGGCAATTGTGAGCAAAGCTGCGTAAATCGCCACGGTATACAACAAAACTGGAGTTCCCGTTTTGGTTTCGTTGGCGGGTTTGGTGTACATGGCTAAAATGAGTTTGAAGTAATACCCCACACTAATAATCGAATTGATTACTGCGGCAATAACTACCACCAAAAAGCCTGAAGCTAGCGTGATATTGAACAAGCCCAACTTGGCAAAAAAGCCAGAGAAGATAGGAATTCCTGCCATGGACAACAACGAGATGGTCATTACAGCAGCCAACAGCGGATTGGTTTTGGCCAAGCCATGGAAATTTACATAGTCTTCGTTTTCGCGATTTTTACACACATATAACACTACTGCAAAAGCACCTATTCCGGCAATGGCATATGCGGTTGCATAATAAAACAAACTGCTGGCAGCCGTGCTCAAACTCAACAAGGACATCAACATAAATCCGGCATGCGAGATTCCTGAAAAGGCGAGCATCCGTTTTACGTTTTGTTGTTGCAACGCCATGATGTTTCCAACGGTCATGGAGGCGATTGAAATGATGGCAATGGTAGTATTAAAATGGAAGGACAATTCGGGGTTTATTACCACCAATAATTTATAAAAAGTTGCCATCGCCACTACTTTGGCCAAGGTACTCATGGTGGCGGTAGTCAAGGCAGGCGAACCTTCGTATACATCGGGTGCCCAAAAGTGAAACGGTACGGCTGCAATCTTGAATAACATCCCGATGCACATGAGCAAAACCCCTACAAAAAACCAGCTAGGCAATTCGGCCGAGTGCGATAATTCGGCGATTTCGGCTACATCAAAAGTGCCCATCGCGCCGTAGATTAAACAAATTCCAAACAATAAAATTCCCGAAGCAAACGAGCCCATCAAGAAGTACTTCATACCGGCTTCGTTACTTTTCAGGTTTAATCGGTTGCTGGCCGCCAAAATATATAAGGAAATAGACAAAACCTCGATGCCCAAGAAGAACATCGCCAAATTGCCAAACGAAACCATAGCAACGGCACCAGACAACAAGAATATTTTAATCGCAATAAAATCAGAGAGTTTGCTGGATTGGTTGTCATAAAAATCATGACTCAAGGCCAACAAGAAAATAGTCAATACAATAAATAAACTCGAGAAACACACCGAGTAGTTTGAGACCACAATCATGTTGTTATAATAGGCCGCTGGCGCATCATAATCGAGCATAGTGAGCCCCAAAATGCCCAACAAGCCCAACATAGTAAAGGGAATAATCGCTTTTCTTAGGTTGAGAATCTCCAACAGCAACGTTAAAATTCCTAATCCGATAATGGCAATTAATGTATTCATAGGTGTGTTATTTTAGTGTCAAAAGAGGCACA
>Ga0209550_10006328_pt1 | contig 11038 bp, 11 predicted proteins | sample LauGreSuBDMM15SN_2_FD_187567 | JGI IMG/M metagenome (GOLD analysis project Ga0209550, IMG submission 187567) | Freshwater lake microbial communities from Lake Michigan, USA - Su13.BD.MM15.SN (SPAdes) (version 5) | ecosystem: Environmental > Aquatic > Freshwater > Lake | place: Lake Michigan... | reverse complement strand
CATGGCGGGCTCCTTTTTCAGCACTCTTGCGGGCCAAGGGGTGCGCCGCAAGCGTTTTCATACTTGCCCAAATATCCAAATCCTGCCCTGTCCGCTTGCCAGAAGGCAGGTAATCTTTCACAACATCGCCAAATGGGGGGCGCATCATGGCGAAACTGGCACTGATCACGGCGGGCACGAGTGCTATTGGGCGGCATTTGGTCTTGGGGCTTGCAGGGGCGGGCTATGACGTGGCGCTGACCCATCTTGGCGCTGCGGACGAGGCTGCGGCACTGGTGGCAGCGGTAAAGGCGCTGGGCGCAAGGGCGATGGCGTTGGAAAGTGATGCGAGCGATGAGACGCAGGTGCTAGACTTTCAAGCCCGCGCAGCCGATTGGGCGGGGGCAGCGCCGCAGGTGCTGGTCAACAACGCGGGCATCCAAACATGGTCGCGCCTAACTGATCTTGAAGTGGCCGATTGGGACCGTGTGATGGCTACCAACCTGCGCGGCACTTTCTTAAACACCCGCACCGCCGCCCGTGCCATGCAAGCGGCGGGGCACGGAGGCTCGATCTTAACATTGGGGTCAGGTTGCAACACCCGCGCCTTTCCGCGTCTGGTGGATTACACCGCCTCAAAGGGCGGGATTGAGCAGTTCACCAAAGTGGCCGCGTCAGAGCTTGGCCCCTTCGGCATCCGCGTCAACTGTATAGCCCCCGGGGCTATCGCCACCGAACGCACGGCATCTGAGGCAGGCGATTACGCTGGTACTTGGGCGCCCATCACCCCGCTGCGCCGCATTGGTACACCGCAGGATCTGGTCGGGCCGATGTTGTTCCTGATCTCTGAGGCCGCTGCTTTTGTCACCGCTCAGACGCTTTATGTTGACGGCGGCACATTTTCCCAAGCGCCTTGGCCCTATCCGACTTGATCCGTCACCGCGCTGTCACCCTTTTTTGCGCTTAGTGCGCCAAACGGAGGGTTTATGATGACGACTTGGCAAAAGAGTTTTGAAGCAGGCGGCCCCAACCCACGCTTGGGCAGCCGCTTTAACGCGGAGGGGCAGTTTTTGCCTGAACATGGCAACACCGTGGTCGCCCAAGTGACGGCAGGCTCTGTAACAGAAGCGGCCCTGATCGACCTGCGCCGTGCCCTGATGGCTTTGCCCTTTGCGGACCATTTCGCTTTTACGGCTATTGAAAGCTATCACATGACCGTTTTTGAAGGCGTGATCGAAACCCGCCGCGCGCGCGGATACTGGCCCGAGGATCTACCGCTGGATGCCTCGATCGATGCCATGACTGAAGCGATGTCCTCCAAACTGGCAGGATTCACCGCGCCACCCGCCTTCCGAATGCGCTTGGTGGAGGTGACGCCGCTGGGGTTGCATTTGACGGGCGCCACCGATCAAGACGAGGCCAATGTTCGCGCATGGCGGGATGCTTTGGCTGGGGCTTTGGGCTTTCGCACGCCCAGCCATGATGCTTACGGCTTTCACACCACGATGGCCTACCAAAAGCGCTGGCCTCCTGCCAAATCTTTGGGCCTTTATGAACAAGCCTTGGCGCAGATGGGCGCAGATTTTGCCGCCCGTGTTCCCGTGCTTGACCTTGATCCCCCCGCCTTTTGCCGCTTTTCCGATATGAATGCCTTTCCGCCTGTGCTGCGGTTTGTGGGGGCCTGAGAGCGCTTATCCTAACGCCTTGCGAGAAATCGGTCGTTTCTTGACAGGGACGGGTTGGGGGATCATGCCTAGGTTTGCTTAAGTTTGAAAACAGCGTGATCCATGACCCGTTATGATCCTGCACTATCCCCCGCCCAAGAACTGCGCGCCAATGTCGCCGTGCCGTTTGAGCGCGCCCATGCCATGCCCAAATCGGTCTATACCTCTCCCGACTTTGCCAAGCAGGAGCAGCAGCAGGTCTTCGCCAAGGATTGGCTGTGCGCGGGGCGGGCGGATGGGCTGAAAGAGGCGGGCGATTATCTGACGATGACGATTGCGGGCGAACCCGTCATCGTGCTGCGCGACCACGATGGGCAGTTGCGTGCCATGTCCAATGTCTGCCGCCACCGGATGTCGACCCTTCTAGAGGGGCGCGGCCATGTGCGCGCCATCGTCTGCCCCTACCATGCTTGGACCTATAACCTTGACGGCACCTTGCGCGGCGCACCTGCCATGACGGCGAATGAGGCGTTTTGTAAGGACAAGATCGCCCTGCCCACCGTGCGGGTGGAAAATTGGTTGGGCTGGATCATGGTGACCATGAACCCGGAAGCCCCACCGCCGCAGGTGGCTTTGGCCGATGTCGAAAAGTTGGTAGGCCATCTGGATATGGGCGCCTATGTCGAAACCTTTCGCGAGACCTTTCGGTGGAACACCAATTGGAAGGTTCTGGCTGAGAATTTCATGGAAAGCTATCATCTGCCCGTCTGCCATTCGGGCACCATCGGCGGCACGGTCGACTTGATGAAAATGACCTGCCCCGAAGGCACATTGGCCTTTAACTATCATTACATCGTCAAGAACGACACCGTTCCCCTAGCCTTAGCCCATCCCAAAAACACCACGCTTCAGGGCGATGATCGGCGCATCACATGGCTTTTGGCCATCTACCCCGCGCTGATGATCACCCTGACGCCGGGGTATTTTTGGTATCTGGCCCTGACCCCGCAGGGCCCAGATCAGGTTGATGTGCTGTTTGGCGGTGGGATGAGCCCCGATTGGATGGCCGACCCTTCGGCCCCTGCCAATCTGGCGGCGGTTAAGGCGCTGTTGGATGAGGTGAATGTCGAAGACAAGGGCTGCGTGGAAAAGGTGTATCGCGGGTTGGTGGCAGGAATGTCGACCCCCGGGCCGCTCAGCCATCTGGAGCGACCGAATTATGAATTTGCGCAGTATATCGCCTCGAAGGTTGTCCCTGCTTGACGGCGGCTATGACTGGCCTAGGTGCGAGACTATGATCAAAGAAGCCCTCATCGTCAGCCACGGACAGCCAAGCGACCCAGAGCCTGCGGAAGCGGCCTTGGCGCTGTTGGCGGCCAAAGTGGCAGAGCTTTTGCCCGATTGGCGGGTGGCAAGCGCCACGCTGGCCAAGCCCGATGCGCTGGCCGCTGCGGTGGCGGGCCGTGCGCGGGGTGTGGTGTACCCGATGTTCATGGCGGGGGGGTGGTTTCCCATGACCGAACTTCCGCGCCGGATGGTTGAGGCGGGGGCGGTGGACTGGGCCTACCTTTCGCCCTTTGGCTTGGACGCGCGGGTGCAGGATTTGGTGGTGACTTTGGCTGCGGAAGCCGCAACCGCCCAAGGCCGCACCGCTGCCCAAGCGGAAGTGCTGTTGGCCGCCCACGGATCATTTCGCAGCACTGCCCCGTCAGAGGTCGCCCAAGCCGTTGCACAGCGCCTAAAGCGCGCAGGTTTTGCACGGGCGGAGGCGTTCTTTATCGACCAAGAGCCGCGCATTGCCACCGCCACGGGCTTTGGGGCAGGTTCTGTTTGCCTGCCCTTCTTCGCCGCCGAAGGGGGCCATGTCACCGACGATTTGCCCCAAGCCTTGGCCGAGGCCGGCTTTGGTGGGCGGTTGCTGCCGCCTTTAGGCTTAGATGCGCGGGTGCCAAGCCTGATTGCGGCGGCGTTGCGGGGGTAGACCGTTCTAGACCGAATGCAAATACAGGTCGAAATCCACCTCTGACACGGTGCGCATCACGCGGTCATATTCGGCCGCTACGATGGCGGTGAAGGTGCGGTGCATATCGGTGCCCAAGGCATCTTTCAGGAAGTCTGACGCCTTAGCCGCCTCGATCGCGGAGCGCCAATCTTTTGGAATGGCCGGCGCATCTGCCCCATTCGCATAGCCATCGCCCGTGGTTTCTGGGCCTGGGTCGATCTGGTGTTTGAAGCCATAGCGCATACCTGCCAGCACTGTGGCGGCCACAAGATAGGGGTTGGCATCCACCCCCGCGGGGCGATGCTCGACCCGGCGTGCCTTGATATCGCCCGCAGGTATGCGCAGCGCGACCGAGCGGTTGTTGACCCCCCAAGTGGGCGACACCGGCGCATAGGAATTGGACGCAAAGCGCCGCCATGAATTGGCATGGGGCGCAAAGACCAGCATCGATTCCCCCATGGTAGCGCGCAAGCCGCCAATAGCGTGCTTGATCGTGTCGGACCATTGACCCTCGACCGCTTCGACAAAGACATTCCGGCCCGCCGCATCTTGCATCGAGATGTGAAGGTGCATCCCCGATCCAGCATAGTTTTCATTCGGCTTTGCCATGAAACACGCGGTCACACCATGGGCGCGGGCGTTCATCCGCACGATACGCTTCAGGCGCATCAGATCATCCGCCGCTTTCACCACATTGTCGCGGAAGTGCAGGGTCATTTCATACTGGCCGGGGGCGAATTCGGAGATCAGGGTTTCGGCTTTGATCCCGATCAACTCTGCCGCTTTGTAGACATCATTGAACAGCGGCAGCATCCCGTGCAGTTTGTCGACGGAATAGACATCGGTTTTGTTTGACACGCGCCCATCCAGCACATCGCGGGCGGGCACCATTTTGCCATCGGGGCCACGTTCATTTTCCAGCAGGAAAAATTCCAACTCAAACGCACCAGCGGGATAAAGCCCTTCGGCAGCCAGTGCATCGATTTGGGCTTGTAAGGCATGGCGCGGGTCTGATGTCATCGGCGTGCCGTCAAGGTTATACATCGACATCAACACTTCACCCCGTGGCGGGGTGGTGTTGTGCAAGGGTTTCAGCGTGCCCGGGATCGGCCAAGCCCGCCTGTCGCCATCGCCTTGATCCCAGATCAGGCCAGTTTCATGCACATCTTCGCCGCAGATATCCAAGCCCAAGATCGAGATCGGCAAGAGCCGACCCGACGTATAAAACGGCAGCAATTCGTGCCGCCGGATGATCTTGCCACGCCCGATGCCGTTGGAATCGTGCAGCACGATGTCAAAGGCCTCAACCTCGGGGTGGGCGTTCAGGAAGGCTTGCGCTTCATCAATCGAAGAGCCTGAGGGGCTGGTCATGGTCATCTTTCACGCGGTCAATTCGGTTAGAACTTCGCCAAAGGTGGCGATCAGGGCATCGACCTGACGCGCCTTTGTGGCGGGGCTGATCAGCATCATGTTGTGGAACGGGGCAATCAGGCAACCACGGTTCAAAAGCGCCATATGGAGGGCGGCTTCGATCTGAGGTTGGTGCGCAAGGGATGCCTCGGCCCCGTTTTTGAGCGGGCCTTTGGCGCAAATGAATTCCACCCGCGCACCCACCCGCAGGGCGTGCCATGGCAGGTTGTGCGCGGCGATGGCTTGGGAAAGGCCATCCAGCAGCCGCTGGGCCAGTTTGTCCATGTGCGCGTAAGCCTCTGGCGTCATCACTTGCGACAGGGTGGCGCACAGGGCTGCAAATTGCAGAGGGTTGGCCGATAGCGTGGTGCCCATGCCGGAATGGCCTGTGGGGCGGTTGGCGTTGGCAGCTTGGTAGCGGATGGTCGTGGCCGCGTTCAGCCCCCAAGCGGCGGTGGGCAGGCCACCGGCCACGCATTTGCCAACAACAAAAATGTCAGGCTGCAACCCATGCACGCGGCAATAGCCGCCGTAACCGGTAGAGAGGGTGTGGGTTTCATCCAAGATCAGCAAGCTGCCATACTGCGAGGCCAAGCGGCGCAGGCCCTCTAGAAAGCCCGCTTCGGGCAGAACCATGCAGCAGTTGGTCATGACAGGTTCGGTCAAGATCGCAGCCACATCGCCTTGGGCAAGGGCTGCTTCTACGCTGGCAAGGTCGTTGAACTCGCAGCACACGGCCAAAGTGGAAAGGTCGGTGACTTGGCCCAAAAGGCCCGCGCGGTTGACGGTTTTGCCGTCTTTGAGCGTGACAAAGATGTCATCCACCGTGCCATGATAGCAGCCATTGAACACCAGCACCTTGGGCCGCCCCGTCACCGCACGCGCCACGCGCAGGGCAAAGCGGTTGGCATCGGTGGCGGTCGTGGCGATTTGCCAGCGGTAGGGGCCGAAGACGTCAGACAGAAGCTGTCCTGCTTCCAGCGCAGCCTCGGTCGGCAGCATATAGGTCAGGCCCTTGCGCGCTTGTGCGCGCAGCGCTTTGGCGACGGGTTTGGGCGAGTGGCCAAACATTGAACCGGTATCGCCCAGACAAAAATCGTTGATCTGATAGCCGTCGATATCGGTGATCAGCGCGCCTTTGGCATCTGCGACCAAGGGTAAATGCGGCATCGGCCAGTCTTTCATCCAATGCAGCGGCACGCCGTCCAGATAGACCTGATCGGCTTTGGCCATCGCACGGGCGGATTTCGGGCGTGACATGGTAAAACGCCGCGTCTCACGACCAGCAAGGGTGCTGACTTTGGCCGGATCAAGGCCTGCGATTAGGCGGGGGCTTGGCATGGAATATCCTGTGATTGCGCGGGTCTTATGCCGCAGAATTTGATCAAATGAAAGGGGCGTGTCGCGCGGCGGGTCCCGCCTAAAGCCTTATGACCGAGATCAGGCGGCCATAATCGGCTTCCCTCGCATGGGTGGTGCGGCGGTAGGAATAAAAGCGGTCAGGGTCAGAATAGGTGCAATGGCGCGTCCATTGCGCCTGACCCACCCCTGCCGTGCTCAAGCGGTGCAGTCCGTAGGCAGGCAGGTCAAACAGCATCCGGTCGCCTTGGCCTTGGGCAAAAAAGCGCTGGGTAGAGGGGTCGTCATCGGTGAAGGTTTCAAAGAACTCTGGCCCGACTTCGTAGGCTTTTTGGCTGATGGTGGGGCCGATGGTGGCGGCAATATTGGCCCGCTTGGCGCCAAGAGCGACCATAGCCTCAACCGTGGCCTCCAACACGCCACCTTGCGCGCCGCGCCAACCGGCATGGGCAGCACCAATCACCCGCGCCACGGGATCGGCAAAAAGCACGGGCTGGCAATCGGCCGTCAGGATCGCCAGACCAAGGCCGGGGGTGGCGGTGACCATGCCATCGGCTTTAATGGGGGATTTGAGGAATCCGGTCAGATGCACCACATCGGCGGAATGCACTTGATGCAGGCTAACCAAGGCCGTGGGGGCCAAGCCCAAAGCCTCTGCCACCCTCGCCCGATTGATCTGCACCACTTCCGACAAGTCGCTGCTGCCCGCCCCGCAGTTCAGCCCCGCAAATATCCCCGACGATGCGCCACCCTTGCGGGTGAAGAACCCGTGGCGAAAGGGCAGGGCATCTGAGGTGAGAATTTCCAGCATCAAACACTTCCGGATGGGGCGGGGTGATGTGCCGGATACAGCGCCAGCACTTTGAACAAACTTCCCATTTCCGTAGGCGCGGTCAAGCGCTGCGTGGCGTCCAGATGCGATTGCAGGGCAGCACCCGATAGGTTTTGCGCCAAACGGGCGGATCGTTGCGCAAGCCCTAGCGCCGAAAGCAGCGCGCCTTGGGTGGTATAGGCATGGGCTGCGGGGTGGGCCGCTGCCGCAAGGGCTGCAAAATCGACATGGGCCGTCAGGTCGGCTTGACCGGGGGCAGCGAAAGGGTCGACGGGTTGGTGCGCTTGCACCGCCTGAAACGTGTCACCCAAAGAGTGCCATCCGCCATAGTCGATAATCAGCGCAGCACCCTGATCCGCCATCCGCGCCGCGATTTCACCCATGATGGCGGGGGCTTGGGGGCAAATCTCGACAATGTCGCCCTGTGCCGTGTCGGCCAAGCGGTCGGTTAGGTCCGCAATCGGCACCACGGGGCCAAGCCCGAAGGACAGCGCTTCGCCCGATAATCCCACCAACCGCTCACGCCAGCCAAGCCCTGCGCGTTGAAACTGGCGGATGGGCAGAGCGTCGAAGAATTCGTTGGCGACGAGGAACAGCGGGTAGCGCGGCAGGTTTTGAACACTGTCTGCCCAGAGGGGCCGATAGCCATGCAAAGCCTGCGCTTGGATCGCCCGCAAACGGGGGGAGGCTTCGACCAAAACTACACGCATCGCGGCATGAAAACCCGGCACGGCTTTGGTTGCGCGCAAGATATCGGCCATCAGCGTGCCGCGACCGGGGCCAAGTTCGGCTAAGGTGAAAGGATTGGGCGCGCCTTGGTCAAGCCACGCTTGTGCCAAACTTAAGCCCAACAACTCGCCAAACATCTGCGAGATGTCGGGGGCGGTGATGAAATCTCCACCAGACCCAAAGGGGTTTTGTGTGGTGTAATAGCCGTGCTGCGGATGCAGCAGGCAGTCAGCCATGTAGTCGGCCAAACTCATCGGGCCATGGGCGCGGATGCGTGCTGCCAGAATCTGCGCCAATGCCGTCATGCGGGGCGGGCTTTCCATAAAAACCACAGGCCAACGGCGATCATCGGCAGCGACAAGGCTTGGCCTTGGGTCAGGCCCCAGCCGCCCATGTGCCACGCAAGGCCCAAGGGGTTGCCCTCGCTGATAAATTGCGCATCGGGCTGGCGGACGAATTCCACGGCAAAGCGCGCAGCACCGTATCCTGCGACAAACAGCCCCATGATCCGCCCCGGCCGCGCCAACCACCCGCCGCGCCATGCGCCCCAAAGCAGGATGGCGCCAAGGATAAGGCCCTCTAAAACCGCTTCGTACAACTGGCTGGGGTGGCGCGCGCAGACCCCCAAAACACCGGGGCAAAACTGGGCGGCATCGCCCGGAAAGGCCACGCCCCATGGCAGGTCAGTCTGGCGGCCCCAAAGCTCGGCGTTGATGAAATTGGAAACACGGCCCAGAAACAGCCCAATCGGGGCCACCATGGCGAACAAATCCCCCGTGGTCAGGGCCGAGATCTTCTCGCGTCGGCAAAAGACAACCCCTGCCAGCGTGACGCCCAGAAAGCCGCCGTGAAACGACATTCCGCCTTCCCAAACTTGCAAGATTTGCAACGGGTTGGCCAGATAGTACCCCGCTTGGTAAAACGCCACATAGCCCAAGCGCCCGCCCAAGATCACGCCCGCGATGACCCATGTCAGCAGGCGTTCCAGCTGATCCTCGCTCATCGGTGGCTTGGCCCATATTGTGGTGGAACGCAGCGCCTGCCGGATCAACCACCATCCGGCTATCAGACCTGCGATATAGGCCAAAGCATACCAGCGCAGCGCGAGGGTAAGGCCAAAGATCTCGACCGAAAAGATCTCGGGCGTGAGGGGCGGGAAGGGGATATAGGACATGGTGCGCCTTTGCTGGACAGGGGCGTTTTCCGCCCCGCGCCGCGTGATGTCAACACCTGCGCCCTTGAAGGCAGCGCGCCTTAAGGCCATAAAGGAAAAAAGCGAAAGGAAGACCAAAATGCAGTCGGGCAACAAGTTCTTCGACGATATGGGCAAACTGATGACCAACGCCATGGGTGTTGCACAGGGCGCCAAGACCGAGATGGAAACGGCGATGAAGTCCTTTATCGACCGCTGGATGGCCGACCGCGACTTTGTGACCCGCGACGAGTTCGACGCCGTGCGCGCCATGGCGCAAAAGGCACGCGAAGAGAATATCGCGCTGGAAGCGCGTCTTGCAGCGCTTGAGGGCAAGAAAAAGGGCTGAGCGGGTTAGGGACTTGGATAGTAGGGGCTGGAGTGCCCCCATCGGGTGATCCAGTTGATCAGTATTCGTTCGCTCCCTTGCCAGCGATAATCTTCGCCCGAAATTTTTCGATACGGGCCACACGTGTGGCCGCCGCCTTGGCCCCTTTCAGTGCAATGACATAGCTGTTTTGACGCCCCAGGGTCAGGGCATGAAACGCCTCGGCAAGTTCAGGATCTGCGTCCATCGCCTCGATCATTTCTTCTGGCAGTTCGATCTCGCGTATCACCTTCTGTGCCTTGATTCCGGCTGCCGCGTATTCCATCGACTCAGCAAGATAGGCGCATATCACAGCAGCCTTGGCCCCAACGTCAGCCAAATCGGTAAAGCGAATGGCGTCGGCGTTTTGCGTGTTTGGTCCTTGCCGCTCCAACACACCTTCAGGATCTCTCAACAACGAAGGGTTCATGAAAGTCAGCCGAAAATCGCCTCGGAATGCCCCGATGATGGCAATGTTTCTGCCCGCGTGCATGTAGCAAGGATGCCCCCATTTCACCGTCTCTTGCAGCCCCATTCCCTGGCAAATTGCGCGCAACGCATCCAGACCGGCGGACCATTTGCGGGCTGAGCAATCGGTCGTTGCGAACCGGTCGCAACGACCGCATCCCAGCGTGAAGTAGTCTTCGACCGCCGCAATCATTGCCATGATGCCAAATCTCCTCCCCCCGACATTCCCCAAGGCGCCTGCCGCAAGACCGGAGTTTTGCCTGAGTTTCCTTGCCGAACAAATGTTTTCTACGCGACCCCGGCCAGCCAACTTTATAACCGTTTACAACTTTTCTCACAAACCAAAACCGCCCCGAAGGGCGGCTTATGGTCTTGGTATCATTGGGAAGATTGGTGGAGCCAGGGAGGATCGAACTCCCGACCTCTTGAATGCCATTAGTCTACGTACTTATATGTTTCAATATGTTAAAGCATGGTTTATAACATGGGTTTATAACTTTCTGTTTGAGGTGCCATGTCAAAAGCTCCATCTGCCATTCGTCTTTACCAAGGGCTGTCAATCTACCGTGTCGAGAATTCGACCAAGTGGTATGTCAGGGTTTGGGACCGTAAGCGTAAGAAATACATCGTGAAATCCACGGGAGAGGATAGTGCTGTCAAGGCGAAAGCACTGGCTCAGGAACTGGCTCTGTCACTGCTGAAGGCAGAAAAGCCCGTTGAAAGGGAGTTTTCCTTTAACAACTTCGCCCTCAAACTTCTCCATAAGTCCCGTCTTCAGCAAACATCTGGTGATCGCAGCAAAGGTTACGTCAAGGCTCTTCACTGGGCTATCCAGAACGAGGACTGGGGATTGTTGAGGTTCTTTGGGGAGCGGGATGTTCGGCAGATACGAACGCAAACGTATCAAGAGTACATGGCTGACCTTGCAAAGCGTCGTCCTGACATGACGGCATCAACCCGAAATACGCTGATGGCGACGCTGCGAAACGTTCTCAAGATTGCTAGGGACGAAGGCGTGATTGACGCTGTTCCTGAG
>Ga0209550_10006327_pt1 | contig 11038 bp, 8 predicted proteins | sample LauGreSuBDMM15SN_2_FD_187567 | JGI IMG/M metagenome (GOLD analysis project Ga0209550, IMG submission 187567) | Freshwater lake microbial communities from Lake Michigan, USA - Su13.BD.MM15.SN (SPAdes) (version 5) | ecosystem: Environmental > Aquatic > Freshwater > Lake | place: Lake Michigan, USA... | reverse complement strand
TCCGCTTCAGGGATGGCTTCCGACCAGAAAATATCCTCCAACTCCGCCGCTGGGCCGTTGATTTCTTTGCGATTAAAGGCTCCGTATTTGTCCTCCACGCTACTCCAAGGCACAGACTGAATGTGGATTCGGTCACCCGGACTAAGCGAACTCGCGGCCGTTGGAATGTTATTTTTCATTCCATGCAGAAACACAAGCGCCTCGGCAGGCGAACCTCCGTCGATATCCGTGAGGTGAATGCAAACGATCAGATCCTTGTAGGGAACGGAACCGGGCTTGGGGGCACGTGTGATATCCTTGATCGTGCCGAAAAGACCGTCACGCGAAGGGCTTTGTTTTTCAGCAACGGGCTTCGCCTCAGGCAGCGGAAGGACCTTCCAATCACCGCAGGCAAGGTCGCGCATGGCGAATTCATAAATCACAATTTTCTTTCCTTCGAGGCGCTCCGGCGAACGAACCAACGTCTGGCGCGTGGTGAATGCTCCCCCAGCGTTGATGGCAATGCGGTCCAGCGGTTCTTGAAGAGCCAAACTGAGGTGCTCTGCAAATCCCGCCGAACATCCCCAACCCAAATCTTGGTGCGAGTAAATATTCGTGAAGCTATCGCCGAGCAGCAATATCTCCGCAGAAGGGTCATGGACCCATGGGGCGGCATCAGGACCAACCACGGGGGTGACGACAGCCTCCTCCAAGGGGTAGATCGCAGCGGGGTCGGAAAGCCTAAGCATGGTGACCAGATCTCCGTGATTGCGGACGGACTGCGGTTTCCCTCGTGACCATAGGGGTGGCTTGTTGGGCGACGGGATTTTCTCGGCAACTCGCCGCGCCACACATTCCATGGCAGAGGGAGTCCAATGCGAATCGGTTTTTAAAAACTGGGCGCGTCCGGTCGAGCGCTTTTGATCAAGGATGGCTTCGCAAGCATCGACAAACTCGATGCCGTTTTTTTCCAACTGTGCGAGGAAATCATCGAACGATGGGTTTTGCAGCGGTGATTGCGAAATCGAACCAGCCAGACACTCCGGATCGACGACGGGTTTGAGCGGGACGGGCACAACAATGAGGCGGATGCCACGTGCGGCGAGGTCATCACGAAATTTTAGAAGCGCGGGGAGTGGATTTGCGGAATTCGGGCGATGTCGAAGCTCGGCGGGGTCGAGAAATCCAGGCCCCGCAACATAATCTACATCTGGGCGGTAAAATAACTCTCCCTCGCGACCAGGGTAGACTTTTTCGTTACCGAGTCCAAGGTAACGCAGGCCCAAATGTTGCACCGTCGGCAAGGCGCGCCGCATAAGGAAAGATTCCTCCTCAAGGGTCTTCTCGTAGTTTTTAAAATCTCTTTTCAGCGACGCATTCGAGGCGGAAATACCGGATACCAACGAGGAAGATTCCCTAAAGGCTTTTGCAACATTAGGAATCGCTCGCACAATATGGAAGCAACGAGGCCAATCCCGCGCAGAGAATTCGAGGACGATCTGAGAAAGAGGGACCGACAGTAGGGTTAAAAAAAACACCCCAACAACGATCTTCTGGAGCCTGCATGAAATTGCGGTGACTCCGACCTCCCGCACTGCTGCCTCCTCCCGTCTGTTATCAATTTTTTTCGGTATCACGGCTTAGAAGATAAAATAGATGAAGGGATTATAAGCCTGCGTGGTCATCACAATAATCGAAAGCCATAATAGGGCGACGAGCACGGCAACTTTTCCGGAGGTCAGTACCCGAGTCCAATCCCAAGTCTGTGGCCCCATCCACACCACCAATGCGGCGAGAAGGAAGCTGCCAAGGTAGTAGGGTTGGCAGATGATCCCACTCAGCAGCGCTGCCCCATCGGAAGACTCCCCCCAGCCCGCCATGCTCGAACAATAGGCCAGCGCGGAAGGCCAGTCTTTCGCGCGAAAGAAAACCCAAGCGAAAACCACGATAAAAAAGGTGAAAGCGGTTTGAATGACAGCGGGAAGCCGGTGGAAGACCCCGTTTTTTCCATGGTAACGCTCCCATGCCAATGCCGTGCCATGGATCCCTCCCCAAATCACAAAATTCCACGAAGCCCCGTGCCAGAGCCCGCCGATGAGCATGACGAGAAGAAGATTGATGTAGGTGCGGATCGCTCCGCGCTTGTTGCCGCCAAGGGGAATGTACAGGTAATCGCGAAGCCAACTGGACAACGATATGTGCCACCGTCGCCAAAAATCGGTGATGGATTTCGCTTGGTAGGGAGAGTCGAAATTCTTGGCAAAAACAAAGCCGAGCATGAGCCCAAGCCCGATCGCCATATCCGAATAGGCACTGAAATCGAAATAGATCTGAAACGCATAAGCGACCGCGCCATACCACGCATCAATAATGTCCGGCGATCCGTTCAGAAAAACGAGATCAGCAATCTTCCCGCAGGGATTAGCCAGAAGGATTTTCTTGGAAAATCCGAGGGAGAGAAATGCCACCCCTCGGGCAAACTTTTCCATGGTCAACGAACGGCTTTCGATTTGATCGGCCAGAAAAGAGAATTTCAAGATCGGGCCAGCCACAAGGTGAGGGAACATCGAAACGAAGCAGGAAAAATCCGCTAGGCTCGCCATGGCACGGGCCTCACCGCGATAGACATCGATGGTGTAACTCATCGCTTGAAACGTGTAGAAGCTGATCCCGAGAGGAAGAATGACTTCAAAAAATGTATTCCACTGCCAACTTTCCAATCCCATCGAAAGGGCAAGCGTGTTGTAACTCTCCACTCCGAAGTTGAAGTATTTAAAAAAACCGAGAACAACGAGATTCAGTACGATCGAAATCGTGATCGCTGAACGCTGTGTCTGGGATCGGGGTCCGCCATGCTCCAGCAACTGCACCGGACGTGACCACACTCGCCAAACTCGCCACTCATTGTGCGCAATCATCAAACTCACCAACCAATCCACAAAAGTAGTGAAAAACATCAGCGGCATGAACATCGGCTCCGCCCAGCCATAAAATGCATATCCCGTAAAGATCAGGGTGACATTTCGCCAACGCTGCGGAGCACGCCAAAGCGCATAATAAAGCCCTAGACTCAGCGGCAGAAAATAAAATAGAAAAATATGAGAACTAAAGACCATCGATACTCCGTGAAATCGCGCCTAAATGACAATCCCCGCCCCTATGGCGTATCATTTTTTTTACGGCAAGACAATCCCGTTGATTTGTGCTTTATTACCCGACTTTGAAAATATCCCGTGTTTCCTAGTCTATGATTTCAATCGTGTCTTTTATTTTGCGATGCTTCGTTGCCGTGTTGGCCGTGCACGCAGGAAGTATGGACCTCTGCTCCGCTACAGATTCTCCCATTCCATCCGCCAGCGACCAATTCCAGCAATCCCTCAAGACCGTTCTAGACAAGGCAAGCTCAAGTCCAAGCATGACCATATCCGGGGAGGACGGGTGGCTTTTCCTAGACAAGGAACTCAGGCATCTTGCCGCTCCAAAATTCTGGAGCGACATTCCCGATGCAGATGGCGACTCGAACGCTCCCCTGCCTGCCATTTTGGATTTTAAGGAACAGCTAGACAAAGCAGGTATCGACCTCCTCCTTGTTCCCGTTCCAACGAAGGCCGCGATTTACCCTGACAAGCTGATGTCGGGTAATCCCACGCCGCCGGAAGTGCCTGCGGATCTCGTAAAAAACGACCGCGATTTTTACGCGCTCCTCGAAAGCCGAGGTATTAAAGTTCTGGATCTGACCGAGACATTTCTCAGCGCGAGATCTACGGATTCACCCGATCTCTACTGCAAAACAGACACCCACTGGGCGCCTCCCGGAATCCAGTTGGCCGCAAAAAAAATCGCCGAACTCATCCAAGATTTGCCATGGGTGACCGCTCAACCGAAAGTCGAAACCAAAGCCGTTGACGTGCCACTCGAGATCCATGGCGACCTCGCTGTCTCCCTCATTCCCCCTCAGACAACAACCGAACCTCTCGGCTCCCGCTTCATTGGGATAGCTAGTAGCGCCGGCCTAGAACCGCTTCCAAACTCCAAGAGCAGCCCGATCATTCTCCTAGGCGATAGTCACAATCTTGTTTTTCACTCCGGAGGCGACATGCACTCCGTGGGGGCTGGACTCGCCGATCAATTGTCTTACGAGCTGGGCTTCCCGCTCGATGTTGTCGCGGTAATGGGATCTGGAGCCACTTCCGCACGCCGCAATCTGGCGCGCCGCAAAGCCTCCCTCACCGGCCGTCGCCTCCTGATCTGGTGCTTCACATCCCGTGAATTCACTCAAGGACAAGGCTGGGCAAAAGTCCCATTGATCAAAGAGCCGACGTCTGCGAGACCACTGTTGAAGTGATCTTAGGAAGTCGCTTGATGACGCCGTTCGCCCACTCGTGACCGGCCGCCGCGTTGAGGTGAACCCCATCCGCACCGGACTTTCCTTTGACATAGCGGTCGGTGAACCCGCGTGTGTTAATCGTCTTGAACTTCAATTCCCTCGCGCAATCATTGATCCAGCGGTCCACCGCGTCCTTGAGACGTGAGGAATACTTGGAGGAATCCGGCGGTAAAACCCAAACGATCTGAACATACGGCGTCGCTTTCGCGCGGATTTCGGCAATGAATTTTCGGATGATGATTTTTTTCAAATCGCCGCTTAAATCCGAGGCCCCAACAAACTCATCCATCCAATTCGTTCCCATCTGAACAATGACAATTTGGGGCGGTCTGCTTTTGGAAATGATCGCCGCCAGCTTGGGCGTTTTTACGGGGCGGGGTTTTTTGCCATCATGGTAGTCGGTTTTCCAGCTTTCCCTAGCCGTCACCATACGAAATCCGCAAGGCGTAATGAAGTCGGGAGAATCCTTGAGCCAGCTTTCGGGCGAGGTCCCGCAGGAGGCATAAATATGATATTGGGCCGGCTCGAGCCTTTGACTGAAATAGGACAACATCCTGTCACCAAACGGACCGACACTCAAAGAGTCCCCAATGAGCATCACACTCATAGAGCTCGAAGAACGCTGGGTGGAAATCGGCACCTCCACATCTCCTAGGGAGGTGTAGACAATAGGCTCGAACGAAATCGGCGCCGAGGCATCGACCATCTGGCAAGCCCCCAGAGCCAATCCCATCGCGAGTGATAGGATGGGGTATCTCACATTTGCTTACTGAGTTTGATGTTGTCTTCGTCGCTTATGAATCTCTCCATATCGACAAAGCGTGGATCATCCTTGGCCTTCAACGTCGCCCAAGGAGTATCCTCTAGCGGGATGAGCCTCATCCTTCGGGTTTGATTAATGTAGTATCCGCTCAGTGATTGTCTCTTTCCGTCAATGTGCGCCGCATGGAGGACCACCAAATGCGTTCCCTTGAACTCACCTTGCATGACATATCGCACGCGATAAACGAACCCAACCAACGATTCATTGTAGGGCGCTATTTCCTCTTTCGAGAATGGCGCAGTGATGTATTCGAGCGAAGCTTTGATGTAGAGAGACGGGCGCGTCGGTGCTGGAGGAGCGGACTTTGCGACCTCGGCAGGGGTTGGCGCAGGGGGTGGCGGAGGCAGAAGATTCGTAGGGGCGGTCGAGCCGGCCAGTGGCGCGGCCTCCAGATCCTTTTTGATGATATCGAAAACGCTATCCGCCCAAATCACGGCGTCGGGGCCGAAGAAGTGTTGCTTATCGGGTTGAAGGTTGCGGTAGGGGTATTTGAGTAACAGTCGGCTATCAATCACCTTCAACCAATCACCTTCCGTTGCACGGAGCCGCTCGACCAAAATGTCGTGGGCCGTCCGCGCTATCCTCTCCGTCTCCGGTGGGGAGACCCAGTATACACGTTTTGGAGCAGCCGCAGAATGAGCCACCCTCGAGAGAAAGGGAGCAATGTAAGGCTGCAACATGGGCCCCATGCGGGAGTAGTTATTGCCTTTAAGAAGATCGAAAAGATTGTTTCCCAACTGCACAATCAAGATATCTGGCTTTTGCGATTCCAGCAGCATCTCGATTTTTGGCACATCATATTTATTCGGACGGTGGCCGCGGCTCATTCCGTAGGTGTCTTGGAAAGAAAGCGGCGCTGCGCCTTTTTGCGTTTCTATTTTCCAGAATCCGCATCGCGTTTTGGCATTCGCATAGGCTTTCAGTGTCGTCCATGATAACGGCTGCGTGCCGCAGGCCATATAGGTAAAAACATCTACCACCCCCATGCTCCGCAAATACCCGTCCAACCGCTGCCCAAATCCACACAGAGCCATCGAGTCGCCAATAATCAGAGCCGACAGAGGCCAAACAGGCGATGCTCCCCACACCCGAGGTAATCCCGCCCCTAGCAAAGCCGCCCCAGCCCCCAAAATAAACTTTCGGCGGGATAAGGAAACCGATTCAATTTCGTTTGAATAACTCACAGAGCTTGATAATTGCCAAATGACCACTTCCAATCCAGAACATATTCACTCCATTTTTTTCGGCTTGAATTAAGCTGGGTGTGTTATGCTGACCAAAGAACAATGAAACCTGTTAAATTCGGAATACGTTTTCCCGTCATTGCCGTTCTTTGTCTCGGGGCATCATCGCTCAGCCTTGCTCAGGCCCAATCGTCCCCCACGCGAATGACTCTTCTTTCGCCAAGCGTCCTCACCATGCAAACTCCCATTGGTGAAGCCCACATGGAAATCCCAACGGGATTCGTGATCGAAAATGGCATCCTGATCCGTGGCGGCATCCAAATTGAACATGGCACTTTCACAGGATGGATTCCAATAGAAGCAGCTAAGTTTCCCACCTCAAAAGCCAAAACTGAAGACGTACCATCGACGCCTTCACCCACACCCACCCCTTCTTCGACGGCGGTTCCCATTATTGAACCCATCAAGCCCTACGAGCAACCGGAGAACTCCCTCATAGCCTTTATCGTCTTGTTGGTCGCGGCCATCTTAATTGCCCTTTACGCTACAACTTCCACTCAAAAATGGTTTCCGCGTATTTTTAAAAAATAGTTTTTCCGCTAGCAGCCGATTTTACATTTCGTTTGCCGCCTTCACTGCCGACTCACGTGAAAACCGATCGTAGTTTTTCTGTAGTTCGTTGCTGGAAATGATGGTCCTGCCTTCCCCGGTCACCCTGTCCGAGCGCATGAAGGCTGTCGTATTCTTCCCGCTCCAAAGCAGATTTTGACTTTCCTTTTCTTTGTGAGGAGAGCCGACATAAACGATATCAAGAGCTTTGCGAAGATTTTCTGTCTGGCGGTAATCCATCGTCGCGATCACCACCGCGTAAAATTTCCCTTCGAAAAAATAGTAAGACACTTCCTGAATGGCGACATCTCCGAGTGACTTCTTCTCATCGGTGCGGATGTAGATTTTAATCGCGTCTCCCTTCGCGTGATCTTCCGAAACTGGCTCGAACTTGATGGTCTTTTCCATCTCTTCTATCGACGATCCGAAGAGCATACCACGAAAGGAATTGGTCAAGTCTATGGAACCCCTGCCCGCTTGGCCGCTGCGCTTTTTTGTTTCATCTTGAGCATATGCCCCGCCCATCGCGACTACCACAAGAACGACCACAGATAGCAAGCGCCTCAACCTGACGAAGTGAGATAATATGAAAACATCCGCGAACATACCCTCCAGCGATAGAAAGACCCGGATAAAGAATCAAGCTAAACCCGTTTATGAATTCATCTCGGAAAAGGGGCCTCTTCGATAAAATGGGCGAACGCAAATAAAGAAACCGATGCTTTTTTTATTCACCCATTTATGCATAGCTCATACCCTTTAGTGTATCGAAGGAAGGTCTTTTCGATTGTAGGCTTTCACTAGAACGCAGAGACCTTTATTTTACCTTTAGATTTTAGATCTCGACCTCAATCCTACAACAAAACCCCCGCTTAAGTCCTTAATCACAGGTGCAGGGGGCCAATCCGCTTATTGGCTGGACGAAATTTATCATCTGGCTTGCCCGAGCCAACTGATAGATTCACTTGAATTTGAACGGCGGGTTTTCGAGATGTCTGTGGATGTGGTTCTCGTGATACTTAGATGGATAGAATCCGTGTCTCCGGAAACTCGCTTTTTCTTTGCAATCGCGAGCAAGATTTTTGGAACGCATACGCACTCGCCTCAAAACGAAGCCTCACACCGAACCAGCTCCAGAGGGTCTTCGAGCACCATCTCATCAGACGAACGAGGAAATATTCCCTTCAACTTTTGAATTCCCAGATCCAGTACAATTTCAAGATGGGGGCTCCCGCACAAACGGCATTTCATGAACACATGGGGCTGCATCTTCAGTTTTTAAAAGTGGATCGAGGGTTTTCCAAAACTGTATAGTCCGCACCCTGCCAAACCATCTTCCATTTTTCGCTTCTTGTTAAATCTAATATCCACGACACATTTTTCTGAGCAAGCGTCCAACGCTGGTCTATATCACCTATGACAAGATATTTGGCTGCTGCGATTTCCGCTGGATATAAAAACCTGTCTTTGGCGGGTATCTTTTCGAACGTGAATGTGGTCCGTCCACTCCAAGCTGTGGCTTGAATGAAATCAGTCGTTCTACATTCCAGCAACCATCCCAGATTCTGGTGGCAAACGACCATGTCCCGATTGGACGTATGGGCATTGATCCATTTGGCGACAGCCTCGACCTCTTGGCAATTTTGTGTGACCCATAGCTCGTTCTTGGGCTTCCACGTTCCATCGATGCTGGGGCGCAGACTGCCAAGGAGAAGAAAAAGAGGGATGGCGTAAAAAAGGCGTCCTGCCCATGCGTTCCGCTTACCGAGAAAATGCCTCACCCTCACCTCGATCACATTCAAGGCGCCGGCATAGGCCAGAGCAAGAAGGGGTAAAAAAACCACCGCTTGATAATAAAAAAGGGTCAGATTTTGCCTGTTCTGAAGCAAAAGCCCAGAAACCACGGCTAAAAAAACAGGAATCGGGTAATATTTTTTGCGACAACAAATCAGCGCACAAATCAGCGCTCCGATATGAAAAGCATCCTGAAAATAAAAACCCACTATGTTTTTGATCGGTTGAAGTCCGGAGCCATTTTCTTGGCTGAACTCGCCGTAGAACTGACCAAGGGTGAGCATGTCCTCAAAGACCCATCGGTTCGGAGCCTGACGAAGCAGTGTCCATCCCAGCATCGCACACAAGGCCAAGGCGGGAGGAAAAGCTAACCAAAACCACGAGATAGGCCGCTTGATTCGGCATAGCCATGTCGCGATGGATCCATGGACGAATAACGGATGGCTCAATGCGGCTATCGCAAGCCCACACCCGGCCAAGGCATCCGATCGGAGGGCGGATTTTCTCAAAAGGCATAAAACCGTCAAAGTGAAACCGAGCGCCACAGCATTGTGGGAGTAAATCCAACGAAAATGAATGATGGCCTGCGCATAAGACAAAAAGATCAGAGCCCCAATGAAAGAGGGTCTCGTTCCAAATGGGCGCCTTCCCGCTTTGAGAATCAGAAGAGCGATCGCCAATGCGAGAATGCTATTGAAAAAACGGGCCCCATAAATATCCCCACCGGATAAAGAAGAGGAAAGTCCAACAATCCAAGCATAACCGGGTTGATAGGCATAACTGGGATGCCAGAAAGTGGCGTAAAAAGCGCGATCCGCGCCCTCCCCTCGAAAAAGCGACTTCCCGATCATCAGAGTGAGAGTCTCGTCACCATACCAAGCGGGTGAAGTCCTCAAATGCGGAAGGTACAAAATCGCCCAAAGGGCTACTAGTCCGACTATGCACCAACTTCTAGTCCATGACTTATGAGAAAATCGAACGCTCATGCCATGATGGACCTAGATGGTTGCGTAAAAATTCGGGTTCGGAAAACAAAGACTTCTTTGATAATTGGCAGAGGCTTCTTTGACAACTCTAGATCGTTTGGGCAGAATGAATCTTCGCATCCATCTCGAAGCAAGTGACCCGCATGCCTGATCCACATATTCGTTTTTTACACTATGGCGAAATTTCGTGAGGGTCATGCGTTTCAATGAATAGCCCTTTATCTCACATCGAAGCAGAGCGCCAGAAATCCAAAATCGTCAAACCTCGGGCCAATTGGCTTATGGGCCTATGCGTGGCAGCGCTGTTCGTAATCTGTTTGATGACTTGGCTCCAGCAACCCGTATCCAACCAGGAATTGGTGGCCAACTTTGCCAAGGCGGGGGATTTTTTTCGCGCGGCGATGTCAGTTCGTGGGGTTCCTTGGTGGTCGCCGATGTTCATGCAGGGCACGAGTCTCGCGATGGATTGGTCGTTCATGCTCACCAATGCCGTGATGCTGGCTTTTAGTGGGCCGCTGGGTCTTTTAGCTGGCCCGAAGGTGGCCGTGGCGACTGGCCTCGCTCTTGGGTCTTTGGGGATGTTTTCTTTCCTTCACCGCTATACGGGAAATCGTCTTTCTGCCGTGCTGGGAGGTTTTCTCTTTTTGTGTTTTCCGTCCGTTCTTACCAGAGCGTTGGGGTTCGAGCATTTTGTGGTTCTGGTATCGCTTGCTCTGCTGCCGTGGGTTTTCTGGTCTCTGATCGCCCTTGTGCGAAAGCCTACGCCCCGCAGCGCTGCGGTGTTCGCTGTCTTTTTTTCTGCATTAATGATGGCCTATGGAAAGACGGGGTTGATGGCAGCGCCCGTTCTGCTGGCCTTCGGCTTGGCTGAATATAGATTTGCGGATGAGAAAAAACGGTCCGACTGGAAGATTTTTGCACTCGCTGGCTTACTGGTTTTCTGCCTCGCGGTAGTTCCAAATTTGCCAACGCTTCGTGAGGTTCATTTTATCACGATGTTCGAAATGGGGCCTTTCCAAGGGTGGCAACAGGCTTTCAGCACGAAGAGCGCGGTGAGTTGGCTGGATCGCGATACACTTCTTGGTGCGGGGATGGCTCGAGGATTTGCTCCGACGACGCTCAATGGTGGGACTTACCTCGGCTTGGTGACATTTTTCATTTTGGCGCTAGCGCTCGGCGGACGCAAACTCGAGCGCTCTGTGGCTGGTCGCCAATCACGCATCTTGATCGGACTTGCGATGTTTGCCTTCTGGCTTTCCTTCGGACCAAGAAGCGT
>Ga0209550_10006325_pt1 | contig 11039 bp, 4 predicted proteins | sample LauGreSuBDMM15SN_2_FD_187567 | JGI IMG/M metagenome (GOLD analysis project Ga0209550, IMG submission 187567) | Freshwater lake microbial communities from Lake Michigan, USA - Su13.BD.MM15.SN (SPAdes) (version 5) | ecosystem: Environmental > Aquatic > Freshwater > Lake | place: Lake Michigan, USA... | reverse complement strand
GTCTGCAATTTATAGCCTTCTTCAGTAAATCCCTCTTCAAGATTATAATCTATATATTTAATAATATAACCACTGTATTTATCAACCCATCTATCGCCATCACTGCTTATAGTTCCTTGTTCTGCACAAATATAATCTAATTCTCTCTGATATTCCTGGCTATTTGTAGCGAGACCTGCCAATCTTACGATAAAAGATGGCAATAATTCTACACTGGTCTTAACGCAATAGAGCCAATATTGATTTTCTCTATCGTATGGTTTTCTGGCGAATTTAAGGGAGAATTTAATTATATCCGCATTCTTTTTAAGAAAGTCTGTCTGGCCGAGTATTAAATCGCGGAGTTTTTCAAATGGAGAAAATTTAGTCTCATTCTGGTCTATACTACTTGATATTTTCAAATTTTCATTATTATATATTAATTTCTTATCTCGTTCTAGACCAATTATTCTGCCAATTATCGCCAAGTTGTAATTATATGTGTTATTTATCTTATTCTTTATTTTTTGTAAGTCTAGGCGATATTCCTCGTCAAATTGTCCCATTATGTCTTTCAAGTTGTCTTTTTGAATCTCTTTTTCAATGTCGGCTGAATTTTTGCATTTACCAAAATCACGGTTCTCTCTATTGTTATCTTTGTTATCTTTGTTATCTTTGTTAGTATTATAGAAACACGTTAATTTGGACTCACAAAACAATTTATCTGGATTTAGATCAAAAAATACATTATCGGATATTGTAGTGTCTTTTACCCAGACATTGCCTTCTCTCTTATAAATCTCATTAGTCTTGTCATCTATTTCCAATAAGGCATAATCTCCATTAACCACTCTTTTTTTATTTTCCAACATTGCATCAAATTCTCTCGTAGCATTATTCTGTGTAAATCCGTTTGCTTCGACTAGAATCGCTATCATAAATTGTTTGAATTCCTCGCTAGATAATGTCTCTCTCTCCTTTTTATATTGATTAATGAAATCATAAAAGGTTTGATCGTATTTCTTATCAAAATAGACTGTTTTATTGTTATCATATTGCAATTCATCGAGGGCGAAGTATTTTTTAGAGAGAGTGTATTGTTTGCAGTCTGTTTTATCTTGATCGCCTTGGCCTTTCTGTCCTCGCTTGTCTTGTTTCTTATTGAGGTCTCGTTCTATATCAATAAACTTCTCTAACACATCCGATACCATTAAATCAACAGAGACTTTAGAAACTGCACTATAAAATAGTCGCGCGTAATCAATTCTAACCATTTTATTCAATAATTCCTCGCTAGAATATAATGTCTTATCTTGATCAGTTATATTATATGATTTAAATACACTGACTTGTATATCCCGATTTGCAGAGAATATATTGAATAATGAAAATGCTTTAGCGGCAGGTTTTTCGCCATTACCTATTTTTTGATTTATTTTAGCCTGAAAATTCTTATTATTTGCAATAAACGCGGTTTTATAGTTGCGCGTCTTTTTATTTAAAAAATTTATTATTGTCTTGTAACTATTCGACGTAATATCATTATTATAGATCATAAATGGTTCAAGTGATTTAGTCATCTTGTCGAATGTTAAATTATATCTATCATCGACTCTATCTCCAACTTCGATAGACTCAAAAATAGTCCGGGTATCTGGAATAAAACAATTTAAATATTTATTATATAGAGATTCTTGTATCGTTATATTAGGGTCTCGCTCAATTGACTCATCTAATAAAAATTCCTTGATATTATTCAAGAAAAAACCACGATTATATTTAACAGGAATCGCAAGATCATCAATAATATAACGATTAACAAATGTAGACGTCTTGAATAATTCCCAATAATTAATGAAATGGTTATTTAAATCCGATTTATCCATAATGCTTGTTCCTGGCAAATTTATATGGGAAAATCTATACACCGGATATGGTAATGTTATAATAGATTTCAATAATAATACATCATTCTTGGTAATTTTCACATTTTTATTTATTATTTTTCGATTTTCAGTTGTAATGCTTTCTAATCGAGTTAGACCTGTATTATATTGTTGCATAACAAATCGTCTAGTCTCTATCTTCTCGTCTCGATGTGCCGTATAGGAATATTGATCGTTTAAGGTATCGACAATAGTATCTAAATTTGTTGCTATCTCCTTAGAAATTATATAGTCTTCTATGCCTATGCCATAATTTGTAAATGGTGTAGATAAAAGGTTTAATTCTTTGATATAATTATTGTATCGATTTTCCTCTTCATTATTTACATTAGATTTCCAATTACTAGTTAATTGAGATTCCGCTAATATCGCATCGGCTAATGTAGATTGATTTATATATAACAAATCTTCATCATTTACGACATCATACAAATTTTTAGAATTTTTAACCACAGGTAAAATCCAGTATAGTTTTTTACTAAATGCTTTTAGACACTCTACGAGCGGCTTATGATTGTCGCCCTTAATTTTTTTAGAGATAGCATTATTATTATTATCAAATTGAGAGAATTCTTGGCGTAATTCTTTATATCTCTCGATTAATTTGTGTATAGAATTCATATTGCCTTGATTTCTCTTGGCACTAGGGATTTTTGATAAGAATTCATCCAACATATCATTTGTCTGCTTATCAATACCGAATCGTTGCTGATATTCTGGTACATCTACTACTTGAATTATGTCTTCTAGTTTTCTACCGATTATGATTTGGTCTGCTTGGATCAATAATTCTTTGTTGTTCAAGATATTTTTGACATTATCGAGATCTTCGACTTGTTCTAAATTAAATAAGTCCCGGTCTTCATAAGACATGAATTGTTCTCCATCGTCTAAATCGGGTTCATCTTGATCTTGTTGTGGTTTTTTAGGAGATGACCGTAAATTGATCTTTTCAATGAGTAAAGTTTCTGGGAGACCTTTATATGCAAAATCAATATAGATAACCTCATTTTCTGGGTATGTCTTAATTTCAATCATGTCATTTTCTAAATTACTTATTTCTCCAGTTACAACTAATGGAATATCTCCTCCAAAATAAATATCTATCCAAGAACCAACCATTAGACCATTTTGTCTTGCATAACCCGGATTTATATCACTATCAAGAATATTTATAGCGGTAATTGATTCGTCATATAATTCGCCATTTGCTTTTATTAATAATGCAATACTTGGATTATCGCCATTTACTAAAACTACTCGTTCTCTATCGATGTATCGAATTAAGAATATTTTATTATTTAATATACTATTAGATGGGGCTTCTATCTCTATTATATCTCCTAATTTTATATTAAGTCGTTCTATATTTGGTGAATCACTCATTATCTTATAATTACAATATAAATTATTATTAGTTGTCGCTAATTATTTAATAATATCGAGTTAAAGACAAGACTACTATTACTAATATTACTAATATTACTAGTATTACTACTATATAATAGTATATAATAGTATAATGTATAATAGCATCGTATCTCTATATAATACTCTTATAACTAGTAGTATCAATCCCACTAGAGATATTATGGTTGATTCGAGTAATAGTATAATAGACTATCCTGACATAACAACTTGTAATAGTATTAATCCAGAAATAGGTAAGGAAATCGGTGATTTAATAAGCAGTAATGATTTAACACTCGATAATTTAAAAATAAAGAGAGAGACCGATTATATCAATCTAATCAGTCTAAAATTGTTTAATGTCATTAATATTTTATTGGATGAAAAAATAGACGTCTCTGATAAGTCGAGACAACTTATGCTATATGGATTGGCAATTACACGCAACGAAATTGATAGTTCAGTATATTATCTTGTTAAATATATACCAGACGCTATAAACTATAGTAAAAGTTATGGTGTATTTCGTTCCGTAATCTATAAAGATCAACGACTATTATCATTTAGTCCGCCTCAATCTGTGCCATTTAAAGATTTTATTGAGACATACAGATTTGAGGAATGTTACCACGAAGAAATTATTGAAGGCACAATGATTAATGTTTTTTATGACATAGACTACGATAAATGGACCATAGCAACTCGCTCAAAAATTGGCGCGACTGGAACATTTTTCAATCGTGATAAAACATTTGCAGAGATGTTTGCAGATGCTTGTCGATTTCATGATTTCGATCTAGAATTACTCAATCAGGCATATTCCTATTCATTTATTCTTCAACATCCTGAGAATAGACTTGTCTTGCGATTAAATAATCCAAAGATTTTCTTAATTAAAATCTATAAGATCCACGATTTTGAAATCCGTGAGATGTCTCTAGACGTTGCAAGATGCAGAGATGTCGAAGAGTTGCTAACTTTTTTTGCGTCAATCAATATTAGAAGCCCTTTAAAATATCAGGAGGCATCATCTTATCAAGAATTACAAAATAATTGCGATGCTTTACCATATTATGATCCAGGTTTTATGATTTATCATTTGCCAAGTGGCCAGAGAACAAAATGTATGAATCCTGCATATATGCGTGTATCAAGTCTTCGAGGTAATCAAGCCAACTTACTCTATCAATATCTAGTCTTGCGTAAAGAAAATAATATTAGAGAATATCTATATTATTATCCTGAACATAATGATATATTTTATGAATATGAGGATAATGTCCGCGCATATACCAAATCTCTCTATTGTAATTATATAGAATGCTATATTCAGCACACCAAACCTTTGATAGAATTTCCACAAGAATATAGATTATGTATGTTTAATCTTCATAAACACTATTTGGATAATTTGAAAGCCGAAAATCTCTATATCTCTAAAAGTAGAGTTATTATGTATGTAAATGGGCTAGAAACATCGACTTTATTTAGTAAACTCCGTAATATTTGTATATAGGCTATCTATAACATTAGACCAATCGTGTAATATATCTTGCTGAAAAAATTTGATTTGCGGATACCAAGGAGAAATATTTGCGTCGTCTCGTTGCCAACGCCATTCGTGCGCACTAGTTAGTAATAACCACGTTTTAACATTGGCTGTTGCCGCCAAATGGGCGATCGAGGTATCTGTCGTAATAACCAAGTGTGAATTTAATAAGAGTGTCAATGTATCCCGAAATGCATCGCCTTGCGTATCGATAGATGCACCCGCGTTTTTTATATTATATTTATTAAGAATAAATGCTTCTTCTTGAGATACATTTTTTTGGATACTTATCCAATTTATCTTCTTATTAAGTGTTTTATTAATAACGACCACCAGTGTTTCTAGTTCTATAGATCTAGTAAATTTATCTAATGGATTATCTTGTCCTTTCCAATTAATGATAATATTAAATCGATTTCTATCGATAATTGTATCGAGTCGATTTTTTTGAAAATCTAGATTGATAAGTAGCAGATTATCGAGATAATAGTCTATATATATGTCCTGAAATTCCAGTTTTAAATAGTAATGTAGTAGAGTTAGACTTGTATGATGGTCAAATTTTTTCAATATACCTCTATCAGAGTATTTAATAGGAATTATATTTTTAATAAGCCGATATATCTCTTTAAAAATCCAGAATAATGCATCATCAATCAATACAATAATAGTATTATTAGAATACTTAATGGAGATTGCCTTTATAAATCTGGCAAACATTATTTTATCGCCTAGACCACCACTAAAATATATTAGTAAGCTTTCGCTATTACTTTCGCTATTATTTGAGAAAAATGACATAGTATCTGGGCTGATTATATAATCACTACTTATGGCATTAACTGGTTGCAATAATTTAATATAATCAAATAGATTTACTGGATTAACTGGATTAACTCGGGAATTATAAGAGAGATAATGTTTATTATTTAATAAATGTCTGGCATATGTCATTTTTGCATGGATTATCTCATCCTTATTGGATAAGATAACATCTACATTATACATTATGTAATCAAGATAGTTTAAAAATTTATTTTCTTTATGAATGCTAGAACATATAACAGTATATGCGATTACTATTTTGGCTGTAAAATTACTAATATGATTACCTATATGTTTATTACATAAATCGGATAAGACTAGATATGTCTCTTTATAATTTCCTACTTCGTAGAGTTTGATTGCATATAAATATTTTTGAAAGTCAGCGTCATGTTCTCTGCTGCGATCTCCATCTTGATCTAGATCTTGATCTTCGTCTCGATCTTGATCTCCATCTTGATCTAGATCTTGATCTAGAGTTGATTTTATATAATGATTATATAGTTTTTCCTCTTTAATATTAGAACCAAATTGATTATTTAATCTATTTTTTAGACGGTATCTCTCATCATTCGAAATATGAATATTTCTAGCACAATCTATAAAATCACTATCAAACTCATTATTAGCAGTTTTCAATCTAATATTATCCTCTAAATTCCATAATATAGTATTAATATTATATAAGGCATCTTTTATCTCAGTTAATAAACGGTTTTTGCTATCATGATTTAGTCTCTCGATATTTAAAAAGATATCATTTAATCGATTATATTCATAGTCAATATTCAATAATCGATTTGCATCTAGACATTTATTACGTTTAATTTTTAAGATTGTTAATTTATCTACTAATTCACCAATAGAGCATTCTATAAAAATATTCATTTTGGCAATAAAATATTATATTCTATAGACATTATATATTTATATATTTATAAATGCAATGTATAAATATATAAACGATGTATAAACGATGTATAAATTGATAAACGATTACTTGCTTTTCAATAATGCAAATAACTTTTCGATGAATTGTTGCGGCGAATCACTGGCTAATTTTATATTTACTATTTCGGCAGGACTAACTAAATTATTGTTTAATAAACTATTTATATCTTGCTTATCTAAATCATTATCGACATTATTTATACTATTTTCATAATACTTATTCATGGGTTCATTATAGTAATGGCTAAACATCTCCTCGATAATATTTTTAGATGCATTATTCATTTTCATAGTATAATCAATGCGACCTGGACGTACCAAGGCAGAATCCAATGCGTCATAATTATTGCTACTTATAATGATTATACGTCCAGGTGTTTCACGTAATCCATCAATAATATTCAATAGATAAGATAATGTTAATTCATCGTCTCGTTTTTGAGTTGTGCTAGTTGTCAATCTACTAAAATCGATATCTGTCTCTGTCTTTTCATCTATTTTTTCGATTAGTTTTTCTAACAAAATATTAGTTGTTGAATCTTCTCGTTTATTCGCTTTTGCTTTATCTTTGTCTTTTGTGTTTCGTTCATTTACAATATCCGTCATACAATCAATATCCTCAAATACTATAATCTTATTATCAAATACGATAGAGTCGCACGTATTATTGGCATTATATCTATTTTCAAAATAATATTGAGAAAATTCTCTCTGTGTCTTGATTTTATTTAATGGTATAACTATAATATGTCTATTTAACATATTTGCTATACATTTAATAATAGAGGTTTTGCCAGTTCCAGGTGGTCCAGATAATCCTAATCCAAAAGTCCAAGGATGACCCTCTTTTTCATACCAGTCTCTATTGTCATTGAAAAACCGGATTTTTGCGATTATCTCGGCTTTATTTTCGAAAAATAAATTATTAAATCGGCGACTTGATCGAAACTCGCATTCCTCCCAGTCGCTGTATCGGTTTGCAACGTAGTCATCATCATATTTACTTGCACACGGTTTTCCTAGTAATGTATATATAAATTTTTTATCGAGACGAGTGTTATGGATTTCCGAAATAAATTCTAGAGAGATTTTGTCAATAAACTGTTTAATAGCATCTAATGATTTTTTATATGAGAATATTTCTAGATTGATTATCTCGATTTTACTAGAATTACTATCATCCGTCTTTTTTTGAGATTTACCATTTATTATGTCATTCTTGAAACTGACTTTACAAAAAATATCTGGACATAGAAGAAATTGTTGCGGTTGATTTACCACATACATATCTAATAGTCTCTTTTGATTTCTATTGCTTCGATTACTACTATATGGATCTCCTTGTTCATCATAAATATTACTACTATCTGCAAACTCTTTAATGCTATATATAGCGTCGTTATAATTATTATTATTATTTAGAGAATTATTATTTAGAGAATTATTATTTAGAGAATTATTGTTATTATTTTTAGCCAAGTAATACCAAATAGCCTTGAATCTATTACTAAATAGTTGATCTGACCTTGTATTATAATTAGTTATACGAAAACACCGTTTTCCTTCCAATAAGATTGAATTGTATCGCTTATAGACAAATAGACTAAATAATTTTTCACTAATCTTTTCAAATACTGTAAGATTAGTAGATGTATAGGAGATAATGATTAAAAATAGAGAGATAATAACAATTTCTCCAATATTATTTTGGTCTTGCTCTCTTTTCGTTAATAGATATTTATATTTAATGGCATCGATTATAGAATAGATAATTTGCTGATTCATTATTTTTTTTTTAGAGAGAAAGCGATATATTATTTCTAAATAGATATCTCGATATCTCGATATATCTCGATATATAATTATTATCGAATATATTTAAGTCTATTATTTATTAGATAATCGAGTTAAAACGACAATAACGACTATAAATCAATAATAGAGCGTCGGGTGCTTTAGCCTCCTTAAAAAGGCATCATAATCGACTTGTCCCTTATTCTTGAATAAAATTCGCCTTTAATCGCTCAAATATCTGGATATTTATTTCACACGCCGACAATAAATACGCAACGATCTGTGTATTGTCCACATCTTCCTTAAACGCCAAACGTAGAATACTATGTAGAACATGCGGATGAGGTTTCTTAAATCCACAAAATGTAACTTCTTTATTAAAATTGTTTTCAAATATAACATATTCTAATATTTTTCCAATAGTAAAGTCCTCGTTCTCCAATAAAATATCATAGCAATTTTCTATTGTAGCCTTCGATTTTGAGATAATATTCTTGTCTTCTTGGAAATTTAGTGCAACCGTTTTCAGTCGCTCAATTAAAACATTGCATCCTAGTTCGCATATCTTGAAATTGCTATAAACCCCAACTGACTCGATAATAAAATCAAAGGAATTCGCGATTACAAGTCGTTTTGCATCGAGAAGCAACCAGTCTTGTTTTAATATGGCAATTTCTTCTCGTGTTATCGCGTTATTTGCTGCCTTAACTTGTTTCTCTCGTTCTGTCCATGTCTTTGAAATTAAGGCATTATCTAATGTTGCTCCATAAGAGCACGTTGATGTAATATTAAATGCTCCATTTTCCTTTGCTGTTCCCCTACTAAATTTGCAAGTTAGATTTAGTTGTTCGCCTGGAATATTATCGCTCAATTTTGGTCGCAATCTAACAAAATCAATATAATCTCCTGTAATTTTATCGGGTTGAAATATTTCATCTCTAACCGTGTCATTTAAATACTTACCAGTATTGATATTCTTAATCTTGAAATCCTTGCTAGTGACATATATAATATTTTGAGTATCGTTAGTAACATCGACTTCTATAATATGCTCACTGAGTGGAAATTCTGGATCAGTAATCTTGATAGGAATACAAGACAGTCGTTGCTTAATTATCTCATTATTAAATCGACTGGTATTTACGGTTATAGTTGCATCATTCTTATCGTGCGGACTAGTACGAAATACTACTGTAGGGATTTCAGATAGGATAATTCGTCGTAAAGCATTCGCTAGACTTACATTAATATCTTTAATAGTGAATTTAAAGATATTTTCTTCATCGACTAGATTTGTTATAATTGGATTCATTATTCTATATATTATAGTTCTATACTCTTACAATAAATATAATAAAATATTTCTAAATCAATTTTATATTATATTTTTACAAAATTTTTACAAAATAAAAAACCAAAAAACGATAAAAAAAAACGATAACGAAAAAACGATAACGATAAAACAAGATTCAATCTCGTCGTTTAAGTAGATATAGACACTCCTTAATTTTTTCGGTTTTCTTATCAGCCCCCTTTTTATACTCGGCTATTCCCTTCATTCTATTATACGTTGAATGCTCTATATAATTAGGTGTAACATCGCCATATTTGCTTAAAATCGCCGTCATATCAGCCTCACAAATTATACCTTCATTATTATAAGAAACCAATATGTATTTAGAACGAGTTGTTTTTATTAAATCTTCAAACGCTCGTCTCGCATTCGGCACACTATTATACGCCGACGCCTTCCAATTTTTTGGTTGTCCTCTAAAAGTATCGGGTATCTCAAGCGTTGTATCCCAATTATTTATTAAATCTAATAAGAAATAATAAATATGATAAGGATGTTTATTATATGGTGGATCATAATAAACCAAATCTAACTCGGGCAAACTTTTAACCCATACATTAGTATCCTGCTGAGAGACATTAACACTGCATTTATTTTGAGATAATATAGGTACTTGCAACTCGATATTTTGAGTTATACGCTTTATATCAGTATCGGTCTTTCCTCCAAAATGCCCTACGTTATCTTGCTTATAAAAAGCCGCGAAATTCCCACTACAGTTATTATGTCGAGATGCCTCAACCAATAAAGGCGCTAACAAATAATCCTGATACTCTAATGGAACCATTTCATGTATGTAATGCCTATAACTGTCTATACGACGACCATTTTCCGTTGTAAAATATGCTCTTTCCTTTTCTTTAATAATGTCTCCATCTGGAGACCAGTGCGACTGTATAAATTTTTTTTCAATATTATTTTTACTATTTACAAAAGCATTCGCAGAATCAATATAGAGAGAGATAATATCCATAGTTTTTTTATCGGGAGTAGATAAATAACAATTATTAATCGTTTTACTATATCCTGCTAAATCATTTGTATATAATAAAGCAGCATGATTCTTAAATAGACGGGAAACAATACCAGAACCAGAAAATCCATCACCCATATCTAAGTCTTGCTTACCAAGGTCAGCTTTGACCGTTTGAATTATCTTCTCTATATGTGGAATTATTTTACGTTTATTTCCCATATAAGTAATTATTTGCTCTGAATAATATGGATTCAT
>Ga0209550_10006322_pt1 | contig 11040 bp, 10 predicted proteins | sample LauGreSuBDMM15SN_2_FD_187567 | JGI IMG/M metagenome (GOLD analysis project Ga0209550, IMG submission 187567) | Freshwater lake microbial communities from Lake Michigan, USA - Su13.BD.MM15.SN (SPAdes) (version 5) | ecosystem: Environmental > Aquatic > Freshwater > Lake | place: Lake Michigan... | reverse complement strand
TCTATGAACGCTACCTTGGTGCCTTAAAACCCCAAGGCCTGCACATCGCCCAATCGGTGACTAAGTCATTCGTTGGAACCCTTGCAGCAACGCTGGTGGCCGAAGGCAAACTAGACCCCAATGCCTTGGTGTCGCACTATTTGCCGGAGCTCAAAACGAGTGGCTTCGGGGACGCGACCGTCCGTCAAGTGATGGATATGACCACCGGCCTGAACTATACCGAGATCTATACCGACCCCAATTCCGATGCCTTTGCCTTCGTCAGAGCCGCAGGCAGCCTGCCTCGTCCTGCCGGCTATACCGGCCCGACCAACAGCTACGACTATTTGAAAACGGTCAAAAAGGCCGGAGAGCACGGTCAGGCCTTTGCCTACAAATCGGTCAATGCCGAGGTCCTAGGCTGGCTGGTTAGCCGTGTTTCGGGCAAGCCTTTGGCAGAGATCATGAGCGAGCGGTTCTGGGGTCCGATGGGCATGGAGCACGATGCCAACATCCAGATTGATACGAACGGATCGGCACTTGCGGCGGGGGGCCTCAACCTAAGCCTCAGAGATCTAGCCCGGTTCTGCGAGATGATGCGCTCGGGAGGCCGTTTCAACGACCGTCAGATCATTCCTGCCTCCGTGGTGGACGACATCGCCAACGGGGCGAGTAAGGCTGATTTTACCAAGGCGGGCTACCAAACCCTGCCCGGCTGGAGCTATGCTGATCAGTGGTGGGTCTCGCACAATCGGTTTGGGGCCTATATGGCCAGAGGCGTCTATGGCCAAGCCTGCTATGTCGCGCCCAAGGCCGCGATGACCATTGTGCGCTTTGCCTCATTCCCCTTGGCCGCAAATGCCAATATCGATCCGACCTCGCTGCCCGCCTATGAGGCGGTTGCGGACTATCTGATGGCGCACACGGACTAGGTCGGCAGAGGCCCGAACCTGCTCGGCGGTCAAAAAAGGGCTCGGTGGCCGCAAGCCGTCAACATCCAGCACCTGATTTTCGTTAGCGGCCATTGACGGTCTTCTCGTCGCGTGACCTGCGAAACAGACCTGTGAACCCCTGCGGAGCAATCGCGCTCAAGGCTTTAGGCTATCCGCTCCACCACGATTGCGGCACCGACCCCGCCCGCCCCTGTCGCCACCACGATGCCGAAGCGGCCATCACAGGCATCGAGCGCATCCAAGAGGCTCGACATCAGGATCGCGCCGGTCGCGCCCATGGGATGGCCCTTGGCCAGGTGACCGCCACCGACATTGACCCTTTCAGGATCAATGCTCCAGTCGCGCAAAAGCTTTGCAATGGTAACGGCAAAAGCCTCCATGAACTCGACCCGGTCCATATCTTCAAGCGTTAGACCGGCCTGCTTGAGGGCTCGCTCCATTGCGGTAAAGCCAGCGAGCAGTGAGGCCTCAGGATCTCCGCCCGCCTCAGCATAGGCCAAGATACGGGCCCGAGCCCGCTCGCCAGAAGCCGGCGCTCCGCCGATCAGGGCCAAGCCTGCGCCATCACAGATTGGCGGGGCATGGGCGACCGTGTGGCGATGATCAATGGGACCGTCGAGGGCGGCTTCATAGGTCTTGGCCAACAGTTGGAAACTCGGCCTCATGGCCGCCAGCGACTCGGCCGTCGTCTTAGCCCGAAGGCACTCCTCGACCGTCAAATTTCCCATAGAAATCCGCGACGCAATCAAGGCCGGGGTGTCCTCGGCCGCCTGAGAGCGGGTCTGTGACATGAGGGCGGTCGCGTCCATCGCCTCACGCGTGACATTCTCGGCCTCAGCCAACCGATCTGCTGCCAGCACAACGGGAATGTAGCGCGAGCGCTTGGGGAAACTCTCGTCCGTATAGTAGTCAGCGGCGTCCCCCATGAACGGCACCCGAGACATCATCTCGACCCCACCGGCAAGAGCACGGTCAACGCCGCCCTGCACTACGCGCGCGGCCGCATGGCCAATCGCCGTCAAGCCTGAGACGCAATAGTTATTGAGCGAGAAGGCATAGGCCCTTTCGGAAATCTTCGCATGGAGCTTGCTGACCAGAGCGATATTGCCGCCTTGAGCGCCGATCTGACCGACCGATCCCAAGATGAGCGCATCGACCTGATAAGCATCGTGGCCACGCTGGGCCATCGCCTCGATCAGACCGCCGACCAGCTCCTGCGGCTTGAACGCCGCCAATCCCCCGTCCGGCCGCGCTTTTCCGCGCGGTGTTCGCACCGCATCGTAAATCCAAACATCCAAGACCAACTCTCCCGCCGCCGCCTAGCCCCACCGCAAAGTGCGAGGATTGGCTCATAGTGAATTTGATAGTGCAAGTGAAGAGGCCGTCTCGCCTCTGGCCTTACCCGAGCAACTTGCCCGCTCATAATCGTCACACCATTCCTGAACCTTGCCGTTGCGAACACCCAGAACACCGACCTTAGGCTAGTCGCTGTTCCTCCCGGCATCCATCATCGCTTGAACGACAGCCAACCTCTCGGAGTCGGTGTCCTGCGCGGCGGCAGGAACGGGAGAGACTGTTAAGGCGCACAGGATTGCGACGAGTGCCAGTTTCAGCTTCATCTGTTATCACCGAGGATCGCCAAATGGGCCCAAATGTGGGATTCAACTGGGACCTTAGGACGCGGACCTCAAATTGACTTGCACAACAAGACTTAGGGGCTAGGGTATTGTCAAGGGTCGCCGACGTGACCCCTTCGAAATCTAGGAGATATGTGATGCACGCCGTTCGTCACGCACCGGTGAAGACATCGTTGCAACCCAGCAATCACCCCTATCTCAATGGGGCTTGGACGCCTCAGCACGAAGAGGTTGATGCCACAGATCTGGACATTATCGAAGGGGTGATTCCCACCGATATTGACGGGATCTATGTGCGCAACACCGAAAATCCGGTGCAGCAGCCGCTCGGTCGTTACCATCCCTTTGATGGCGACGGCATGATCCACATGATCGACTTTAAGGGCGGCCGCGCCAACTATCGCAATCGCTTTGTCCGCACCCGCGGCTTTCAAGCCGAACAGGAGGCCGGTCAGGCGCTCTGGGGCGGTCTGATGGATGGCCCCAAGGTCTCGCTGCGCCCGGGCTTTGGCGCGCAAGGGGCCATGAAGGATGCTTCCAGCACCGATGTGGTGATCCACGGCGGTAAGATCGTCTCGACCTTCTATCAGTGCGGTGAGGCCTATTGGCTCAACCCGGAGACCCTCGAACAGGGCGGCGTCGCCAGCTGGGGACCGCTCGATGGGGTGTCGGCCCATACCAAGGTGGATGAGGCCACAGGCGATCTGCTGTTCTTCAACTATTCAAAATATCCGCCCTATATGCATTACGGCGTGGTCGATCTGACCGGCAAGCTGATCCACTATGTGCCCATTCCCCTGCCCGGGCCGCGTCTGCCGCATGACATGACCTTCAGCGAGAACTACGCGATACTCAATGATCTGCCGGTATTCTGGGACGAAGAGCTGCTCAAGCGCGATATCCATGCGGTGCGCGGCCATGACGGCATCCCCTCACGCTTTGGCCTGATCCCCCGCTTTGGCAAGACCGAAGACATCCGCTGGTTCAATGCCGATCCGACCTACATCCTGCACTTCCTCAATGCCTATGAAGAGGGCGACGAGGTGATCATGGATGGCTATTTCCAAGAAAACCCAACCCCCGGACCTCTGGCTGACGCCCCTCCCGGCTATGCCCATATGATGGGTTTTGTCGATGAGCACAGCTTCTTGCCCAAGCTCCATCGTTGGCATTTCAATCTGAAGACCGGCGAGACGCGGGAATATCACCTGGACGACCGGGTGCTCGAATTTGGCATGTTCAATCAGCGCTATGCCGGCAAGCCCTATCGTTATGCCTACAGCACCAAGGCCAAGCCCGGTTGGTTCCTGTTCAATGGCTTCGTCAAGCATGACCTAGTGACGGGAGAGTCTTGGACCATCGATCTTCCAGAAGGCCGCTTTGCCAGCGAGTCGCCCTTCGTCCCTCGGATCAATGCCAAGGATGAGGATGACGGCTATCTGGTCAGTTTCATTATCGATGAGCTCAAGGGCACGTCCGAATGCATCCTGATCGACTGCAAGCGCTTTGAAGATGGCCCCGTCGTGCGCATCGCCCTGCCCCACAAGATTAGCAGCGGCACCCACAGCGTTTGGGCCGACCGTGAGCTGATCCAGAACGGTCGACACAGCGCCTGATCCCCTTCCAATTTCTCGAGACGAAAGCCAAGACCCCATGGAGATCAAAAACAGTGTTGCCTTGGTAACAGGCGGCAATCGCGGCATTGGTGAGGCCTTTGTTCGGGCCTTCCTCGCTGCTGGGGCGCGCCATGTCTATGTCGGCACGCGCGATGTGACCAATGCCCAACATCTGGTCGACGAGGGCGCAGGCCGCGTCACCGCCATCGCTCTGGATGTCAGCCATCAAGAGACCATTGATGCGGCGGCCAAGACCTGTACGGACGTGACCATCCTGGTCAATAATGCCGGACAGTTCCAGATGCAGACCCTGATGCGGGCTCCCGATATGAGCTCGGCAAGGGCGGAGATGGAGGTCAACTATTTTGGCCCTCTGGCCATGACCCGCGCCTTTGCCCCGATCTTGGCCAAGAGCTCTGAAAGCGCGATTGCCAATGTCCTATCCGCAGGCGGCATTGTCGCCATTCCGGGCATGGGAGGCTATAGCCCCTCGAAATTCGCGGCCCGCGCCATGTCGACCTGCCTGCGCGCAGAGCTGGCACCGCAAAATACCAGCGTCACGGCCCTGATCGTCGGATCGGTCGATACGCGCATGGCCGCCCATGTTGAGGGCTCAAAGGAGACCCCCGCCTATATTGCTGATGTTGGCCTAAAGGCCATCAAGCGCGGCGCCGATGAGGTCGATACGGACTATATGGCCATCGAGGTTCGCGCCGGCGTCGCGCGGGACCCCAAGGCCTATGAACTGCAAATGCGCCGGTCCCTGTCGGGCGAGCGCGTCACCACTGGCCGCTGATCAGAAAGAGCCCCTATGACCCCTCAGCAATATCTCGACCTTGCCGAACGTTTTGTCGGCGCCATTCAGTCCGGCGACACCGAAACGGTTCGCGCCTGCTATCACCCCGACGCCAAGCTCTGGCACAATACGGACAATATTGAGCAGACCGTCGATCAGAACATGAAGGTGCTCGGCTGGTTCATCAATAACCTGCCCGACCGCAACTATCGGGTTCTGCGCCGCGAGGCCCTGTCCGATGGCTTCCTGCAACAGCACGTGCTCGAGGCCACCCTGCCCGACGGCAGCCTGTTCAAGATGTCGGCCTGCGTTGTGGTGCGGGTCGAAAATGGCGTCATCACCCGCCTCGACGAATATCTAGACTCCGCCGAGGCTTCGGTGCTGCGCAAATTTGGCCGTTAAGCCCTATCGCGTGGACTGGTCGAAGTCTTCGACCAGTCCCATCGCGCTCAACAAATGATGGCGGTCATAATATTCACGCCAAACCTTGATTAACGACCCTTCAAATTCCAGAATTCCGACCACAGGGGTCCAGCCGTCCTTGCCGCGATAAACGAAGCGGTCGGTGCGCTCCATAAAGACCAGTCCGTCGACGATGCCGACATGGTGCAGATCCAGCGTGATGGATTCTAGGCCATCACCCAATCCCGAGACCCGCTTATAGACCGCTTCGCGACCCACGACTGGATCGACCATCATCGAATGGAGCACGCCGTCGGGCGTGAACATGTCGGCGACCTTGCGCCAATTGAGCGTGTGCCAAGCTTCGGCCATCTCGTGAAGGCGAGCGATTTTTTCGGCATCAGATAGGGCTTGGGCCATGGTCAAAACGCGGTCCTGTTCTTCGCTCTTTCCAGGCTGGAGAGCGGCTAAAAAATAGCTTGCATAAAAGTACCATCCGTTGGCAAGATAATTCTAATGCCACACTTGGATTCTGCTTTTGGGCTCCATGCGCGGCCACGATTGGATGGAAACATCTCTAGGATTCAACCTCGTCTGATCGCCTCATTCGAAGGTCAAACGTCAATGGGCCTTCTTTCGAACCCATCTTCGAGGTGGAAAGACTGCTGACGAAAACAACAAACAAGCCAACGAGCTCAAATCGATTTGGCAAAGGGGAGATCAAGCTAGTGAAGAACAGATACACCACATCGTCGATTATCGCGCTCATGGCCGGGATGGCACTCGCCACGCCGCTGATGGCCGCCGAAACCACGCCAGCCAGTGGCTCGCAGTTGGAAGAGGTCATCGTTACGGCGCAGAAGCGGGCTGAAAATGTCCAAGCCACGGCTATTGCGATCACCGCCGTCACCGGCGCCAACCTTGCCAAGGACCGGGTCCTGTCGCTGGAAGATTTGGGTCATAACCTGACCGGTATCTCTTTCACGGCCAACTCGCCTCAGGCCAACGAAATCAACATCCGCGGCGTGGTCAATACCCGCCTGACCTCCCCAACCGCTGACCAATCGGTCTCGACCTTCGTCGATGGCGTCTATGTCAACCGTTCGGGCAACCTAAATTCATCCTTCTACGATATCGAGCGTATCGAAGTGGTGCGCGGTCCTCAGGGCGTGCTGTTGGGTAAGAACGTTGCCGGCGGCGCGATCAATATTATCAGCAACGCCCCAAGCTTCAACCAGTCGGGACGCATGACCGTGGCGCTCGGCAATTACGACCTGAAGCAGACCAACGGCTATATTACGGGTCCTCTGACGGAAACCTTGGCTGGACGTCTGTCCTTCCAGACCATCAATCGTGGCGGTTACGCCATGGACCTGCTGCACAATGTTGAGGTTGAAAATCTCGACTCCGTGCAGGCGCGTGGCCAAGTCGCCTATCGTCCGACGGACTCCGATCTTCGGGCCAGCCTGAGTGTCGACTATTCAAAGTCCGCCGATGACGGTGTGAACCGGGTTGGCGTCAAAAGCTCCACCCTGCCCGCAGGCCCCAACATCTGGTCCGGCACCCGCAAGCTGATTTCCGCCGCCCGCGGCGCACCGCTCAGCATTCGTGAAGGCTTCCCCGTCTGGCCACAATTTGCCGGCGACATAGCGCCAAGCCCACAATCGGCGACGCGTGAAAACTTCAGCGCCATCGGTAAGATTGACAAGGACGTGGCTAAGAATGTCCGGCTGTCGAGCATCACCGGTTTCCGCGCCAACGAGGCCTACACCCTCTATGACCAAACGGCCCTTGGCCCTGTGAACGGATATAACCTCTCTGCCGCAAACCTGGCGTCCGTCGGATCGTCATTTCTGTTCGCTGAGCCTGTGAATTTCCGTGAAACGGTGAGCCTCTTTACCCAAGAGGTCCGCCTGGCCTCCACCGATGACGCCAGCCGTCTCGACTGGATTGTCGGTGCCTTCTACTTGAAGAGCAAGGTCACTCAGAAGAACCGTTTTTGGGGTGAATCCCTCGTCCTGCCCACCCTTTCCGGTGAATCACACTGGATCGATCACGGCAGTAACGAGGACATGGCCGTCTTTGGTCGGATTGGCTACAAGCTGACCGATAGCCTCAAGCTCGAGGTTGGCGCACGCTATACCAAAGACAAAAAGGGCGGCGACCAACAGGGCATCATCGTCGCCACTGGCGATCGGTTCAACCCGCTGGATAAGGCTCCACTGACGCCGCTGGTTGAGGCCTTCAAGGTCAATTACGGCGAAGAATGGACCCAGGTTACCCCTCAGGCGACCCTGCGCTGGACGCCTAACGAAACCCAAATGGCCTATTTGACGGCCTCTAAGGGCTTCAAGGGTGGTGGTTTCCAGAACAACGCCTCCAAGGCCTTCCCCGCGGCGACGCCCTATCAGCCTGAAACCGTCACCAACTATGAGTTTGGTTACAAGACCGAGCTGTTTGATCGCTCTGTGCGTTGGAATACGGCCATCTTCTATATGGACTACCTCAATCTGCAGGTTCAGCAGACCTTGGCTTCGTGCCTCTGTAACGTGATCAGCAACGCCGCTAGCGCGACCATCAAGGGTGTTGAAACCGATCTGCAGTGGGCTCCGAACTCTTGGTTCAAGGCCTGGGCCAGCGGCAGCTATGTCGATGCCAAGTACGACGCCTTCGTCTTTGCGGGTGTCAACAACTCCGGTAAGAGAATGCAGCGGACGCCAAAACTGCAAGGCGCTGTGGGTGTTGAAGCCACGACCAGCCTTGGTTCCTGGAAGGACGCCCTGTCCGGTCGCCTCAGCTACCGCTATCAGGACCGTATGCCCTGGGCCCCTGAGAACACCTCTTGGGAAGATGGCTATGGCACACTGGACGGTCGCGTGACCGTCACCTCTCCGGAAAAGGGCTGGACCGTATCGGCCTTTGCCAAGAACATTACGGACGAGGCCTATCGCACCAACATTATCGTCTTCTTCAATGACGAAATGTCGTCCTATGGTGCGCCTCGCACCTACGGTGTGGAACTTTCCGTACCGTTCTAAAATCGGCGGCCGGGATGGGCAACCGCCCCGGCCACCCTCTACCCACCCTGAGCCTTTAGGACCCCACCCCATGGGACGCTGCTACTCTACTTTGCTCAAGGTGATCGAGACATGGCAGGCCAAGGACGTCGAAGGCGTTCTGGCGCACATGCACGAAGACATTATCTGGCACTATGCCGCCGCCGCCATGCCACCGATCCGGGGCAAGGCCATGGCCCGCAAGCTTCTCACCCGCTTTCAACAGGACATGCACGGCATCCAGTGGCGCATCTTCGCCCATGCCGAGGTCGGGGACACCCTGTTCATTGAAGGGGTCGACGAGTACCAATCCGCGGACGGTCACCTTATCGCCGCCCCCTATGCCGGGGTTCTCGACTTCCGCGACGGCCTGATCATTGGCTGGCGCGACTATGTCGATATTGGCGTGATCGCTCAGCAAAAGACCGGCGAGCCCCTATCGAAACAGGTACTCGAACTCATCACCCGCCCAACAGCGGCCTAGGAGACCACCCTATGGACCGCCGCACCCTTCTCGCTGCTGGACTTGCCGCTGGCAGTCTTGCTGCCTCCCCTGCCCTTGCAAAGGATAAGCCCATGTCTCGCCTCTATCCGGTTCTCCAAGCCATCATTGCCGCTTGGCATCGCCAAGATGTTGAGGCTGTACTGGTCAATGTCACTGACGATATCATCTGGCGCAACACCAGCGGCTTTGCCCCCGCCATCCGTGGCAAGGACGAGATGCGCAAGGCCTTGAAGGTCATGGCCCCTCGGATCAAGACCAACAGTTGGCGCATCTTTGACTATGCGGAATCTGCCGACCGTCTGTTTATGGAAGGCGTCGACGAGTTCTGGACCGTGGACGGCAACCATGTGGCCATCCCCTATGCGGGCAGCCTTGTGTTCCGTGGCGGACTGGTCTGTGAGTGGCGCGAATATTTCGACGGCCGCATCAGCTCGTCCATGAAGGACGGCGCGCCGATGAGCGACGAGGTCAAGGAAATGATCTCCCGCCCCGTCGCTAAATAGTCAGGCCCTAAGCCCCAGCCCTTTGGTAGTCCTGAACCAGATCGTCAATGATCTGGGACAGGGGCTCTATGGCGTGGACCTCGCCGACCCCATGCCCCGCCGACCAGACATCACGCCAGCGTGCGGCGGCATCTTCGGGACGGCCAAGATCGATCTGGGCCTTGGCTTTGAGCCCTTCGGCATCATAGCCCGCCGCCATCAGGCTGGCCTTCAGCCAGTTGGCCGGGATACCGGTCAGGGCTGCAGACAGGACGATGTCCTCTGCGCCGGCCTCGATCAGCATCTGCTTGTAGCCCGCCACGGCGAGGCTTTCGGTACAGGCGATCAGGCGCGTACCCAGATAGGCCATGTCGGCCCCCAGCATTTGCGCGGCCCGGATCGCGCGGCCAGATCCGATAGCGCCGCCCAAGACCAGCGTTCCGTCAAAAAACTCCCGCACGGCAGGCGCAAAGGCAAAGCCCGAGATCTGTCCCGTATGGCCACCCGCGCCTGCACCGATCAGGATCAGGCCGTCCACGCCGGTTGCGGCCGCCTTGCGCGCAAAGCTGACCGAATTGACATCTGCATAGACCAGACCGCCATAGGCATGGACAGCGTCAATCACCGCCGACGGGCTGCCCAGCGCGGTGATAACGATGGGCGGCTTGTGCTTGAGCACCAGATCCATCTCTTCTTCCCAGCGCGAATAGGACCGATGGACCATAATATTGATGGCCCAAGGCGGCGCGTCGGCAGGCAAGGTGGCGTTGATCTGCCCCATCCAGTCGTCGAGAATATCGAGCGTCCGGGCATTGTTGGCCGGGAACGACCCAATCATCCCACCCTTACAGGCGGCCAGCACCATCTCCAGTCCAGAGACCAAAAACATCGGGGCGGCGATGGCCGGCAGACGCAGGCGATCGGCAATAGACTTAGGCATGCTCATTTCTAGTCGACCTGTGCGGGCTTAGGGGGCCAAGGAATGAAGGCCGAGGTGCGGCGCTTATAGTCGGCATAGTCCGGACGGGTGCGGCCAAGGCGGTTTTCAACCGTTGGCATGCCGCTCCAACGGGTCAGGGTGAAGACCAGATAGATCGGCCCGACCACCGAGAACCAGCCCAAGGGAGTCTCCGCCGCGATCAGGAACAGGCCCCACCAGGTCAGCGCATCCCCGAAATAGTTGGGATGGCGAGTGTAGCGCCACAGGCCGCGGTCCATGACCTTACCGGCATTTTCAGGGTTCTTCTTGAAGAGGACCAGTTGCCAATCGGCGAGGCTCTCAAACAGGATGCCAAACACGGCAACACCCGCCCCGACCAGACCCAGAGCGCCCAAATTGGCGGGCTCCGCTGAGATCTGACCCAGTTGCACCGGCAAACAGACCAGCCACAGGAGCGGCATCTGGAGCAGGAACACCAGCCGGAAGGCCGCATAGCCATAGTTCCAGCCCTTTTCGACCTTGGCCTTGTCCATCATCCGCACATAGCGCCGATCCGGCCCATGGTCGCGCCAACGCCAGAGCATATAGCCGCCCAGTCGCACAGCCCAGGCCACACAGATGGCGGTCATCACGATCCGCCGCTCGGTTCCACCACCGGTCTGAATAAAGGTCGA
>Ga0209550_10006321_pt1 | contig 11041 bp, 6 predicted proteins | sample LauGreSuBDMM15SN_2_FD_187567 | JGI IMG/M metagenome (GOLD analysis project Ga0209550, IMG submission 187567) | Freshwater lake microbial communities from Lake Michigan, USA - Su13.BD.MM15.SN (SPAdes) (version 5) | ecosystem: Environmental > Aquatic > Freshwater > Lake | place: Lake Michigan, USA... | reverse complement strand
CACTATACACAGTCAGGAAACTCATCGCACTCTCTGCACACAGCCGGCCGTGGGGCCGGCGCCGGTACTGCCAGGTCACGTCGCCGGTAGGTTCCCGACCCCGCGGCACGTCACGATCGAATTCGCAATTCCAGTCTGACGCCTGTGTGTGAGATTTTCATCTCTTCTTGGATCGTGGAAGCGCTCGCGAAGACCAACGTCGCCCAATTATTGTGAAAAGCTGATGTCGCCACCGCGCTCTTTGGCGTGCATCTCCTTGTCGATGCGCGCCTTTCTGCGGGCAGTGTAGGCAGCCAGCGCCTCAACGCCGCCTGCAGCCTCTGGCAACAGCAACCCATCGGAGCCAATCATCTCAGGGTCCACTTCGAGGCGATGCAGCGGCGTCTCAAGCAGCAGCTCAGCTGGCACAGATCCATGCACAACCAGGGGCGCGTTGCCGCGCAGGTCTAGCTCCTTGAGGCGCTTGAGGCCTCCGAGGCCCGAGGGCAGTGCGCCGAGTTGATTGTGGGAAAGGTTCGCCGCCATGAGTGCCTCTAGGTAGCCAAAGCCAGCAGGGAGCCGATCGAGCTTGTTGGAGGACGCGTCGAGATGCGCAAGGCTGCGCAGAGCACACATCGATTCGGGAAGTGCTGAGAATCGATTGCGTGCAAGCATGAGCGTCTTCAGCTTGCCGAGTGCTCCTAGTGCATCCGGTAGCTCAGTGAGCAGATTGTCACTCAGGCCGAGCGTGTGCAACTCATGAAGCTCGCAGATCTCGTGAGGTAGGGATGCGAGCTTGTTGTGCGCAAAGTCCAGCGTTTTAAGCTTCGGGGCCAGCACTCCCACAGTCCGTGGTATTGTGGCAATCTTATTGTGAGAGAGGTCAAGTGTGCGCAGGTTGGCTATTGTGAACACTTTTGTTGGAACCTCGGTCAGCAATTTGTCCCGATTGGCATACACACCCGTCTTCTCGGCCATCTCCGCGCGTTCTGGCGGTTTGGTGGCAGATTGCTGGTTGCCCATCTAGTTGGCGCTTTTGCAGGAGGCGACATCGAAGGCGAGTTCCTAAAGAGAGAATCGACGAAACTCGGCATCGTCCGTGAACTGAATTTAAGATCTATTTACGCTCTTCGTGAGGATGTATGGGGCGTTCGGGAATTCGAGAAGTTTCGTAACGTGTAATTAACGAAATTTGTCATGAAGGTTCTGCTGCTGCTCTTGCTGCCGAACGTGGACGCTTATTCCACTGCGACAAGTAGGCATTTTGCGTACCTCTCGAGGCATGCACCTCTGCAGCTGGCAGTCGTAGAGAGTGATGTGATTGCGGCGACGCAGGTGGCGAGTGCTATTTCGGAGACGCTTCCCGCAGCTGGCCGCGTGGTGCCCACGATGCGCAAGCGCGACCGGCTGCGTCAAGTGCTGCAGTTTCCCCGCAATGCGGTTAGCGTGGGCAAAGCGATAAATGAGGCTGCTGAGGAGCTGGTCGGCGACTCGTGCGACGTCGATGCGCCTGAGGTGTGTGAAGACGAGAGCAAGTTCAAGGCAGCGAAGCGCGAGCTGGGCGCTCTCATCCGCAAGTCACTCTTCTTCTGGCAGGGCAGCGCGACCAACAAGGACCTCGCAGAGACAGAGGCAGACAGCATGGAGTCGGGCTGGGTGCAGCGCGGGCAGGGCTCAGCCTTCAAGCGTACGACGGAGGTATGGGGTTTCCTCGCACGCTCGGGTCTGCGTGTGGTCAAGGCGGGCAAGACCAAGGGCACACCCGAGGAGGTATCAGCCACCAAGACGGCCGCGGCCGAGTTCATACGCGACGGTCTCTTCACGCTCGGTCCGACGTTCGTCAAGCTCGGCCAGGTGGTGTCGACACGCTCGGACGTACTTGAGAAGGAGTACATAGAGGTGCTCAAGGACCTGCAGGACAACGTGCCCGGCTTCGGAGGCGATCGTGCCGTCCAGATCATCGAGAAGGAGTTGGGCAAGCCCATCGGGCAGATCTTCGACTCGTTTGAGCGCGAGCCAATCGCGGCCGCGTCGCTTGGTCAGGTGCACAAGGCAGTGTACAAGGGCACCGCGGTGGCTGTCAAGGTGCAGCGCGCAGGACTCAAGGAGCTCTTCGACACCGACCTCAAAAACCTCAAGGTACTTGTCAAGCTGCTCGACAAGTTCGACCCGAAGTCGGACGGTGCCGACCGCTCGTACGCGGACATCTACGACGAGTCGGCCAAGCTGCTGTATGAGGAGATTGATTACATGCGGGAGGGGCGAAACGGGGCGCGCTTCGCGCAGTCGCTCGCAAAGGTCGGGCTTGATTACATTAAGGTGCCCACCGTCTTCTGGGAGGTGACCAATGAGCGCGTGCTCACGATGGAGTTCGTCGAGTCCTTTAAGCTGACCGACGTCGCGCGCGTAGAGGCTGAGGGGCTAGATCGCAAGTTGCTCGCTGACCGCGTCGCAGACTCATTTCTAGCGCAGATCCTCAAAACGGGGTACTTCCACTGCGACCCTCACCCTGGCAACCTGTGCGTCAACAAGGAGGGCAAGCTCGTCTTCTACGACTGCGGCATGATGAACGAGCTACAGCCCAATGTCGCTAAAGGCTTCAAGGAAGCGTGCTTCGCCATCTTCGGCGGTGGTCCGTTCATCTCCGAGATTCAGCTCGATGCGGCGGGCAAGCGACTCGTCGACGCACTCGAGTTGATGGGTGTGCTCGCCAAGAGCGCCGACCGCCTCTCTGTCGAGAAGCTCGCGCGCTACTTCATTCGCACCTTCAAGGATGTGCAGCTCGGAAAGAGCGCGAGCAACATCAAGACCACCCTCGGCGCCGACCTGCAAGCACTTACCGACCAGCAAGTCTTCCGCTTTCCTTCGACGTTCACCTTCATCTTCCGCGCATTTGCCTCGGTCGACGGCATCGGCAAGGGCCTCACCGAGGACTTTGACATCCCCAAGCTCGCGCAGCCTTTCATCAACGAGCTCACCGTGGGCGACGTGCCGAAGAGCGTCCTCGAAGTCTTCCTCGAGCGCACGGGCAAGGCGACCGGCCTGAACACAGACGACGTAAACACGGCGCTCAACCAGCCACGCAAAGTCGCGTACCTCGAGCAGACCCTGCGCGCGATGGAACAGGGCAACCTCAAGATCCGCGTGCGCTCGCTCGAGAATGAGCGCGCTCTCGCGCGCGTGGCGCTCACCCAAGAGGTGACCAACAACTTGCTTGTGACTTCTCTGCTGCTCCACATGGGACTGGCGCGGCTGACGCCACTGCCGGCACTCTGGCTGCTTGGCGCGGGTGCCTTCTTTGCCAAGGCCGGCGGCGCGGCGCTTTCGATCAAGATCTTTGATAAGAAAGCCGCGCGGTACGAGGCCAAGGACTTTGGCGACGTCGACGCCACGAAATGACGGGCGCATCGCGAAAATCCTCAGGGCCGGGCGGTCTATCACTCAAAGCACTGAACCACTGACTTCCCACTGACTGAACCACCCACGCCAAGGGGTGGGCACTTGTGTCAGTGATGTGTCAGTGTCAGGAGCGTGCGTGGGGACGTGATGGGTACGTTGACGTGTGCGGTGTTCGCAGGGCGGCCGCGCCGCAGCACTCGCGGCCCCCGCCCAAGTCCTCGCCTCGCGCCCCCGCCGGCGCGGCGGGGCGCGCGCGCCGGCCGCCGCCGCCCCCGCGCGTCTCGCCTCTGCCCTCTCCCGACCAGCACGCGAGCAGAGTTTCGTACTTGTACAACCGCATGCGTTACAACATATCGCAACATATAGTAGCACTATACGCCCGCACTGGCGACTTACTGGCGACTGGAAACTCCCTGACCACACATTTTATGCACGCTCTGTGGGCTTTCTGTGCCGATCGGGAGCCGGGTAGCCGCGGGACCGTAAGGGAAAACTAAGAGCAGGAGTGATAATGGCAATCTGGCGCCTTGGACGCCCTTGAATATTCAGAAGAAGAAGAGAGAGAGTCGTCGGGGAATCGATCAAAGCAAGAACCCGTTCAGTCGGTCAGTCGGTCAGTCAGTAGGCTGAGGCGTTGCGGCGGGCGGAGCGTCTCACGAAAATGAAAGGGGCACCATCTCGGCCTTGCGCGCCGCCTCCTTCATCTCCTCCTCGAGCCTGGCCGAGATGGAGTGCTCGACAAATGACGCGCGCGATGCCTTGCAGTCGACGGCGCGTGAATCCGCGTCCGCCGCGAGCACCACGCCGTGGTCTTCGATGAAGGCGAGGCACTCGCCGTCGGCGTCGAAGCCAAGGTTGCGCGTGAGGAAGCTGAGCGGCACCGTCGGAGCGTACGCCTTCAAGAGCACGCGCACCGCGTCGAGGCGCGCACGGTCCACGAAGGTGTCCATCACGTGCTCCGAGTGCCCCGGGGCGGATGCATACAGGCGGAAGAGAAGGCAGTAGTCGCCCAGGGCTTCAGCGGCGCGCACCTGTAGCGCGTGGCATATGAACTCATTCATCTTGTCCTCCGCAGTGAGCGCGAGCATCAGGTCGGCTACGTTGTTGTGCGCGCCCATGCCTACGTTGTACAGGATGTTGTACGCGGCGAACTCGCGCTTGCCTTCAGCTGTGCCGAGGCCCTCCTCATACAGCTGCGTGAGCTGCGCCTGACATTGCTGGAATTCAACACGATCGTCGAACTCAAGGCAGATGCGCGCATGCATCTCGTACACCTCGACGGTGAAGGCGTTGCGTATGCGCTGCACAGTCAGGTCCTGGCGCACCGCCTTCATGCGCTCCCACAAGAAGATGTACTGCTCCTGCCCGCGCTCTTCGCCGTAGCTCTCGTACCGCTCGGTGATCATCTGGATCGCCTGTTTGAGCACTGGTTCGGGACGAACCGTCGCAGGATCAGGCGCCGCGGTGAGCCGCAGGTACTTTTTGTCTACAGTCTGGGACGTGCCGACCACGGTGTAATCGAGGACAATGTCGGCCGAGCCGTCGCCCGTGTCGACGCGGGAGGGAGCAGGGCGTTCCCAACGGTTCGAGGAGCCTCCGCCGCGCGGCGTCCGCTGCTGCGGCCCGTCGTCAAACCGACCAAGACGGCGCTGTCGCTTGGCCACCTCATACTCGTCAAGTGCGCCGCCGCCACCGCCGCCGCTGCGTTCGTCATCATGGTAGCCGTCTTCATCCCTGTGGAGGTTCACGCCCTTCTTCACCTTACGCTTCCTGGTCCGGTTGCTCATTTGCTCGATGTCGTCGTCGTCACCCGAGCGCACGCCGCCGTCGCGAGGCTGGTGGTAGCTGGACCTGCCTCCACGGGCTAAAGCATCTGTGAGGGAATTGGGGGGCGGCAACCACAGCTGCTTCGCACGCTCGGGCAGCGGCTCGTCCTCCCAAGCGGTGCTCCACAGGGTTTGCGTCTCGCTAGCACGCTGGATGCGCAGCCGGAGGTTGTGCTGGACGTGGGAACGCTCCAGATCAGACTTGCATGCTTGGAAGGCACGCTCCACCCACGCTCGCAGAGTCGCCGGCCATTCGTTCCCAGCCCCTCCTACAGCCCCTCCCTGCCCCCCTCCCTGCCCCCCTCCCTGCCCGTGTCCCGGTCCCTTCCCCGCCGCAGGCGCAGCAGCAGGCGCTGGGATTGCAGGTGCAGCAGCAGCGGCAGGCTTGGTCAGTAGCTGGGCGGGCTTGTAAAGTTGATAGGGTTGGAAGCAGCCGTTTGTGGCGACGGCGGGCATCGCCGTCATCGAGGCGGCGGCGGCTTGGCACCGCGCCGCCGCATGTGCGGCTGCGTGCGCGATGCTTGTGGAATTCAGCATTACCGCGGGGGCTGTGGTGCTGCCAATCACCTGGCCGCTCTGCTGCTGTGTGCGGATCGTGTTCGAGGCGGCCGTCGAGCCGGTGCTAGCGGTGCCGTACCATTGCGAGTACGAGTTGTAGCCGCTGGTGGTGCCCGTTGAAGAGCCTGCACATACATATGCTGCGGTCGAGGATGCTGATCCAGGGATGGCCGAGGGGTGCATGGGCTGCGGCTGCGGCGACGGCTGCATCTGCTGCGCTTGCTGCTGCTGCGCCTGCTGCTGAAGCGCTTGCTGCCGAAAGTACTCTTGCCAAGCTGCCACGCGCTGCTCCTCTGTGTAGCCAGTGGCGCTGCTGCTCGGCTGCTGTTGCTGCTGCTGCTGCTGCTGCTGCTGCTGCTGCTGCTGCTGCTCAGCAGCCACAGCCGCAGCAGCAGCAGCCGCAGCAGCCGTAGCGGCTGCGTTCTGCTGGTAATGCTGCTGCTGGGCGTGCGCGAGTTGCTGCTGCTGCTGGGCGAGCTTCGCGTAATACTCCTGCCACTGTTGCTGCATCGTGCGAGGGCGACGCGACGCAAACTTGACTTTCGTGGAAAACTCACGAGGGGGGTGTTGTATAATGTGAACCATTCCCTCGGTTCGCCTCGAACGAAACTCAAACGTCACGTTTACCCAGACGTAAAACTTAGGCGAAGTCTTGCAATGCAGGAAGCATGGGCACGTACATTCCGCCACAAAATTTTGGCATGATCGAGGAGAACCTGTACCGCTCGGCGCAGCCCAACGAGCTTAATTTTCCCTTCCTCGAAAAGCTCCGCTTGCGCACGATCATCTACCTCGCGCCAGATGAGCTGCCACAATCACTGCTCGTGTGGCTCCAGGATCAGCACATTGACCTTGTGCACCTGGGTGAGGACGGCAGCGGCGGCCAGCGGAGCCCGTTCAAGCCCGTCTCTGAAGAGACTGTTCTCGAGGGCTTGCGGCTGCTGCTCGACCCTGCGCGCTACCCGCTTCTCGTCATGTGTAATCTCGGCCGCCATCGTACAGGCACGATGATTGGCTGCCTGCGCAAGCTGCAGGGCTGGAGCCTCACGCCGATCCTCGAGGAGTACCGACGGCACGCAGGCCCCAAGTATCGGCTCCTCAACGAGCAGTTTATCGAGCTCTTCGACACCGACCTTGTGCATGTGCCGCTGCAACGGAGGCCGCCATGGCTGGCTGCAGAGGTGCTTGCACCTGCGCGAGAGAAATCGTCATCTGGCGGCCTTCTGCAGCGTGCGCAAACGGCAGCCGCTCCCGATCGCGAGCCGAACGCAAGTGCTGGTGGCGCCGGGTGACCTCACCGTTTTCTGATTGGCCGTTCGGCGGTCAATTGGACCTCGATGGATAGTTACACGTAAGGACGACGTCTGTCGGCACTCGGCAGGGGCACGTCGAAGTTGACAGCAAAGAGCGTTTTCTGATTTGTTACTGATATTGACCTTTTTAAGAGATCTTTCCGTTTGCAGCTTGATCCAACGCGCTCAGACGCCTCGAGCGAGGGCGCTCCCACCGGGACGCGGGAGAGGCGAGAGCGGGCGAGCGCGTCCGGGTCTGAGGCGACGGCGGGCCGCGCTCAGTGAACAGACCCGAGACCGACGCAGGTCACGCGCGACCTGGCCCGTCCTGGCCGCGGTGCGCGCGGCGGGCGGGCCGCGTCGGGGCGATTTCCGTTACTCACGCCTTCGCCCTTGTCGCTTGATCGGGAGAAGAGACAAGCCTCCCAGCCCCCACAGTGGAGCAGAGACACTGTTGTGGCAGGATCGAATGCGCCCAATCCCGGCGGATCACGGTACACGCGCATGTGTGAGTACGCTGGAGCTCGCTGCATACACTTGGGACCGCCAGCTCGACGGTTGACGGAGCGCACACCGCTCACCGGTCTCTCCATGCCGCGGCCGCCGATTTCGGGGAGACCGCGGAGGGTCGCTCCCAATCTGGCAACACGGTGTCCGGCCGCGGCGAGATGGGCATAAGTGGCGCGTACACGAGGGGCTTGCCGTGAGGTAGCAAAGGCATGGGATCCGCGCCCAGCGAGATCATGCGACGCCAGTCCCCTTGCGCCATGGTGGATAAGACTTTCATATCGCTCGCGAGGCGGGGCGAGAGCTCACGCATGGGATGTGCGGGGGTGAGCGTAAGAGGCGTATTTTCTCCGGGTCCTGAGGCTACGCGCCAGGATCTTCGAAAGTGGCGACTGCCGCGGGCTGTTGCAGCGCCACTCGCTGGCGGCGCCGGCCGCATCGGCAATTGAGGGATCGCCAAAGCGACTGGAGCGGTGACTGCTCGGCTTGTGCTGACCTCACCGGTTCTCGGCTGTTGCCCAGTCACAGGAGACTGCCGTGGGGCTGGCCCCTGGCCTTTCGTCGACTCGAGTGGCGAATGCCGTACCGCATAGCCGCGCCTCACAGCCTTGCGTATCAATTCGAGCGTATCCGCGTGCAATGACGCCCGCACCTCGGCCGAGCGAGCATCGTAATCTAACGAGCGAGCACGCCGCTTCCTCGAGCCGTATGCACTGCTCTTGGTGCTGCTGCCAACGTCACCCCTCCACACGCTGCCGGCGTCAAAGTTGCTGTCACCGCCTGAGCGAGGGGGGCGTGCGCGTGCGTAGGCGTCCCAAGGGAGTGAAGGTGTAGGGACGAAGCGTGTCGTGTATGAAATGGCTGACAACGCCAAGGGGTCCTCCGCAAAAGACGTCCGCGGTCGCGAGCGCTCCTCATATGTGTTCTTTTCGCCCTGGTGCGCACCGCCGATAACGGCGGGCAAGGGGGGCAGTGAGGGCAGTGGTGCCAATTGCGGTTGTGAGGGCACCAATGCTGTTCCTGTCGGGCTTAGGTGTAGGCTTTGCTTGTCTGCTTCCCTAACCCTAGTCTTGCGCTCACTTGCCATTGCCGTCCGCTGGGCCGTGAGCACGCGCGCCTCGGACTCATTATTGTGGACTCCGTTGGATACGTGCAGCACCTGCAGCCCAACCCACCCGTCCGACGTAGCCTGAAAAGTCAGGCGTACATGCATCGTGCCGCTGTCCGTATCGCTGAAAGATCGACCTGAGTGGATGGTTGATACTGCTCGCGCACCCTCAGTGTCGCGCGTCAAAAGCACACCGCGTGTTTCAGAGGCCTTTTTCCGTGTGGCTTGTCTGTTGCTCGGCGGAAAGTTGACGAACAGGGCAAGTTTTTTGGCGGAGTGAGGTGGGTCCCGTAACGATACCGCACTGCGAACTTACACACACGAGGGCCGCGCTTGTGGACGGTGTTCGTTTGACACGGAGGCTGTCCTTCAATAAGCACTGTGCGACGTCTCCGACTCGGTGCGCCCGCCACTGGGGAGTCTTGTGGGGAGTGTGCCCCGTCCCCGCGCCGCTCAAGCGCCGCTCCCCACACCGGCGCGCGCGCGGCGGCGGCCCCGCACGCGGCGACGGACCGGGGAATTATGTCAGGGAGCTCTACAGTCAAATCCGTAGTTTCTGCCTTACAATGTATTTCGAGTACAAGTGCCTAGCGTCCCCGATTTGCTCGAGCTATTCCTTTACGATTCACTCCTATCCATTTCGGTTTGCATGGTTCAGCACATCCGCTCTACCACCGCGGCGCGTCTGTCTTGTTCGCGCAAAACAAAACAAGACTCCACTCGTGGTTGGTGGTCCGTCGTGGCGTCGATGGCAGACCGTGTGGGCGAGTACACTTTGAGCGAGACTCTGGGGGTCGGAAGCTTTGGCCGCGTCGTCCTTGGCATGCACCGCAGGACGGCGGCACGTGTGGCCATCAAAATTCTTCCCAAGGATGCTGCTAACGAGTGCGCAATTAAGCGTGTGTCCACCGAGATTTCGACCATGGAGAAGACTGGACGAGAATGCCCCTTCGTCGTGCAGCTGCTTGAGGTTCTTATCGGGCGCAGCAACATCTACCTTGTCATGGAGTATGGCGGCAGTGAGCTCTTTCCAGCCGTGTTCAAGCTGGCGTCCGATGTCGAATCAGACGTGGGTTCACCACTCCGTGAAACACGTGCTCGTACGTACTTCCAGCAACTCGTCATGGGCGTGCAGTGGTGCCACAAGATGGGGGTAGCACATCGCGATCTGAAACCTGCGAATTTGCTGCTCGACGACAACGCCGTGCTCAAGATTGCCGACTTTGGCTTTGCCGCGATGCTGAACCTCGACTCTGGCCAGCCAGAGCGGCGTAGCATGAGGAAGACCATGTGCGGTTCACCGCTGTACATGGCCCCGGAGCTTCTCTCCCTCCGCGAAGGTTGCGCATACGACTCGCTGGCCACGGATGCGTGGGGCTGTGGAGCAGTTTTATACGCGATGGTGCTGGGCACGCCACCATTCCCTGCCGATTCCTTCTCTGAACTGGTGGAGCTTGCCTTGCACCCACGGGCAAACCTTAAGATTCCCGATCGCATGCATCGTGAGCTGGGCAAACTACTGCGAGCAATGCTGCGCCTCGATTCCAAGAAGCGCTTCACGCTGCGACAGGTTGCACGCAGCTCCTGGTTTCAGACTGATCTCGCACGGACGCTATCGCGCACCCCGACTTTTCGCTCACCGTTTGAGCCCAAGCGCACAAACAAGCGCACGGCCAGCTCCGAATCATCTTTCGCCGAGGTTCGTGCGGACGCAGGTTTGCTCGCCTCGAGCGAGCGTACATCTCCATCGCAGGTGCTATTATCGGTGGGTGACGCGGCTGCGTTGCGACAACGTGGATCATGGCTAAACATGCGTAACGGAGCCATGCCCATGCGGACTCAGACTCACACCGTCATGGTCAGCAGTCTAAGCCCACAGGCAATAAAACAGATTAGTGAACAAGATGAAGCGAAGGCAGCATGCCCAGCCTTGACAATGGAGACTCGGCGAGTTTCATCAGTGCAGATCGTCAGCGATGATTTGCGAGAAGCTGCAGCGGGTCTGGCGAATAGGCTTCGCCGGCTCGTGCGAGCCACCCGCTCAACTGGACTAGCAGAAACATCGACATAAACATGACCCATGCGGACCCAGTAGAACTGTCGGCGTTTCTCGTCGGGGCCCAGTAACCGACTAGAAACGCCGACAGTTCTTAACCACCCGCGTGTACGACCGCCGACCCGTGCTCTAGCTTAAGCTCGCTTACACGCTTAGTGCTGGCTGCTGCTTCGGGGGACGAGCGGTCGGGCCGGTCCGCGATACCGCGAGGCGCGCGTTGCGAGAGCCGAGACCCTCCGCACCGGCGTGCGTGCCGTACGCGCGCCCCCGGTCGCGCGGTCGGTACGGTGTACTGTGGGGACCGGACCGTGAGGCG
>Ga0209550_10006320_pt1 | contig 11041 bp, 13 predicted proteins | sample LauGreSuBDMM15SN_2_FD_187567 | JGI IMG/M metagenome (GOLD analysis project Ga0209550, IMG submission 187567) | Freshwater lake microbial communities from Lake Michigan, USA - Su13.BD.MM15.SN (SPAdes) (version 5) | ecosystem: Environmental > Aquatic > Freshwater > Lake | place: Lake Michigan... | reverse complement strand
AGGGTGGCGACGCAGAGCTTGCCGGTGTTGCGCAGGAACATGATGCGGCCGGCCACCGATACCTCTTCGCCGGTTGCGATGTCGGCTTCAAGATTTGGGTAGTGAGCACGAACTGATTCGATGGTGTGGGTGATAGGTAGCGAAACCGGATAAGCGTTTGAGGTCTGGTTTAGACGCTCGCGCTTTTGCATGCGAACAGCGATCTGCTCAGGAAGGTCGTCGACCTCAATCTCTTGCTCGCTCACGATTTCCTATCGATATACACATTGTCAATTAGTCGAACCTCGCCCACCCTGGCAGCCACAATCAGCGCTGCCAGACCAAGGCCCGGTTCGGTTGGTTCAAAGCTATCGGCATCGACTAGCTCTAGATACTCAAGTTTAGCCTCCGGGGAAATCTCTGCCCTCGCGAGTGACAGGACTTCTTCCCTTGAAGCTCCAGCGCTTCCAGCAAATAGTGCCTTACTCAAGGACAAAGCAGCCGGCATGTTTTCTGGCTTTAGAAACTTGTTTCTAGAAGAAAGCGCTAGCCCGGACTCATTTCTGATAGTTGGACCAACCACTAGATCAATTGGTGCGCGGCTTCCGGAGCGGATTTGCTCCCGCAGCATTTGCTTGACCAGCGCCACCTGCTGAGCATCTTTTTGTCCGAAGTAAACCGAATCCGGCTGAACGATATCGAATAGGCGATTCACCACGGTCAGCATGCCATCAAAGTGACCGGGTCGGATCTCGCCCTCAAATTTCTCGCCTATGGCACCGGCGGTGAGCTGCTTCACTGGGTTAGAGGTTGGATATACCTCTCCTGGGGATGGCGCAAACAGCACATCCACCTCGTGATCAGAGAGCAGGTTGGCATCAATGCCCAAGGTCCTCGGATAGGTATCAAAGTCTTCGTTTGCACCAAATTGCAGTGGATTCACAAAAACCGAAACCACAACAAAGTCACACTGTCTTTGGGCTATTTCGGTAAGCGAGAGGTGACCCTCATGCAAAGCGCCCATGGTTGGCACAAAGCCAATTCGGTCGCCAGAGCTTCGTCGCTCCGAAATCAGTTTTCGAAGTTCCGCCACCGAGTGAATTAGTTGCATTAGATCAGGTTCTCCGGATCCAAAGGTGCAATTGGCAGGTAAAGCGCTTTATCAACCGCACTTCTAACCACCGGCCCAATCAACTTCGCCGGCGACTCAACTCCGGCCTCCTCCAAAATGCCAACCGCCTGCTGCACCACCAAAGACGAGAAGCTGCTGGCAACCTCGAATGCTTCTGCGTAAGCAGCGCGCTGGTGCTCTTGAACCACCAGGGGTTCTCCGCCAAGCTCGATGGCCAATGCCTGCGCGATCGGAAGCAGCACCTCCGGAGCGCTAACCGCAATCGTGCTGTTCTTCAAAACCAAAAGATCCATGCTGGTGCCGGTGAAGTGCATCACAGGGTGCAGCGCAATCGGCACCGCTCCAAGCTGAGCGGCCGAGGCTAAAACCCCATAGCCCCGAAGTGGTGAGATGTGAGCAACCAACTTCTTAGGTCCAAACAAACCTAAATCTGTCAATCCATCGCAAACAATCTCAACATCTGAATTGGGAACTGCCAAAAGAACCAGATCAGCATCCTCTGCGACCGCTGCCATGCCAGCGATTGGAAGGTCTGGCAAAAGGGTTTCTACTCTTTCAATTGCCTCGGGGCTGTCTACCGCAGCGCCCACCAACTCGTGACCGGCCTGTGCCCAAGCTTTCGCCAACACTGGACCGGCTGGTTCGTTACCTACGAATCCGATCTTCACGCTGAGTCTCCATCTCGGTCTTTCGGGAGCCGGCAGTTAAATTCTGCCCCGAGCCCACCAAGATACATCAGCAGCGAGGCAATGGCTCCGATGATTGTTGGCCCAACCAGTCCGGCTGGTGCAATGGAGAAAACCCAGAGCCAAATCAATTGGCCAACATGCCAACCGAAAAAGCCCAGTGCGGTAATCATCACCGCACGCGATAACACTAAAAGTCGGAACGATAGCAGCGGATCTGGGCGCTTTACCCCTTGGGATACCGCCTTCTCAACCAGTCTTCGATAGCGAAATATCGAGAATGTTGCTCCGTAAATAGAAACCCCTATCGCAACCAGGCTGGTGGCTAGGAAGGAATCTGTCGCAGGGAACGCCAAGCCGTAGCCCGCAGTTAGTTGAGCCACTGAGCCACCCGCAATAACTCCAACAACAATCCAAATCAGTAGGAAACGCAGGTCGAGTTTCATTCGAATCTCCAAACCTGGTTGGCAATTGGCTCAGCTAGGTCAGCCACTTTTCCATGGCCAGGGAGTACCGCCTCTGGATCAAGCTCGGCCCAAGGAACTAAAACAAAAGCTCGCTCGTGAGCCCTCGGATGAGGAATCACCAAAGACTTGGTTTCGACCAACTCTGAACCGTAGCTAATGATGTCGATGTCCAAAGTCCTGGCCGCCCAGCGCTGAAGACGAACTCTGCCAAATTGATTCTCAACTTCATTGAGAGCGGCCAATAGTCGTTTTGGTTTTAGCGAAGTTGAAACCTCGATCACTCCGTTGAGGTAGTTCGGCTCAGATTCGTCTATCCCCTTAGCGGTCATGGCAAATGATTCAAAAAGTGGCGATACTCGTTTGACTTTGATATCTGGATGCGCATCCAACTTTGCAATTGCATCTCGAATGGTTTGAACCCGGTCACCTAGGTTGCCACCGAGCGCGAGGATTGCTCTAGTTTTCAAACCGACCGCTTTGAACGCTTACCGACACATCATCAAATTTGTGATCAATCGGGGCTTGAGGTTTGTGCACGGTTACCTGAACAGCCACAATCTTGCGATCTAGAGCCGAGACCGCAGCAAGGCAGGCGCTAGCCAAAGACTCAATTAGGTCAAAACGGTTACTGGTTGCCGTCACGTGCAACAGGTCCGCAACCGCTGCATAGGAAACGGTTGACGAAAGCTGATCTTCGGCCTCGGCCTCAACCTGGTATCGGCAATCGATTAGAAATGTTTGGCCATAGTCCTGCTCGTGCTGCAGCACACCGTGGTAGGCGAAGACCTCTAGGCCCGTCAGTTCAATGGTGTAGCGCACTAGAGCGACTCCTTGAGCTTTTTCACAATTGCAATTGTGTCAGCGGTTAGCTCAACATTGTGAACTCTCACGCCCCAAAGTCCACGTTGCAAAAGAAGCGCGGTGAGAACCGCGGTGGCGACATCTCGCCTGCCGTTAGTCACTCCCGCTGGATTCTCTTCATCCAAAGCGGCAGCTAGGAAACGTTTGCGGGAAGCACCAACCAAGATCGGAAGTCCCAGGTTCTTGAGCTCATCTAGTCGAGCAACCAACTCCCAGTTTTCCTCGATGTTCTTGGCAAATCCAAGACCGGGGTCGACCACAATCCTGGAACGATCAATGCCGGCAGCAACCGCAACGGCAACCTGTTCGCTCAGTTCTGCCACCACATCTTTGGCGATGTCTTGGTAACCGGTTAGCTGATCCATCACATTGGAGTGCCCACGCCAGTGACCCAAAATGTATTTGCACTCGAGTCCAGCGATGCTCGAAAACATCGCTCTGTCTGCCAGCCCACCGGAAACATCGTTTACGTAATCGGCACCGGCCAAAACCGCCAACTTTGCAGTCTCTGAATTCATAGTGTCGACCGATACCTCGACATCGAGCTCGGCCTTGATCGCCTTGATAACAGGGACAACCCGAGCCTGCTCCTGGGCCAAAGTGACCCGCTCGGCACCCGGTCTAGTGGATTCACCGCCGACGTCAATAATCGTGGCACCCTGAGAGGCCAAAAGCTTGGCGTGGGCTAGGGCTTGCTCGAGTTCTAGAAACTGTCCGCCATCACTGAAGGAATCGGGTGTGGTGTTCACCACACCCATGATCTTTGGAGCGACCCAGTTCGTCATGGGCGGCTTATCAAGCCCATGATTTCAGCACGCAGAACTGGATCAGAAAATTCACCACGGGTTGCCATGGTTATGGTGTTTACCTCTGGCTGCCGAGCACCACGAGATGCTACGCACTGATGTCTTGCCTCGATGACCACAACCACACCTCGTGCGGAGAGACCCTTTTCAATTGCGTCGGCAACCTGGGCGGTTAGGTTCTCCTGAAGCTGCGGGCGAGATGCCAATATCTCAACGACATTCGCCAATCGACCAAGACCGGCTACCTTGTCGGCCGGCAGATAAGCGATGTGTGCGGAGCCGGTGAACGGAAGTAGGTGATGCTCGCAAATCGAAACCAGTTCGATGTCTTTGAGGATCACAGCCTCATTGTGCTCGGCTGGAAAGTTATCCGAAAGCGGTGCGAGTGGGTCCTGACCGATGCCCTTGAAAAAAGCAGCGTAAGACTCCGCGACCTTGCTCGGGGTTGCGGCTAGCTCAGGGCGATCTGGATCCTCGCCAATTGCAATAAGCAGTTCGCGGACCGCACTGCGAATTCGATCAGCTTGCACTTTCTTCCTTGGACTCAGTCTCGGGCTTTGGCTCTTCAGGCAGTGCCTCGAGTTGCTTGACCTTGCGCTTTGGAACTGCGATTGGCCCCTTGACGGAAACCGCGCGCTTGGTGGATGAACGCCAGGTTGGACGCTCAGGCAACTTCTTCATACCCTTGAAGATCTTGGCAATCTCATCCTGGTTCAGGGTTTCCTGCTCCAAGAGCGCCTTGGCCAACTTGTCCAAGATTGCACGGTTTTGCGTGATCGCCTTGTGAGCCTCATCAAGTGCCGATTCCAAAATCATTCGAACTTCGGCGTCAACCTGCTGGGCCATCTCGTTCGAGTAAGTGCTGTGGGTAGCAAGTTCTCTACCCAAGAACGGCTCGGAAGCTCCAGAACCCAGCGAGATGGCTCCGACCTTCTGGCTCATTCCATACTTGGTAACCATGATTCGTGCGGTGCTGGTGGCCTTCTCGAAGTCGTTGGAGGCTCCAGTGGTTGGGTCCTTGAACACGATCTCCTCGGCAATGCGGCCACCCATTGCGTAGGCAATCTGGTCTAGCAGCTGGTTGCGAGTGATCGAGTAGCGATCCTCCATTGGCATCACCATGGTGTAACCAAGGGCACGGCCTCTAGGCAAGATGGTGATCTTGGTAACTGGGTCAGAGTGGTTTAGCGCTCCAGCAACCAGGGCGTGGCCTGCCTCGTGGTAAGCGGTGATTAGTCGCTCGTGGTCGCGCATCAGTGTGGACTTCTTCTGCGGTCCTCCGATGACGCGGTCGATAGCCTCGTCGATGATCTCGTTGTCGATTACCTTGCGGTTTAGACGAGCTGCCAAAAGCGCTGCTTCATTCAGCACGTTGGCAAGATCGGCACCGGTAAATCCAGGGGTGCGACGAGCAACCAGCTCAAGGTTTACATCCTCAGCCAACGGCTTGTTCTTTGAGTGAATGCCAAGAATCTGCTCGCGACCCTTGAGGTCTGGAGCATTCACGCCGACCTGGCGGTCGAAGCGACCTGGGCGCAATAGCGCTGGGTCCAAAACATCTGGACGGTTGGTTGCGGCGATCAAGATCACATTGGTGTTGGTGTCAAAACCATCCATCTCAACCAAAAGCTGGTTCAGAGTCTGCTCGCGCTCGTCGTTACCGCCACCGATTCCGGTACCGCGGTGACGACCAACCGCATCGATTTCGTCAACGAAGATGATCGCAGGGGAAGCTTGCTTCGCCTGCTCAAAAAGATCACGAACTCGGGAGGCACCGACACCGACGAACATTTCGACGAAGTCCGAACCTGAGATCGAGAAGAACGGAACCCCAGCCTCACCGGCAACTGCCTTGGCAACCAGGGTCTTACCGGTTCCCGGAGGGCCATAGAGCAAGACTCCGCGCGGAATCTTCGCGCCCATCTCCTGGAACTTCTTTGGGTCCTTTAGGAAGTCTTTGATTTCTACCAGTTCTTCCATGGCCTCATCGATGCCAGCGACATCCTTGAAGGTGACGTTCGAAGTCTCCTTGGTGACCATCTTGGCCTTGGACTTTCCGAAGTTCATAACTCCGCGTCCACCGCCAGACATCGATCCCATTAGGAACCAGAACAGCGCCAAAATGATGATGAATGGCAGAAGTGATCCCAACAGCGCCAGGTACCAGGGGGTGCGCTGCACCTCATCGGTCCAGCCCTCTGCGACTTGTGCTTCCGCAACAGCCTTGGTGACAGCCACTTCGCGACCAATCACGTAGAAGAACTGAACCTGCTCGCCGTACTCAGGGTCGGGCTTTGAGAGGGTGACGTCCACGCGCTGAGCGCCATCGAAGATCTTTACGGTCTTTGCCTTGCCGGACTCGATGAGTTCTAGACCAACCTGGGTGTCCACCTTGGTGAACTGCTGGGTAGTCATCAGCTGGCTGCCGATCAGCATTACACCCAGTGCAAGACCAATCCAGAGCCAAGGGCCGCGCAAAAACTTCTTCATCTTCATGTTGGGCGTTTGCCCCTTCCGTAATTTCTAGCTGTAGACGCTCGGTGAAAGGATGCCAACACCGTCTAAAGAGCGGTACTGCTCGTTGTAATCCAGACCGTAACCAACTACGAACTCGTTCGGGATATCAAACCCTACCCATCTGACAGCTATTTCAACTTTGGCTGCATCTGGCTTGCGAAGCAGGGTAACAATCTCAACTGATGCTGCCCCACGAGCCTTCAAATTGGCTGTGAGCCAAGACAGGGTAAGGCCGGAGTCGATGATGTCCTCAACGATTAGAACGTTGCGGTCCTTCACATCGGTGTCAAGGTCTTTGAGGATTCGAACCACACCTGAGGAGACGGTGCCGGATCCGTAGGAGGAAACTGCCATCCAGTCCTGCTTGGTAGGAATCTGCATCGCACGTGCTAGGTCCGCCATAAATGGCACGGCACCCTTGAGGATTCCCAATAGCAGAACGTTCTTGTCCTTGTAAAACTCATCGATTGGCGCAGCTAGCTCTGCGATGCGGGCTTGAATCTGCTCCGCTGTAACCAATACCTCTTTGATGTCTGGGTGATTCAGATGCACTAGCAGGCTCCCGGGGTTGGTGGCTTGGACCTTGTAAAGATCAACAGGTCTTTTACCCGCTCTACTGTAATGCCAGAAAGGGCAGCAGATTTCTGCCCGTGCCAATTGGTAATAAGTGCATCAATGGCCTCGATTTGCACCGATGAGATTGCCTTTGCACCTGCCGTGGTGGCAATCATGTGCAGTGCCTTGGTTCTAATCGCAGTCGGCTGATTCTCAAGCACCGCAATCGAATAGTTCACTGACTGAGCAGTTCCGGATTGCTTAGCTGCACCAACCAAATCGGCTGCCATCGCGGTCAGCACTTCATCGACCTCGGCAACCTGGTTGGCAGTTCTGGAAAGTGACTTAGCAATACCTGGGCCAAGTTCTGCCTCAATTACCGCAAGCAGCTTGCGGGCACGAACCCTTAGATACTGCGCATCTTCGTTGTGTGGGTCATCCCAAAACTCAAGTCCTTGGTCCAAGCACGCCTGTCTGAGGGAATCCCTGGTGAGTCCAAGCAACGGTCTCGCGATTGCTCTGGCTGGGTCGAAGGCATCCATGCCTGCGAGCGCCGATAACCCAGATCCGCGAGCAAGCCCCAGTAATACCGTTTCAGCCTGGTCCTCAAGGTTGTGGCCCAGAAGGACAATCTCTGCCGCTTGCGAAATGCGAATCTTCTCAAAGGCCTGATACCTAGCATCTCTGGCGGCTGCCTCCATGCCGCTACCTGAGAGCTCAACGTTTACTTTTTCAATCAGCACTGGGGAGAGGCCAAGCTCCTCGCAGGTTTGCTTTGCCTTCAACGCGACCTCAGCACTTGCGGCCTGCAGCTGGTGATCGATAATCACGGCCCCTGCCGCAAGACCCATTCTCGGAGCTTCGAATGCTGTGGCGGCAGCCAGTGCAATCGAATCTCCACCACCCGAACATGCCACCAAAACCAGCGAACCACTGGGTAAATCGAGTGATTCGAGCTGCTCTCTGACAGCGCGTCTGGCATCTGCCATGGCTGGAGTGAGCCTAGGACGCTGTGTCATCTGTCTCGATTCGGTAATCTTTATGCGAAAAGCCTATTGAGGAGAAGCCGTGTCTTACGACGTAGTTATTGAGATTCCAAAGGGAAGCCGCAACAAGTATGAGGTTGACCACGAAACCGGTCGAGTTTATTTGGACCGCGTGCTGTTCACCCCGTTCGTTTACCCTACCGACTACGGCTTCTTTGAGAACACCCTCGGTGGCGATGGAGACCCGCTAGACGCCCTAGTGCTTTTGGAGTTCCCACTGTTCCCAGGCGTTGGCGTAAAGGTTCGCGCAGTCGGAATGCTGGTAATGGAAGACGATGGCGGCGTGGATGAGAAGGTGCTTTGCGTTCCAGTAAAGGACCCGCGCTGGAGCCACATCCAGGACCTTGGTGACGTCAGCAGCCAGGTGAAGAACGAGATCGAGCACTTCTTCTCCCACTACAAGGACCTAGAGCCTGGCAAGTGGGTAAAGATTCAGGGCTGGAAAGACAAGGCTGCAGCCGAGGAAGTTATCGCTGCGGCATACGCCAACTACAAGCACTAGGGAGATAGGTTTGGGCTATGCATAGCCCAGAAACCTCTTCCATAGACGTTGGAATCATTGAGCTTTTAGATAACTACTTCGAAGTTATCCACGCCCAAGACATGAACCTGTTTGACCAGGTATTTCACGTTGACTGCACCCTCTACGGGGTAAAGGACAACCAAACCGTGCTGCGCCCATACCTGGCCTATCGCGATGCGGTTGCCAATCGCCAGTCCCCAAAGGAACTTGGCAACCCAAGAAAAGACGAGATTCTAGATTTTGATCAGATCTCCGAGAACATCGCCTGGGCCAAGGTTCAGCTGCAGCAGTTTGGTGGCGTGATGCAGGACTACCTAAACCTGGTGAAGCTTGATGGCAAGTGGTGGATCATCGCCAAGCTCTATGAGCAGGTCGGCACCTACTAGTTAGCCGTTGGCCTACCCGCGTATGGGAAAAGCTCTCCGTAGCGAACCGGCACAATTCGAACAGTTCTCGCAGGGTTAGGTGCCTCCAGCATCATGCCGTTACCCAGGTAAATCGCAACGTGGTACTTATCTCCCGAGAAACTTGAAGACCTAGTCCACCAAATCAAATCACCGCGCTTGGCATCCTGGAACGGCACCAACTTCTGATTCGAAGCCATGATGCCGAACTGAGCGGTTGCAGAGTGCCAGCCGATGTAGACACCGGCTGCGGCATAGCTCTTCATGGTGATACCCGAGCAGTCCCAGATGTCTGGCCCGGAACCACCGAGTACGTAACGCTCACCGAGCTGAGCGGATGCGAAGGAGATTGCCTTCTCAACTAGATCTTCATTCGGAGCACCAACGGTGTAGAGCTCAGGAGCGGTAGGAGCATCCTTCACGGCATTCTGACGACGCTCAGCCTCAAGACCCTCGCGACGCTGACGCTCTAGGTCAGAGGCTGTGTCCTTCAAACTTGCCAGCTGTCCCAGCATGGAAGCGCGCTGCGACTCCGATTCGTTTACCTTGGCAATCACAGCATCAGCTGCAGCCTTGGCCTCGCGGTAGAGCTTCTCAGCCGCCGAACGTCTGGATTCGAGCTCGGTCTGAGCGCTCGCTAGTTCGCTAGCCAAAGCCTTGGCATCGGCCTGCTTCTGCATTGCCTGCTCATACATCACCTGGGTGCGCTGGGCCACAACATCGCTTGCGCCCAGCTGGTAGAGAAGTTCGTCGGAGCTCTCCGGGTTAAAGAAAATCTCAAGCGTGGTGTTGCCGCTGGTGCCCTGGCGATACATCCTGGCCACGATCTGACCCAGCATGGTCTTCGCCTCTTCGGCATCCTCCTGAGCAGTTAGAACCTTCGCCTCAAGACCGGCCACCTTGTCGGCCATGATCTTCACGGCCTGCTTGGCCTGGTTGTACTGCTCATTCTTTTGCAGCGCTACCGCTTCAAGCGCATCCGCTTCGTCCTGCAGGGTGTTGAGAATGCCCTCGATGCGGGAAATCATCTTCTTTTTCTCTTCGACGTTGCGCTTAGCAGCGGCAACCTCGGCGGCGGTTGGGTAATCCGGAACCGCGTAGGCCGGAGACAGAGCAAATCCAGTGACCAGTAGCACCATGCCGGCAAGGGCAGCAATGGCTGATTTTGAGCGCTTTGGCATGACACCTCCTGCCTTAAAATCTAACTCGAACTTTCAAGTATCACCTGAGAGTTTCCAAAGTGTTGCGCAACATGCCTTTTAGCGGGTAATGTTGTGCCTCGGTGCTTTTGAAGAAGCCAGCTTCGCGGCCCCATCGTTTAGTGGCCTAGGACGCCGCCCTTTCACGGCGGTAGCACGGGTTCGAATCCCGTTGGGGTCACTCAGGCGATGTTGAAAGTACCACTCTGGCTCCGTAGCGCAGTTGGTTAGCGCGCCGCCCTGTCACGGCGGAGGTCGCGGGTTCAAGTCCCGTCGGAGTCGCTTCGCTTTTATAGCGAATGGGGAGAATTCTCTCCAGGCTCTGTAGCTCAGTTGGTAGAGCGAACGACTGAAAATCGTTAGGTCACCGGATCGACGCCGGTCGGAGCCACCGCACAGAGAGGCGGACAGTGACGATAATCTTCGGACTACTGTCCGCCTTTTCTTATGGTTATGCAGACTTTGTTGGAGCACTTGCTGCCAAAAAAGTAAGAGCGATAACGGTCACCACAGTCGCCTTTGTTTTTGGTCTGGGTATTGCCGCCGTGCTCAGTCTTTTTGTCGGCGCCAATTTCAGCCAAGCTGCTATCACTGCCGGAATCTATGCCGGCATTGCCTCTGGCATCGCAATCAGCTGCCTCTATGCGGCACTGGCTCTTGGCCCAATCTCCATAGTTAGCCCGCTCACCGCAGTGTTGAGTGCTCTGATTCCTGTCATCTATGACCTAGCAACCGGAGCCGAACTTGGACCGTTTGCACTGATTGCGATTGTGTTGGTTTTAGTGGCTGTGGTTTTGGTGGCATTTGTCCCAGGGCAAGACTTTAGGCTTCCATCACTTCGCGCAGTGCTCTATTCAGTGGGAGCC
>Ga0209550_10006319_pt1 | contig 11041 bp, 11 predicted proteins | sample LauGreSuBDMM15SN_2_FD_187567 | JGI IMG/M metagenome (GOLD analysis project Ga0209550, IMG submission 187567) | Freshwater lake microbial communities from Lake Michigan, USA - Su13.BD.MM15.SN (SPAdes) (version 5) | ecosystem: Environmental > Aquatic > Freshwater > Lake | place: Lake Michigan... | reverse complement strand
TCGGCATCTTCGGCAGCCGCCATGGCTCCCTTGGTCTCGTTGTGGTCGCGCGGCATCAGGTGACGGCGGTTGGAGGTGGCAGTGAAGAGCACATTTTCCGGTGGCCCGCCGACCCCGCCTTCGAGCGCGGATTTCAGGGCCTTGGCCGAGGCCGCGCCCTCTTCGAAGGATAGGTCATCGCAGAGGACCAGGAATCGCTCAGGACGCCCGCGCAGGCGCTCGAACAGGCGTGGCAGGGCGGTGACCTCGTCGCGGTCGACCTCGATCAGGCGAAGGCTGGGCTGTTCGGCGGCAACGGCCATGAAGGCGGCCTTGACCATCGAGCTCTTGCCTGCCCCGCGCGCGCCCCAGAGCAGGACCGGGTTGGCCGGCCGCGCCTTGGCAAAGCGGCGAAGGTTCTCAACAAAGCGCGATTTTTGCCGCTCCACCCCCACCAAAAGGTCCAGCGCCAGCGGATAGTCCGGCGCGGGCACGAACAGGCCTTGGCCCGCATCATGGCGAAAGAGCTTGGCGCACGAGAAGTCAGGTTCGGGCACGGGGGGCGGAACCAGCCGTTCTAGGGCCTCGGCAATGCGGATCAGGGTGGCATTAAGATCATGGGTCATGGCCTATGGTTCCTAAAGCGGTTGGCGCTCCATTGCAAAACCCGCCTTCAACGCCTAGTTTCCGGCAACTTGAGGCCGACGATGTTCGTGCAGGCCGACCATAACAGGTGAGACTTCATGTTCGCGACCCCGGCTATGGCCCAGACCGCTGCAGCAGCAGGCGCCCCAATGGGCGGCCCGCAAGACTTTTTGTTGCAGATCGCCCCGATCTTGCTGCTCTTGGTGCTGTTCTATTTCCTCCTAATCCGCCCGCAGCAAAAGCGCGCTAAGGAACATCAGGCCCTGATCACAGGCATCAAGCGCGGCGACACGGTGGTCCTATCTAACGGCATGATCGGCAAGGTGGCCCGCGTCGAAGACACCGAAGTGGGCGTCGAGATTGCCACGGGCGTGACCGTCAAGGTCGTCAAGGCGATGATCTCTGACGTGCGCACGCGCGGCGAGCCTGCTGCAGCCAACGACACCAAGTCCTAATGATTGCGGCGGCAGGTCCACCCTGCCGCCGTCTTTTTTGATGTTACCGCCCGTCTTCTCGGCGCCGAAAGTCCAAGCCCATGCTCAATCTTGCCCGCTGGAAGGTGATTGCTTGTACAGCCGCACTTCTGTTCGGCCTTGTCTTCACCTTGCCCAACGTCCTGCCCAAGTCGGTGATGGATCAGATGCCCGCTTGGGTTCCGAGCCAGAAGCTTAATCTGGGCCTAGACTTGCAAGGCGGCTCCTACCTTTTGCTTGAGGTGGATACGGATGCCTTGAAGCGCGAGCGCTTGGCCAATCTGCTTGAGGATGTTCGTGGCACCCTGCGGACCGAACAGATCGTCTTTACCGGCCTTGGTCAGGTCAATGGCGTGGTCACGGTCCGTGTCACCGATCCCACACAGGTTGAGGCGGCCCGCAAGGCGCTCAGCCTGCTCGGTCAACCGCTCGCCGGCGCACCTGGCGGTCGGGATATGACACTTCAGGTCCTAGGCGATCAGACCATCGAGCTTTCGCTCGTACAGGAGGCGCTGAATGCTGAGGGCGCAAAGGCGGTCGAGCAGTCGATCGAAATTATCCGCCGCCGGATTGATGCCCTCGGCACCCGCGAGCCGACCATTATCCGCCAGGGCACCAACCGTATTGTGGTTCAGGCTCCGGGTGAGAGTGATCCAGAGCGTTTGAAGAAAGTGATCGGCCAAACCGCTAAGCTGACCTTCCAAATGGTCGATGACAGCGTCTCGCTGCAAGATGCTGCTGCCGGCCGTATTCCGCCCGGATCTGAGTTGCTACCGAGTGAAGAGCCGTCCGAACCGGTCCAACTGGTCAAGCGGCGGGCGGTGGTTTCCGGCGAGATGCTGACTGACGCGCGCCTAGCCTTTGATGAGACGGGCCAGCCGGTTGTATCCTTCCGCTTCAATGGTCAGGGCGCACGGCGCTTTGGCGATGCCACAGCGGACAATACGGGAAAGCGGTTTGCGATTGTTCTAGACGGCAAGATCATCTCGGCCCCACGCATCAATGAACCCATCCGAGGCGGCTCGGGTCAGATTAGTGGTAACTTTACAGAGGCGAGCGCCAATGAGTTGGCGGTCTTGCTGCGCGCCGGCGCCTTGCCTGCGCCTTTGAAGGTTGAAGAACAGCGTACCGTCGGTGCGGAGCTGGGTGCTGATGCGGTGCAGGCCGGTCAGTTTTCGACTTTTCTCGGTGCCTCGTTGATCTTGACCTTTATCGTCTTGGCCTATGGCCTGTTTGGCGGCTTTGCGGCGGCGGCCTTGGTCGTCAATGGTCTATTGATCGTCGCTCTGATGAGCGTGACGCAAGCGACCCTTACCTTGCCTGGTATCGCCGGTCTGATCTTGACCCTTGCGGTGGCCGTTGACGCTAACGTGCTGATCTATGAGCGAATGCGTGACGAGGTCAGGGCAGGGCGAACCCCCATCGCCGCGGCTGATGCGGGCTATTCTAAGGCTATGACCACCATTATAGACGCCAATGTTACCACCATCTTGGCTGCCTTGATCATGTTCCAGTTCGGATCGGGTCCCGTTCGGGGCTTTGCCTGGACCCTATCGATCGGAGTTATCACTTCGGTCTTTACCTCGGTCCTGATCACGCAGGTTCTCATCGCCTGGTGGTTCCGCCTTGTTCGTCCCAAAAAACTCCCGATTGTATAAGGCGAAGCCTATGTTCTGGCCGTTCATCAAACTGCTTCCAGCAAAGACCAATCTGGATTTCGTCGGCTTCGCGCGTGCCGCAGCCGCCCTTTCGATCATCGCAGTCTTAGCGACCGCTGTCGGCCTCTATAAGCCCGGATTGAACTTCGGGATCGACTTCAAGGGCGGAACGGTGCTGGAGCTTAATACGGGCGAGAAGCCGGTTAATTTGAGCACTGTGCGTTCCACGCTCGGGCAGCTTAATTTGGGTGATGTGCAGGTCCAGGCCTTTGGCGCACCCAATGACGCCCTGATCCGTTTCCAGACCCCCGAGGGCTCCGATCCAGCCCAAACTGTAGATCGGGTGAAGACGGCTCTAAATGCGGCCATTGGTCCGGTGACCTATTCGCGCACCGAGGTTGTGGGCCCTAAGGTGTCAGGCGAGCTCTTCCGCAACGGGATCACGGCGCTGGGCGTCGCGATTGGCCTGATGCTGCTTTATATCTGGTTCCGCTTCGAGCTTCAGTTTGGCCTCGGCGCTGTGGTGGCCCTTTTCCATGATGTGATCTTGACCTTTGGCCTAATCGTGCTGCTTCGGTTAGAATTTACCCTGACCATGATCGCCGCGATCTTGACCATCATCGGCTATTCAATGAACGACACCGTCGTGGTGTTCGACCGTCTTCGCGAAAATCTTCGGAAATATAAGAAGATGCCGCTTCGGGAGGTGATCGACCTATCGATCAATGAGACCCTGTCCCGGACGATCATCACCGGTGTGACCGCCATCTTGGCCCTATCGGGTCTGGCGTTCTTTGGCGGCGAGGCCCTCCGCGGCTTCTCGATCGCCATGATCTTTGGCATCATCATCGGCACCTATTCGTCGGTCTATGTCGCCTCGCCGATCATCCTTCTGTGGGGCGTGAAGCGCAATGATGAGGCCGAGCCCATCGCCACGGTTCTTAAGGGCTAGGGTCTTGCGTCATCCGCCTTCCATCGATGCCTATGGCGGCGGAGGCTTTCGGGTCTCCGGCCAGCGCCAAGAGGGCTCGCTGCTGATCCTTGATGATGCGGCCCAGCCTTGGCAGGCGACGAGCCTAGAGGCCTTGACCCCAGATCACCTCGCGCCGGTCTTTGCCGCGCAGTTGGGCACGGTGGAGTTTGTGTTGCTCGGGACAGGCGCTGTGCAAGCCCTGCCGCCCAGGTCCGTTCGTGACGCCCTACAACGGGCGGGCATTGGCCTAGAGTTCATGGATACGGCCACAGCCGCGCGGATGTACAATGTCTTAGCCGCCGAAGGGCGACGTTTGGCGGCGGCCCTGATCGCCATTTAGGCCCTCTGTTCATTCCCCCTTCCATGGGCGCGACAAATCGCCGTATATTGCACCCCTAATCGAGGCCCCTGTGGGCTTCTTGGGAGGACGACATGGCAGGTCTGCTGCAAAACTTTAGAAACACCATCATTGTTAGCGTGGTCTTGTCGCTGATCTTGGTCGCCGGTTACCGCGTCCATCACGGCAGCGCTGATGCCATCTTCTGGCAGGGCGTGTTTCGTCTGATCCACGTCTTTGCGGGTATCTTGTGGATCGGCCTGCTCTACTATTTCAACTTCGTTCAGATCCGCATGATGCCGAGCGTTCCTGCTGAGTTGAAGGCGGGTGTGACCAAGTACATCGCTCCTGAAGCCCTGTTCTGGTTCCGTTGGGCCGCTGTGGCCACGCTGCTGGCCGGTATCGTACTGGCTTGGAACCGTGGCTATCTGGTGCAGGCCTATACGCTGGGCGCGCTTGAAGGCTTTGCCAATCCCCAGACCGTGTTCATCGGCGTGGGCATGTGGATGGCGACGATCATGTTCTTGAACGTCTGGCTGTTTATCTGGCCAAATCAGAAGATCGCTCTGGGCCTTGTTGAGGCCGATGCCGATGCGAAGGCCAAGGCCGGTCGCACCGCCATGCTGTTCAGCCGCACCAATCTGCTGCTGTCGATCCCTATGCTGGTGACCATGACCATGAACCAAACCCTGTTCGGCTAAGATCAGGGACAATCAATCAAGGGGCCTGCTGGCAACGGCAGGTCCCTTTTTTGTCGGCTCAATCGGACCATTTCCCAACCATGACGGACGATATTGACAGCCTGATCAAGCGCGTGGACCCCGACCGGTGGCTGGCCAGCCGACTGATCGCCGATGCGCAGGCGCGGGCTGATGTGCTGGCCATTCTCGCCTTGGACCACGAGTTGGCCAAGGTTCGCGATCTGGTCAGCGATGCCTTGATGGGCGAAATTCGTCTGACCTGGTGGTCTGAGGCCCTTGATGAGATGGGCCGCGGTCTAGCGCCGAGGGCTCACCCCGCGGCCTTGGCCTTGGCCGATATGCTTAAGCGCCATGACCTGTCCTTGGTGCTCCTCAACAGTCTGATCGAGGCGCGGATTGATGATCTGGGCCGAACGATGCTGGACAGTGAAGAGGCGGTCCTCGCCCACGTCGATGCCACGCAGGTCGTCTATAGTGCGCTGGTCCTGTCGATCCTGTCTCCTGGTACGGACCCTCACACCATCCGAAGCGCGGCGCGAGCCTATGGGGTCGGGGCCCTGCGAAGATCCGGGCGGTTGTCAGCCGAACTGGCTCAGTGTTGGGCGAGCGGGCGCATCGCCTACGACCTCAAGGCAGCGCGCTTGGCGCTGGCCGATCTACCCGTCGCGGCCTTTCCGGCCATTGCCCAGGCCGCTTTGGCGCAGTCCTATGGCGCGGGCAAGCGGCCCGGTGCCTTCTCAAAATCTATAAGGATCTTCTGGGCTAGTCTGACGGGCCGGGTCTAACCTCGAAGCCAGGTCTCAAGATCGGCTAGCGCGCGAACGCTCATCAGGCGCTTTTTGGCTCGCCCGCGCTCCTTGAGGGGCAGTTTTTTCCCCTCATGGTCGATCTTTGGCGGTTCCATCGGCGGCAAGAGGCCATAGTTGATGTTCATCGGCTGGAACGCGCCGCCTTCGAGGTGCCCGCCGGTGATATGGTCGATCAGGGCGCCTAGGGCGGTCGTGGGCGGCGGTGGGGCCAATTCCTGACCCAGCGCCTGTGCGGCGGCAAAACGCCCGGCCAGCAGGCCGATAGCGGCGCTTTCGACATAGCCCTCAACGCCCGTGACCTGACCGGCAAAGCGTAAGCGCGGCTGAGCCTTGAGCCGAAGGGCATTATCGAGCAGACGAGGGGAGTTGATGAAGGTGTTGCGGTGCAGGCCGCCAAGCCGCGCGAACTGGGCATTCTCAAGGCCAGGGATCATACGGAACACATCGGCCTGAACGCCGTGCTTCAGCTTGGTTTGAAAGCCGACCATATTGTAGAGTGTGCCCAAGGCATTGTCTTGTCGCAGTTGGATTATGGCGTGGGCCTTGACCAGCGGATCGCGCGGATTGGTCAGGCCGACGGGCTTGAGCGGTCCCCAGCGCAGGGTCTCGTGACCGCGCTCAGCCATGACCTCGATGGGCAGGCAGCCATCGAAATAGGGGACATTCTCCCACTCTTTGAACTCGGTCTTAGGACCGTCGAGCAGGGCCTGAATGAAGGCCTCATACTGCTCTTTGTTCATCGGACAGTTGATATAGGCCGCCTTGTCGCCGCCGGGACCTTCCTTGTCATAGCGCGATTGGCGCCAAGCAATGTCCATATTGATACTATCGGTATGGATGATCGGGGCGATGGCGTCGAAGAAGGACAGTTGCCCTTCGCCGGTAAGGTCCAAGATGGCTTGCGACAAGGCGGGGGTGGTCAGGGGACCGGTTGCGACAATGACATTGTCCCAATCTTTTGGTGGCAGGCCCTCGACCTCTTCGCGCTTGATAGTGATCAGGGGATGGACCTGCAGCCTTGCGGTGACAGCTGCGGAAAAACCTTCGCGGTCTACGGCCAGAGCGCCGCCTGCGGGCACCTGATGGGCATCGGCAGAACTGAGAATGACCGAGTGACAGCGCCGCATCTCGGCATGGAGCAGGCCAACGGCATTGTGCTCCCAATCGTCCGACCGGAACGAGTTGGAACAGACCAGTTCGGCCAGTCCCTCGGTCTGATGGGCCTCGGTACCGCGCACGGGGCGCATCTCGTGCAGGATGACCGGCACGCCTGCCTCGGCGGCCTGCCAAGCGGCCTCTGAACCGGCCAAGCCGCCACCGATGATATGAATAGGATCAATAGACATGGCGGCCTTATAGCCGCTAAACCAACGGTGTTGAACTCAATCTGCGCTCAAGCCCTTGGTCCTTCACAAGCAAGGTGAAACCGTGTCCCAGAAACTCCCTCTCGGTGCCATCATTGCTGATGGTTTTGCCAATATCAAAAGGGTTTGGAGGACGGCCCTTGTGCCCTTCATGCTGGTCGCCGCAATCCCAACAGCCTTTGCCTTTGTTGACCCGGCTAACCTAAAGCCTCAGATTTTTCTCGCTTTTGTGACCTTTGTCGCCGTTAGCCTGTTTTGGTTTATCGTCGTCACGGGGCTAGCCTACCGGCTGGCCGCTAGCGAAGCGCCGCCGCAGAAAGGCCGGTTGAGCCTTTTGGGTCTTCAATGGGGCACGATGGAGGAGCGTTACCTGATCTCATCCCTGTTCGTGGGCCTGATTAACGCCTTTTATTTGGTTCTCGTCGGGTTTCTGGTCCTCGTGTTTGCCGCGATCATTGCTTACGGACGCGGACAAGGCCTGACCATGAAGGGTATGCCAGCCATTTTGAATGAGCTTGGACCCGTTGGATTTGGTGCGGTTGTTTTCGTTGCGGTTTTAGGATTGCTTGGCTGGATTTGGCTCATGGTGCGCCTCTCATTGAGCCAAGTTGCAAGTCTTTACAGCGGTAAGGTTCAGGTCCTCTCGTCCACGCCTTTGACAAAGGGTAGGGTTTTGGCGTTGCTACTGCCCTTGGCAATTGTTGTATTGGTGGGTAGCAGAGCGCTGCTGGAGGTCGCGGAGCCACTCAGAATTTTCCTAACTATTGCTTCGGGTCTCTGGACCATATTTGTCCAAATTCCTTTTTCGGCAGGGGTTTTCGCCTCTATTTACCAAAGGCTGAAAGCAGCGGATAAGGATGACAGTGACCGACCAGATTCGGCGCTGAGGAATGGTTCAAATGACGGCGTTTTCACCCACTGACGTGGCTTTTGAAGGGTTCCGGCTGACGCGTGAGCGGCCTGTGACCCTGTCGATTTGGGCTGGATTCTATTTCTTGGTTAGCCTGACCATGGCGATCTTTATGATCCTATCGGTTGGATCGGAGTTTACCGCGCTTGAACAGGCAGCACAAAATGGAGGCGACCCTCAGCAATCCATCGACACGCTGGTGAAACTGCTGCCCTTCTATGCAGTGTCATTCCCGGTGGGCATCTGTGTCATGGCCGTCTTTGCCTGCGCGGTGTTTCGCATTGTGCTGGGCCGTCCCGGCGGCGTTGTTGCCCATCTGGCCCTTGGCGAAGATGAGTTTCGTTTGATGGCCGTCACGCTCGCCGTCAGCCTATTGATGATGGCCGCCATGTTCGGTATCGCCCTAATCATCGGCATGATTGTCGGCATAGCGACCGCTGTGGCCCCGCCGCTGGCACCCTTGCTAGGCACTGTCGGTGGTCTCGTAGCCTTTGCCGGCATGCTTTGGGTTGCAGTGCGCCTGTCGCTCTGCGGTCCCATGACCTTTGCTGAGCGCCGGATCGTCGTCTTCCGCGCCTGGTCTGTGACCCGCAACCATTTTTGGCAGCTGTTCGGAGCCTATATCTTGGCCTTCGTGATGGGCATTGTCGCGGCCTTGATGGCCTATATCGTCTTTGTCGCCTTGGCTGGTGTAATCATGACCGCTCTGGGAGGTTCATTGGCCGATGTGGGCCAGTTGTTCCGGCCGGACTTCTCCTCCATCGGGGCGTTCTTCACGCCCGCCATGATCCTCTATCAACTGTTCGGCGCGACCATCACGGCGATCTACTACGCCGTTGTTCTGGCTCCTCAGGCGATGGCCTACGCCGCTCTGGTCGACTATCACGGCGATCCAGAGGGCTAGCCTTCAGTTCATTAGGCCGCGGCGCTCGGACGGGCACTGACGCGGGCGTGCCAAGCGCCAAGACGCTTGGCATCCTGAGGCATCGGCAAGCCAATCCAATCGGCGAAATCGACCGTGGTCAGGGCGGCAATGTCGGCCATGGTGTAGCTATGGCCATGGATGAAGTCGTGACCTTCCAATTCGCGGTCCATCCATAGCATGGCGCGGGTGACGGCCTCGCGGTTGGACTCGCCGAAATCCTTGAACTGGGTTAGCAGCTTGGCGGTGTAGGGGTGGGCATGACGCCAGAAATTGCCAACCGGGTTCATGAGCTGAAACTCCACGCGGCGGATGGCCATATCGATTTTGGCCACCTCGAGCGGCGTGGTGCCGAACAGTGGCCTGTCAGGATGGATCCCCTCCAGATAGCGGCAGATTGAGATGGTTTCGGTGATGATATCACCATCATCCAGCTCTAAAATCGGGATCTGACCGAGCGAGTTCTTGGCAACAAAGTCTTCGGCCTTGTGCTCGCGCATCATCATATTGACGAGGGTCTCGGGCAGGTCGATGCCCTTTTCCGCAAGGAAAATCCTGACACGGCGCGGATTAGGGGCGGGGTTTGGGGCACCATAGAGCTTCATGTTGGTTTCCTAACGAAGGGGTAGAGGTCATCCTCGAGGTTCGTGTGAGGAAAAACAAGACCCTGACTTGGGCCATCTGCCTTAGGCAGAGGGCTTATCTGTTCAAGGCCATCTCCTGCTTGGGGGAGGGGCCTAAGTGAGGGGGTGTTTCAGCCATCCCCATCCTGAGCCCGTCGAGGCACGAGGATGTTCCTAACGCTCTTCGTCGCCAAAGGGCTCAGCCCTAAGGCTTCTTCGACGTCAAGGCCTTGGCCCTCGCCTTTCGGCGGGTTTCGTGGCGCTCTAGGACTGCGGCGAGATATTGACCGGTCCAGCTGTCTTTGGACTTGGCTACATCTTCGGGAGTGCCCGTGGCCACGATTAGGCCGCCGCCGTCGCCGCCTTCGGGCCCAAAATCGACCAGCCAGTCCGCGGTCTTGATGACGTCGAGATTGTGCTCGATGACCACGACCGTATTGGCCTGATCGACCAGCTCATGCAGTACCTCGAGTAGCTTCTTGGTGTCTTCGAAATGCAGGCCGGTGGTCGGCTCATCGAGGATATAAAGCGTCTTGCCTGTCGCGCGGCGGGACAGTTCCTTGGACAGTTTAACCCGCTGGGCCTCACCGCCAGACAGGGTGGTGGCCGATTGGCCGACCTTGACGTAGGACAGGCCCACTCGCTTGAGCGTCTCCATCTTGTCGCGCACAGAGGGCACGGCCTTGAAGAAGGCGGCGGACTCTTCGACGGTCATGTCCAAAATGTCAGCGATGGACTGGCCCTTGAACAGGATTTCCAGCGTCTCACGATTATACCGGCGTCCCTTGCAGATATCGCAAGTGACATAGACGTCGGGCAGGAAGTGCATCTCGATCTTGATCAGTCCATCGCCCTGACAGGCTTCGCAGCGCCCGCCCTTCACGTTGAAGCTGAACCGGCCGGGGCCATAGCCGCGCACCTTGGATTCAGGAAGCTGGGCGAACCAGTCGCGGATCGGTTGGAAGGCGCCGGTATAGGTCGCTGGGTTCGAGCGCGGGGTGCGGCCAATCGGGGACTGGTCAATATCGATGATCTTGTCGAAATGCTCCAGACCCTCGATCCGATCATGCGCCGCAGGGCCTTCGCTGGCATTGTTGATGCGGCGCGCGGCGGCCTTGTAGAGGGTCTCGATGGTGAAGGTCGATTTGCCGCTGCCCGACACGCCGGTGATGCAGGTAAAGACGCCAACCGGAATTTCGCCGGTAATGTTGCGCAGATTATTGCCTCGCGCGCCGGTGACCTTGAGCATCTTTTTGCGATTGATCGGACGGCGACCATCGGGGACGGCAATTTCCCGCGCGCCGGTCAGGTATTGGCCGGTCAGGCTGCTGGCATTGGCCACGCCTTGACCCGCAATGTCCATGGCAGTGCCATGGTCAGGACTGGTTCGGATCAACGGCAGCCCCAGCGTCACATTGACCCCTTGCTCCACGCCCAGGTATTTGACCGGGATCAGCCCTTGGTCGTGGTACATGGCGATCACCACATCAAACTCTTGGCGACCATCGGCTTGTTGGCGTGCCCGCATGAACACCGTGTCGGGTGCAAAAGGACCGTGCACATCCAAACCTTCTTGCAAAGCCAAGGCCAAACAGGGCTGCAAGATGTCGATTTCTTCGCGGCCAAACATGCCCCCCTCTCCCGCAT
>Ga0209550_10006318_pt1 | contig 11042 bp, 4 predicted proteins | sample LauGreSuBDMM15SN_2_FD_187567 | JGI IMG/M metagenome (GOLD analysis project Ga0209550, IMG submission 187567) | Freshwater lake microbial communities from Lake Michigan, USA - Su13.BD.MM15.SN (SPAdes) (version 5) | ecosystem: Environmental > Aquatic > Freshwater > Lake | place: Lake Michigan, USA... | reverse complement strand
GTTGAGGTGCCAGTTACCGATAAAGTACCATTTGTCACAACCCTCATAGTTCCACTTGAATCAAATGCAATACTGGTGGGCTTTGTATAAGGAGAAAGGGTTGATACCTGATTTGTGCTAAGATTAATTAGACGTATGTTATTTACATTAGTTTCTGTTACATAAAGGTTTCCACCATATGTTGCTATAGTATATGGAAAGGTAAATGTTGCATTTGATGTGGGACCATCAACCCTTCCTGCAGAACTTGGTCCTAGGCCCGCAACAGTTGTAACAGCACTCGATGTTATTTTTCGTATAGCATTGTTACCAAGATCAGCCACATATAGATCGCTAGATAAATAAGTAATACCGACGGGGTTATTAAATTGAGCAACTGCTTGACGTGTAAATTTATACACATTTTGAAGATAAAGTGCAGTCTCAGTAATTGTATATAGATTCATATATTTGTCTATTGCAATTCTTCCCACACCAGCATATGAGTTGGAATAAATAGTATAAATAGTCCCATCCTTTAAGACTTTTATTATACGATCTGCAGTTCCAATATATAATGTTTGATATTTATCTACCGCCATATCACCAATGGGTCCTATTGGATAATTAAACTGACTAGTATCTGGAGTAGTATAATTCGCAAGATTTATACCCCATGATAGAGTTGATACATATCCGCTTGGATCAATCATTCTCATACCGGTATATTTATCGCTGAAATACACATAACCATAAATATCAACTGCAAGTCCATTACCATAAAATATAGTTGAATTAGTTCCTTGTCCATCAGTTGTTCCCTCGGTGCCATTTCCTGCAATAGTTGATACATACCCCGATGTATCAATTTTCCGTATGCGCAAATTCAGATCGTCACGTACATATAAATTTCCAGCCGTATCCACCGCAATATTAGTTGGTGTATGGAATAATGCTTGTCTTCCCTGACCATCTGCAAAGCTTTTATAACTGCCAGCGAATATAGAGGTTGTTCCGCTTGATGTAATTGCGAGAATCAAACCGTAGAATTGCTCTGTTGCATATATTATGCCATTTGGAGCGAATACTATACTAGACAACTGCATATTATCCCATCCTGTTGGTACTGTTGGTAGTGTTGCATATATAGTTGTTTGTCCCGAAGTACTAATTTTAAGAATGCTTCTATTAAAAATATTTATAGAGTATATATTTCCATCGCTATCTAGTGTAATCTTAAAATATGGATAAATCGAAATCGTAGCATTAAGTTCATTCACGCCATATGATGTAATACTTGTTCTGGCATATACATTGTAATCAGAATTTCTAAAATCTACAGATGAACCACCTACTGGTGGCTCAGCCCCCGCATATGTAATTACTATACCAGCTGATAGCTTACGAATAACACAATTTACTCTATCAGTAACATAGGCATTTTCAGACGGATCCAATGCAATTCCATATGGCTCATTGAACTTACTAGATAAGTAACTACCATTTACATATCCTGCTGAACCACCGGTTCCTGCAAGCGTGGTTGTTACACCACTTGGTGTTATTTGTCGAATAACATGATTGTTTGTATCTGCAATATATATATTGCCCGTTCCAGAAGCAACTGCGATAGCAGTAGGGAAATTAAATCGTACAGCGGATGGAGTTGCACTATCAGCCCATCCAGATGTACCCACAAAAGTACCAGTAGGGTCTCCATATGTAGTTAGTAAGCTACCCGTTGAGCTATACTTTCTTACTTGATTGAAATAGGGAAGGGTCAGATATATATTTCCCGAACTATCAATCGCAATGCTATTTGCATAATCATCTCCAATATTTACTGTTGTAGGTGCACCAGCAGGAATAATTTTCCCTACTTGAGTCTTCGTTGCTACATAAAGTGTATCTCCAGAAAATGCAAGTCCCTTTGGTTCACTTATGCCATCGATGTGTGTAGTAACAGTAGATCCGTTAGTACTAATCTTTTTAATAGCATTATTCCCTGTATCAGCTACATACATTGCACCCGATGAATCAACCGCAATTGCAGATGGACTGGAAAATCCGCCACTTGCGCTACTATATTGTAAATCTCCCGAACTATTAAATTTTGCATATACATACGTGGAACCTGGTTGCCCATTATATAATGCATATACATTGGAAGAAGAATCAACTGCTACTGAATATACACCAGTATACTGTTTAAATACAGCCGAAGTATTCGTAATCTTCTTAATCCTATTACCCGCATTCTCAGCAACGTAGACAGCCCCCAAGGAATCCACGGCAATACCATACGGTAAATTAAAGCTAGCATTGTGCCAGATGCCGTCAGTAGAAGATGATGCTCCTGATCCAGCATAGGTTGATACATTTCCAGCAGTATCTATTTTTCGAACACGTCGATTCAACCCCTCTACAACATACATATTCCTTGACGAATCAAATGCAATAGCGGCGGGCTCTCTAAACTGTGCATTCGTACCATTACCATCGACCCACGCTGCATTCCCAGAAGAACCAGCATACGCTGTCACAGTGGTTCCGTTAGCTGTAACTAACCAAATAACATGTCTGCCTATATCAGCTACATACATATTTCCAGATACATCAATTGCTATATCCAATGAGTAACTATAATATGTAGAATTAGGCCCAGAATATGTCGACACCGTCCTCGTCTCTGTAATGCTGCGGATCTTGTTATTAAATGCATCAGCCACATATAGGACATTCGAGCCAAAGGCTATATTCAACGGAAAATTAAAGGTGGCTACGTTCCATTGTCCATCGTTTGCACCCGCCGAGCCTGTACCCGCATACGTGGTAACATAACCCGTTGGTGTAATACGTCTAATTGTATTTGCCGCACCGCTCACATACAAGAACCCCGCCGAATCAATGGCAATACCTGTAGGCGCACTGAAGCTCGCCGAAGTTCCCTGGCCATCCACTTCGCTATCAGTCCCTGATCCAGCAATCGTCGTCACATTTCTGAACGGATCGATTTTTCGAAACTTGTAACTTAGAGTATCAGCAACATAGATATTTCCATAGGGATCAATGGCCAATTGATACGGCCGATTAAACGTCGCAGATAGGCCGTTCCCATCAGCCGACCCTGCGGCACCTGAGCCAGCATAGGTCGACACATTTCCTGAAGGAGTAATACGACGAATACTATTGTTCGTAGAGTCAGACACATAGATATTCCCTGCTGAATCGAGGACAATTCCTCGCGGACCTGCAAATGTACCCAACTGTCCATTCGCAGAACCAGACGTTGATCCTGCCACGGTCGACGTCGTTGGAGGAGACGTCTGTATAAGTGCACTCGTAATTGCACCTACACCACTCACAGATATACCTGGCACGGTTGTTACCTGATACACATCAACGACAGCGGTCGAGATATAATAATTTCCAAGGCCATTCAGCGTGCTTGTAATAGGAGGCATATGATTCAAGGACGCCAGGGTATTCGTGGTTACATTTAGATTTTCTCTCGAAATGTATCCAAATGTGCCTAGACCCTGCACTGTCGATACGAGCGATGCTGTCGAGACATAGCGATACGGAAGTGAACCAAGAGCCTGAATCGTCGACGTTAGCGAGGGGGCCGACACATATCCAACGGATCCCAGGCCAATCAGCGTACTGTTCGTCGCAGTGACCGCATTCGACATGCCAGTGGTCGTTGATGTCAGCGATGCTGTGGAGACGTAGTTAAAGGGCGCAGAGGCGAGCCCATTAATCGTCGATTGCAGCGAGGGCGTCGAGATATATGTGAAATCCTTCCCTAAATTATCAATCGTCGACGTAATATTCGAGGCCGAGTTTGACGTGAGACCCGACGTCGTAGATACAAGTCCCGCCCTCGATATATAGTACTGTCCCATATTGATAACCGAACTTGTCAGGTCGGCCACATTAGATTTCGTGAGCCCTGACATGGTTGATACGAGTGAGTCAGTCGAGATATATCGAAAGGGCAGAGAGCCAAGACCCGCAACCGTCGACTGGATAGCACTTGTTGCAATATAGGTGTCACCCACACTGCTCAGAGTATTCGCCGTATTTGACTGATTGATAGAGGCAATTCCCTCCGTCGTTGAGAAAAGAGAATACGTGGAAATATAGCCGAGGGATGCAAAGCCGCTTACGGAGGAGGTCAGATTTGTCTCGTATCCCGTGGCCGCTCCCGATATACTCGAATTGAACGATGCCGCCGACACATAGCTCAGCCCGAGATTCTGAATCGTATTCGTTAAGAAAGAAGAGGATATATAGTTCGACCCAATCTTCTGAAACGTTGACAAGTAGTTCGATGTATTGATGAGAAGCATATTCGACACGGTCGATGTGAGCTGTGCCGTCGATATATAGTCAATCGTTCCCAGACCCTCCATAGTTGACGTTAGCCAACTAGAGGAAATGTAGCCGACGCTACCAAGCCCCTCAGCAGTTGATCTGAGAGAAGGAGTTGATAGGTAGCTTTTCCCGAGTCCTTCCACCGTCGATGTTACCCAGCTCGTTGATATATAGCCAGCACTACCCAGGCCTTGAATCGTCGACTGAATCTGCGGTGTAGAAATGTAGCCATACCCACCTAAGTTTTGCGTAGTCGATGTAAAAGATTCATTCATTGCGGAGACGGACGATAAGAAGCCGGTCGAGCCGAGCCCTACAACCGTCGATACAATATTGCTCGTGTTCATTACGGGATCAGCATTTATCGTAGGTACCACCTGGGCGTCGATACTGTTTACACGAATTCCATTCGTGATTAGTTCACCAAAGGTTGATATACCCCCGTAGACTAGCAAGTGTGTCGTAGACATGTTACAAAGAGTTGGCTGACCGAGGGTAGTATAAGGGACCGTGTTCAGAAGTCGCCAGTTGCTGGTCGTTGTTATAAAGGATAGAGCGCCACGTGAGGAGCGTATATATTCGGCAGTCGAACCTCCAAAGAATGGTTGGCCGGATACTATGATGATGGCGTTCGATGTAAAAAAGGATGGGTTTATGCCTTTGTCCTTTACAGTGACGTACTTCCCCACTAGAGTAGGGGTTGGTAAGGTCACGGTGTAATCTGAATTACACCCTGTCGTATCTATTTGAATAAGGTTCGCCATCACTATGTTTCTGTGATTTTTTATGGATTCACGGGTGGACTCGTTGAGGAACGAAGTGGGAAGGAACGAAGTGGTAAGGAACGAAAGGAACGAAGACGCCTCGTCAATTCCTTCACTGCTTCCACCATCGGGGCTGCAAGCATGTCATACTGCATAGCTTTCAAGTTCGGCGGGTCAACCGACGGATACGTAGTAACCACTTCAGGGAAGTACTCCTCCACTTCTTGGGCAATGCATCCAATATAGGACCGTTCTTCACCGATCTTCTTATACGACACTCCTCGCAGCGATGTTAACGACTCGAGAGCAAAGGCCGACGGAATCGTCTCAATATTTTCCTTTAACCGTGCATCCGATGTAATGTTCAGGTAGGTCCCATCACCAAAGAGGTAATTATTCCCATACCCAATCGTTTTGAACGTAGTTGCATAGATGTTGGCAGTCGTTGTAATAGGGAGGTTGGCAACAGAGGCAGAAATTGCGGAATCCTCATAGAAATTGCTAGTATTGGCTAGACTACTCCCTCCTAGAGAAAACACGTAGGCATTCTCATTGAAAGCGACGACGGAGGTATAGCCTTGAATATTTGACACGGTCGATATAAGACCTGCCGAAGTCTGTACCGACGAGATAATATTAAAGGGAGCCGAACCAACTCCTTTCATTGACGATACAAAAATTATATCCATCTGATTGCTCTGTGTTGTAAGAGAGTCTGTCATTTCCAATTGCAGGGTTGCAGCAGAAATGTAGCCGATTAAACCAAGGCCGTCGACGGTCGACGTGAAGGAGGCCGTTGATACATATCTGTAGGGGAGTTGGGCAAGACCATTGACGGTCGAGGTAATAGCTGGCGCTGAAATGTAGGTCAGGGCCACGTTGTTCACGAAGGATTGCAGATTAGAACCCTTCAGTGGCGTGAGATCGGTGATGGCCGTCTGTAAGGCCGATGTGGTAACATAGGTAGCACCTGCATCTTGCATAGCCTTCGTGAGACCCGAAGAAGAAATATAGGTCTGGCCTAGATTTGCAACCAGGGCGACAAGATTTGACGTATTTGCATTTGACAGGCCTGTCGTTGTAGAAACCATATTCCCTGTCGAGACGTAGCCGACTTGACCAAGACCATTCATCGTAGATACGAGATTCACATCCGTATTGGAGCGCACCCCTGTAATAGTACTTGTTAAGGACGCTGTCGACGTATACAGCTGTCCGAGATCCTGCACCGTAGAGAAAAGCTGGGTAGTCGACATATATCCCAGAGTCTGGACATTGGATGTTAGATTGAGCACGAGACCTGCCGTGGTCGAGGTGAAATTACCAGTTGACATATAGCCATTCGATCCTGAAGCCAGACCTGCCACCATAGTATTCAGCTGTCCATTGATTGTGCTAAAGGATGCACTCGGTATCGTGGCATTGCAGTAGGTGACATTCGAGGTCGATACGGCAAGAAGAGCAGAGGTCACGTAACTGTAGGGGGGAGAAGCGAGGCCCGAGACCGTAGAAGCGAGGGATGTCGAGGATACATAGGAATACGGGGGTCTGGCGAGGTCGTTGACCGTTGACACCATAGTGGCCTCCTCGATAGAAAGGTAGGAGGTAATCGTCGATACAATGGAGGCAGATGATACGTAGGTATAGGGGAGTCGGGCGAGTCCATCGACCGTTGACATCAGCGACTGTGTCGAGATATATTTGAAGGGGAGTTCGGCGAGGCCGTCCACCGTCGACGTGAGTGCTTGCGTTGATATATAGCTGTAAGCGCCGATACCGAAGATGGTTGACACGATAGACGCCGAGGAGATATAGGTATTGGGAAGCGTGGCAAGATTATCGATGGTCGATTGGAGTTGGCCGGTCGAGATATATTCATAGTTTCCAATGCCCGTGATCGTTGATGCCACAAAGTAGGGGCCACTAGAAATATATATTGCACTGAGGCCGTTCACGGTGGATTGCAGGTCTGCAGGATAGATCGGCACGCTCCCCTGGATCGTTAAATTGGAGGTGTAGACAGTGCCGAGGCTCGATATATACCCCTTATTTTCCACATGCCCTTGCACATAGAGAGTGGATACAATGTTCAGAGATCCTACGGACATACTGGCAACTTCTGCGAAACCGTTCGAGTAGGGATATGTATCAGCAATATTCCATATATTCGAGTTGAATGGGTGGGGGCTTACCTTAATATAGCCCGTGATCGTCTTCTCCGTCGTTCCGTCGACGAAGGTATAGCCTGGCCCGGAGATTGAAACGGTTGCTGACGATATGTCAGAGGGGACGTGGAGAGTAATTGTCGACCCATATAGGGCCTGTGTTAGTTGTAGATTTGAACTCACCAGGAGGGTGTTGGACATGGTCCTCTACTAATAGTTGCATGAATCAGAGAATCAAGTTCCGCATCCAGCTCCTTAATTGCCTCGAGTATGGCGACGTGAATTGACTCGTACTTTACCGATTTCATCTTATGGGACATACCATCCGTTACGACAAGCTGTGGGAACACCTGTTCCACGTCCTGTGCAAGAAAGCCCACATTTCGTTTGTGCGTCGGGTCATCTTTCCGTGTAAAATAGATGCCCGTGAGAGCATTGATCTTTTCTAAGGCATTCGACAGGTTGACAATATCTTTCTTCAAGCGACGATCAGAGGAAGTCGCCAACTGTGTACCGTCAGCAAAATATGAAGTTCCATGAAACTCCCTAGCAGTTAGATTACAACTCGTATAGAGATCCCGTGTGGTTACTTGCGTGCCACTGACGGTTATGATAGGGGATGCAACAATCGACCCATTGACATATTTGAAGATATTCGTGTCAGAGCCCGAAATCGATTTGCTGCTTGTTGTCTGCGACGGATATGTGGCGCCAGCAAGAGTATTTGCCACGCCAATCGATGTACTTACGAGAACGGTTCTAGGATCGATGGTGGTCGATACGTAGCCGAGAGATCCGAGATTCTGAACAGTCGATACGAGGTTCGATCTAAGCAAGTTCGTATATGATGTGATTTCGTCGTTGGAAGCTGTAGTAAGATCGCCCGTTTTCATGTAAGGAAGGTTAGGTACATTTGTTGTAAGGTGGGGCGTCGAAATATAGGTACCCCCTATATTCTGGAAGGTGGGGTGAAGTGATGCGCCTGAGATATAGGGAATAGGAAGAGAGCCAAGGCCTTGCATGGTCGATGTCAGTTGGGGCGGAGTATACGGAAGTACAAGAAAGTTCTCGACATTTGCTGCCATATACGCCGTTGACATATAGGAATAGGGGGCCGAACTAAGGCCTTGTACTGTCGATTGGAATCCACCCTTCGATATATACTGCTGTCCTAGACCTGCCACGGTCGAGATAAGAGTATTCGACTGGAGGGCCTGTAGAGAAATGACCGGTGTTACCATTTGTGGCGTGGAAATGTAGGAGAACGGCAGCGAGCCGAGATTCGCCGATGTCGAGGGGAACGAGTTGCTGTAGGTCGCCGTAAATGTACCACTCACGGCTACCGTAAGTTCTGGAGTCGAGATATAGGATAGGCTGCCAAGATTGGTCAGAGTCGACGTAATCTGGGTCGTCGAGATATAGCCGGCTGTGCCTAGGCCTGCAACGGTGGATGCAAGAATAGATGCATTTGACGTTAGGAGTCCCGTATGCGTCGATGTAAGTTGCGGAGTTGACATATAGGTCTGCCCAAGCCCCTGTGCCGTACTTAGATAGAGGGCGGTGGCGGCAGCACCCTCGATGTTTGACTGGAATGCCTGTGTTGTCGATACTAACCACGAGGTCGATATGTAGCCAAAGGTGGCCAGACCTTGTACGGAGGAAACAAGGTCAGTCGTTGATACATAGCCCGAGGTGCCGAGACCGGCAACCGTTGAGGTATAGGTTTCCCCGTAGACAAGGCCGGCCTGGTAGTTAGAGAATGTCGATAAGAAATCAGTCGATGATACATATCCAGAGGAACCAAGGCCCTTCACGGTCGATAAGAGATTCGAACTATTCATATAGTTCGAGTTAATCCCTGTAACAGTGGATGTAATCTGGCTCTGCGATATGTAGCCAAAGGTTCCCAGACCTTCGATCGTAGATTGCAAGGAGTTGGTTGAAACGTAGGGTAGGTTCTCCACGGTGGAAAAGAGATCGGTGTTAAAGATGTAGCTATTCTCCTGCAGCTTGTCAACGGGAATGTGTACGCTGCTTGTATAGAACTGGCCCAAATTCCGAACGGTTGATGCCGTATTTGAAAGAATCACGGGATTAAGAGATCCCACTTGGATGGCGCTAGCGTCGAAGAAGCCGCTGCTCGAGATATTACTTGCGACGAGGTTGTCGAATATCTGCGACGTGCCGAAAATATTCATAGAGCCCGTGACTGTAATAGAAGTGGTCGAGACTTCCTCGTTATAGCGGAAGGGGAATGCATGGGCTATGCGACCTGTAGATGGATTTACAGTGAGGGTGGCATAGGGGGTGTCGATTGTTTGTACGGTGGTGCCGTCACTAAACGTTCCGCCGACCTTCGATACTGTGATCGTATTGCTTGTAGTAAGACTTCCGCCAATATCCCGAATGGTTCGTAGTTGGCCGAAGAAGGCTGAGGAAATATAGACTGTGGCATTGGAATCTGATAGTTGGATCAGAGATGCCATGTACTACTTGGAATAGTAAAATTAAGTGCCTTTCTGGCTACGCAAATGGAGCTGCAGATACAAATGCGTACAAATGCCCCTGTAACATACATCTCCTCACAGTACATGCAAAGCTCGTCGTCCCGTTTCGTAAGCAACATTGTACCCCTTCAGAACGTACAAACCAACTTGTCTGGTCAGAGCCAGTTACAGGTTCTGCAGACAAATGTTATTAGCCTGCAAGCAGCTGTCCAGAATCTCCAGGTGGCAGTGCAAAATATACAGTCGTCAACTAGCACGTCGCTACAGACAACCGTCGATACTCTGCAGGCCACTGTGGAGACCATGCAGGCCTCTCTTATCTCCCTACAGCTGCAGGTTACGACCCTTCAGGCAAGATAGGGCTAAACCGTTCGGCTAACTATATACCAATGACTGCAAAACCGGAGTCTCTTCCAGGAATGACAGAATACATATCGAGAACCACCATAAAGCCCTTTGCGGTAAAAGAGAGGCCCGTCATACTTATTGGAAGTTCGCCCATTGACATGAAAACTATCTTTAACAACGGACTCCTCCAGAACGTCTATATTCTCTATCGCATGTTCCAGTCGATGGGCTATCAGCCGGTTTTGCTGATGTCGTCGCTTCCCGAGGAACTCCCCAGCTATATGTCGGATCTTACCATGCTGTCCATTGAAACCTTTCTGAAGACCTCGATACGTGTAACAGTGTATGTGGAGATAGCCATGAGCGTCGACTCGATGGTAAAGGAATTCCTCAATCAATCTGGCACTCGTGTCTACAAGCTCTACCTGGGAAACATTCTGAACATCGATATCGAGAGTCCGATGTGTTACCCTGGAATGTATTTTGTACATCATTATATTGGCAACGTAGACGATGTCTGGGTATCTCCTCATTATGCCCAGCATCTGCAGTATGCAAAGTCGGTGAATCACGTGAATATACGGAATGAGCGAGACTCTATTGCACCCTATGTGTGGGATCCGTGTATTCTGACAAACGGTGGGGCACGGTCCTTCGAGTGGTCGCCCCCCGAGAAGGGGTCCGAGATCTTTCTTATCATTGAGCCCAACATCAGCTTCCAGAAGACATCGATTGTTCCGCTCTCCATCATTGAGTCGTGGTACAGAAAGGTCGGTGCAGCGTGGAAGGGGAAGGTTGTCATCGTCAACGGAAATCGCCTGGACGTACTTCCTTATTTCCGAGACTCTCTCGCCTCCGCCTTTGACCTTGTAAAAGATGGGCGGCTTGATATGCGGGGGAGA
>Ga0209550_10006316_pt1 | contig 11044 bp, 12 predicted proteins | sample LauGreSuBDMM15SN_2_FD_187567 | JGI IMG/M metagenome (GOLD analysis project Ga0209550, IMG submission 187567) | Freshwater lake microbial communities from Lake Michigan, USA - Su13.BD.MM15.SN (SPAdes) (version 5) | ecosystem: Environmental > Aquatic > Freshwater > Lake | place: Lake Michigan... | reverse complement strand
ATTTTTTGGGTCTTAGTAAGGAAATTTCTTTAATAAATAATATTTCATCTATTCATATCATCACTGAAAAAAGGATAAATGAACTCTATGGAAAAGAACTTAGCGAAGAATTAAGTATATTGAATATACCATTTAAATTCATAATTATCAAAGGGAAGGAATCTAATAAGCATATATCAAAAGTTCGTAATGTTTATAATTCTTTGATAAAAAATGGTGCAGATAGAAAATCGGTATTACTGGCATTGGGAGGGGGTGTTGTTGGAGATTTTTCTGGTTTTATAGCAGCAAGTTTTCTAAGAGGTATCAGATTTGTACAAGTCCCTACCACACTTCTAGCTTGTGTGGATTCTTCTGTTGGAGGAAAAGTTGCTGTAAATGCCGATCTGGGAAAAAATATGATTGGGGCATTCCATCAACCAGAATTAGTCTTTGCACCTATCCATACCCTTATAAATACCCTACCAGATAAAGAGTGGAAGTGTGGTCTTTCAGAAGTTCTGAAACATTCCCTTTTAGAAGGTGGTACCTTTTTTGAATTCATGAAAAACATAAATAGAAAAGATTTAAAAAATCCAGAAACTATTTCAACATTCATTAGGGAGTCTGTTTCCTTCAAATCAAAAATAGTATCACTAGATCCTAAAGAAAATGGGATTCGAGCAGTTCTAAATTTGGGACATACAACAGGACATGCAATTGAATCACTGCTAAATTATAAAAAACTATCTCATGGAGAAGCAGTTGGAATAGGACTAATAACTGCCCTACACCTCTCTATTAATAAATTTAATTTAGATAGAATTACTTTATCTGATACAATAAAAATTATGAAAAATTTAAAACTTCCTTTTAAAATAAATTTAGAAAATAAACAATTAATCCATCACATGAAACATGATAAAAAAAATTATAATGGTAAAATTTTTTTTATTTTATTGGAGAATTTGGGAAACCCTAAATATGGGATAGAAGTTACCGAAGAAGAAATTTTCCAAGCATTAGAAAACCAAAAAAACATATAGTTTCATATGGATATATTTAATCCAATCTATCTATTAAAAGAAAATAGGGGAGAATTATCTGAAGATTTAATTTTATACTTATATATTTTATTACTAATCTTTATAATTTATAATATAACTAATTTAATTTTATCCAAAATATATCCAACAAAAGAAACCACAGTAATCTATAATCGGAGGAGAATAACTAGGTATGCTTTCTCCATAATTGGAATGATTTGTATTATTCCTGTTTTTTATTCTAGAATTGGAAATCTTCCCACAATTCTTGCATTTACAGGAGCAGGTTTAGTAATTTCATTAAAAGATATTACTTTAAATTTCATCGGATGGTTTTTGATACACAACAATAATGGATTTTCATTGGGAGATAGACTAGAAATTGATGGAGTGAAAGGTGATGTAGTTAATATTGGAATTATGCGTTTTACTCTTTTAGAAATTAGTAGTGACGATTCTTCAGACCAATCTACAAATCGACTAGTTCATATTCCAAATCATCAAACACTTACCAAAAAGTTATATGTATCTTCTGGAAAAATGGAGTTTATATGGGATGAATTAAAAATAGTGTTAACCCTTTCCTCAGATTTTGAAGCTGCAGAGAAAATATGTAATGATATTCTAAAAGAATTTATAGGTGTAAACGAGAAAAAATATAATATTGAAGAAAGGTTTCGAGGATTATCTGAAAATTATTTATTGAAAATTGGTATTACAACTCCAATTGTATATACTAGTATACAGGACGGAGGAATTCTCCTCTGCCTGAGATATCTCACTAGAATCCAAGAGAAAAGAGATATTAGATCAAAACTCTTCATTAAAATACTAGAAGAATTTAGAAATAAATCAAATATAGAAATTTTTGGAAACAAACATCCTTTATTTATTGACCGAAAAATAGAATAATCCTAATTTAGTTCTATTGCATTTCACTATGAATAAATTTTTGCAATACAAAGGAGAAAATATGGCCTCTATCACACTCAAAGGAAACACGATTCATACAATTGGTGAGCTACCAAAAGTAGGGACAAAAGCACCAGAATTTAAATTAACAAAGGGAGATCTTTCCGATGGAAGTTTGCAAGATTTTTCTGGAAAAAGAGTTATATTGAATATATTCCCAAGCATAGATACAGCGGTCTGTGCAACATCAGTAAAAACATTTAATGAAAAAGCCTCTCAGCTTACAAATACTACAATTCTTTGTATATCTGCAGATTTACCGTTTGCTCATGGAAGATTTTGTGGTGCAGAAGGTATAAAAAATGTCATCACAATGAGTGAGATGAGAGATAAAAAATTTAGTGAATCCTATGGTCTCCAAATTCAGGATGGACCTTTAGCAGGATTAACTGCTAGGGCAGTTGTTGTTATAGATGAAAAAGGTACTGTTGTTTACACAGAACTTGTTCCAGAGATCACCCAAGAACCTAATTACGAAAAAGCACTTTCTTCCCTAGCCTAGTACAATTTAGCTTTTTGTGGAATGTATACTTTCCACAAAAAGTCTAAAAAAAGTAAAAGTAATTTAAATGATTCAAATTTATTTACTCAAATGTATCATGTGTTCCTAAATAAATTTGAATAAACCGGGGTATATATGTAGATATAATATATATTTCTACTAAGCCTGAAATAGCATAAACAGAGTAAGATAGATAAATATAATTAATATTACTATTTAAATCAGGAAATATAAATGTAGTACATATTAAAGCCAATATAAAAAAATTTAAAGCCGTTCCCCATTTAGGTAATAACTTAGGTTTAACTTTGAATTGAATCTTTTTCCATAACAAAAGAATAGGAATTGAAAGTAATTGCGAAATATCTCGAATCAGAATCAAGATATAATAAAACAAAAGAACCTTATTCACATAATATAAATAAGTAAAAATTGTAATAACAACTATTTTATCAGCAATTGGATCCAATATAGAACCAATATATGAGGTCATTTGAAGTTTCCTCGCAAAAAATCCATCAAAATAATCTGTTAGAAATAAAATAATTAAAAAACTGAAAGATGTGTAGTACATTTCATAATCTAAATAATAAATAGCAGGAAAAATAAGAAATATTCTCGAAAAAGTTAGAATATTTGGGAATAAAAGTAAATCTTTCATGGTTCTTTGACTTCAATAAAATATTCCTTTTTTACTTTATAACCAGATTTACTCTCAATCACTAAATCATAAAAACCAATTCCAAGCTCATTAGGGTCGACTACTACTTCAACAGATGTAGTTTGAAGGTTGTAAAATTCTTGTTCTTTGCCTTTATCTTGATTTTCTAAATATATTTTATTAATATTTTTAAAGTTAAAACCATTTACTTTAATCAAATAAGACTTTGCATCCTTTAGTAATAAGTAGTACATATTCTTACCTAACACTGGTTCATTTTTAGGTACATCTGGATCTTTTGCAAGAGATAGCTGTGTGTTTGTAGGAAAATTTATAATTTCTTTTCTTTGTTGTGGGACTTCTAACTTAACATCATTTTTTTTTTGTGATGATAGATAAGAGACATTTGATACAACCTCTTTACCTATACGAAGAATATCCCCTTTCTCGGATTCTAAGAAGATAAAAGAAGTATTTTGACCGATTATTTTTCCAGTTAGAAGTGTACCATCTTTATACCTAACAGAATCGGAAAAAAGAACGGTTCCAAAGAGTACAATATATACTGTTAGGGCAATTTTTCCTACCCCCTTACACAGTTTTTTCATATTTAAATTTAAATAAATATTGTTGAAAAAGTCAATAGTTTTTTGGAGATAAAAAAATTCAACTCCACTCTATTTTTCAGATAAGATTGAAAGGATTTAGAGTTAGTAGTAATAAATAGTACCCTATGTAGATATACTTTTTTTATTTTCCTTCTTGCCCTTATCTCGAATTTGAATCACTTTGCTTGCATGAGCACATCCTATTTCAAGATCCAAGGAAAAAATCCCCTTTCAGGAACCATCACTCCTCAGGGAAATAAAAATGAAGCCCTACCCCTCTTAGGTGCAGTTTGCATGATCAAAGGTAAAAGTATACTAGAAAATGTACCAGACATTAAAGATGTCACTATGTTAATGGACGTACTACGATACTTAGGTTTTGAAATAACTGAATTATCGAAAGGAAAATTTGAATTTAATAATCCAGGAAATATATCTTCTGACTTACCGATTGAAATGTGCAATAAAATTCGTGGTGCAGTCACACTAGCAGCCCCCTTACTTGCAATCAATGGAAGAGTATTCCTACCCAGACCTGGTGGAGATAAAATTGGTAGAAGAAGACTCGATACTCATATGCTTGCATTGCAAGCACTAGGTGCACATATAGAAATCTTTCCAGATGGCTATGAAATCAAAGCTAGTAAATTAATTGGTGCAGATATTCTTCTAGATGAGGCATCTGTTACAGGAACAGAAAATACAATAATGGCGGCATGTTTTGCTGAAGGAATTACTACCATACGACATGCTGCAAGTGAACCTCACGTTCAGGGTCTCTGTAAATTTTTAAATCATTGTGGTGCCAAAATCTCAGGAATAGGTTCCAATATTATCACAATAGAGGGTATAACATCTCTTCATTTTCCAGAAAATACATCTCATAGGATAGGATCTGATTATTTAGAGGTTGGTAGTTTTATTAGTCTTGCTGCAGTGACCGGTGGAGAATTATTAATCCAAGATGTCAACCCTGATGACATACGTATGATACGGATGGTTTATTCCAGACTAGGGATTGAAATTCGTCATACAGAGAAAGGAGTTATTGTTCCCGCAGATCAAAAAATGGAAGTCGTACCTGACTATCATGGGCAAACTCTCAAGATAGATGATTCTCCATGGCCAGGATTTCCTGCCGATATGACTTCAGTTGCATTAGTTACTGCAACACAATGCAATGGGACGGTAATGATTCATGAAAAAATGTTTGAATCGAGATTATTTTTTGTTGATAATTTAATAGCTATGGGTGCTCAAATAGTTCTCTGTGATCCTCATAGAGCCTTAGTTATTGGAAAATCAAAACTTTATGGTCAAAAAGTAGTATCACCTGATATACGTGCGGGGATGGCTATGATAATTGCTGCCCTATGCTCAGAGGGAACATCTTACATTCATAATATAATCCAGATTGATAGAGGATTCCAAGAGATAGATAAAAGACTCCAATCAATAGGTGCACAAATTGAGAGACTACAAGAGTAGATATGTTAGATAGAAAAAATTTTTTCAAAAAAGGAATAGCCTCTTTATTTAAAACAGTAAAAGAAACTCAGGATTTGGTAGCAGAGGTTCCTGTCATTATCAAAGAAACCCTATCGGAAAAAGTTACTCTTGAAGATGAGCTCTCAGCATTCCGTAATATTCCTGAATTTTCAAAATCAAAAAAAATAAATAAAAATCTTAAGCCAATACCTGGAGCAATTAAACCTTTAGAGAAGTTTAAAACTAAATGTAATTCCTGTGGTGATTGTATTTCAGCTTGTCCTCATGGCACCATCTTTCCTGTTTTTGATCAAAAAGAAAATAGAAATTTCCCTTTTTTAGACCCTAACTTAGTTGCTTGTCAGCTTTGTAAGGATACTCCTTGCATTTCTTCATGTAATACAGGAGCACTTAAGCCTTTAAAGAAAAAAGAATTTATAAAACTAGGCCAAGTTAAGTCTCTATTTCACAACTGCCTAAACTCTTCAACAGATTCAAAAATTTGCACTTCCTGTTTGGATATATGTCCCGTGGAGGATGTTGTCAAATTTCAAAAAAATAAACCTATATTCTCAAAGAGTTGCACTGGTTGTGGGCTATGTGTTCAAATTTGTCCTACATTTCCAAAAGCACTTCAGGTTAAATGATTTTTTCCAGAAAAAAATTTTTAAAAAATTCGAGAAATATTGGATTGGGTCTCACTCTAGGAGGACTTTCCGAGATACTATCTGAAAAATCCTCACGTGAAGAAAAAATAATTGTTATTGGAGCTGGTGCCTCCGGTCTATACGCCGCTAGACTTTTGAGAGATAAAGGTTTTCCTGTTACTATTTTGGAAGCTAGTAGTATATTTGGTGGAAGAATTAAACCTCTTTTAACTTTTTCAGATTATCCTATAGAATTAGGTGCAGAAGAAATTCACGGTGAGAAGTCTTTATATAGTAAATTATTAAAGAGTAATAATGTAAGTATATTTAATTCATCCATCTCTGAAAATTATTATATGTGTAATGGTAAATTAAAAGATGAAGCAGAAGCTGAAGCGGATGAGAAATTTACAAAAGTATTCAAAGTAATTGAAGATATTAAGCTCTACAAGGGGCAAGATATATCTGTGGATACTTTTTTGAAAAAGAAAAATATTGATAATGGTTATTATCATATAGCTGAAGCAATTGTAGGGAATGAACATGGAACTAATTCGAATAAACTTGGAATGAAAGCTCTCGCTAAAGATTTAAATTTATGGGATGCTGGATCTGAAAATTTTTTGCTTAAAAATAGATCTCACCTTTCTGTCCTAGAAGAAATTGTAAAAATTAAAGATCTTTATATAGTTTATGATTTTGCAGTAAATAAAATTGATTACTCGGGCAGAGGTGTAGTTATCTATGATTCCAAATGGAGAAAGATTGAAGGAGACAAAGCAATCTTAACAGTTCCAATAAGTATCTTAAAGCAAGGAAGTATTGAATTTATACCTAGTCTTCCAAGTGAGAAACAAAATGCTATTGATAAAATAGGAATAGATGCAGGAATGAAAATTATACTAAAGTTTACTAAGCGATTTTGGGAAGAGTCCACAGGATCAATTTATAGTGATGGTGTGATACCAGAATATTGGACTGCAGGAAAATTGAGAAGTGTAAATAACAATATCTTAACGGCATTTGTTAATGGTGATAAAGCAAGCTATTTAAGTTCCATTGGCAAAGAAGCAACCAACGAGATATTATCTGATCTAGATCGAATATTTGGAAAAAATGTTGCATCTAAATCCATAATAGATTCCTATATTATGGATTGGAATAAGGAACCATATATAAGAGGATGCTATTCCTACCCTGTACTCAATGAAGGTAATTCTAGGGAAGTATTAGCTAATTCCATCAAAGAGAAACTCTACTTTGCAGGAGAAGCCTCAAATACAGGTGGACACTATGGTAGCATTCATGGTGCATTAGAATCTGCAGTGAATGCCGTTAAAAGCCTTCTAGATGACCTATAAATAGAATTTTATAAAATCTCTAATCCAATTTAAATATATTTAGTCAATTTTTTTAGAAATCATTTCTCTTAGTTCCATAGCACTTAAATATAAACTAGTGAATGTATTTAGGTGATTCGTTGCGTCCTGAACACTGGCTTTATACAATATTCCATTTTCCATATTTTCCCTAAAAATAGTCAGAGGATTTTCCTTTTCCATTTGGACAATATTTCTCTCAAAATCATTTAGAAGTGTTTTCATTTCTTCTTTATCAGTAGGTACTTTCCAACCATTGCTCAATGTTGCCATAGAGTATAAGTTACTGAAATCAAGTTTCCTTGCAAATCAATTTAAAGAAATTAAGTTTAAAATTGACTTAGATATTATACCTTAAAAAAATTATAAATAGTTGGGGGTTCTTATGAATTTTGTGAGGGTATGGAAAGAATTAGATACGGAAGAAGTAGAAAAATATTTACTATTGGTTGAAGATCTTTATGGTACTTGTGCTAATTGTAAGAAATTGGGACTCAATTATTTAAAAGATAAATCGTGTCCTTCATGCAGTACTACATTTAAATATATCGCAACAACTCTAAAAAATCCTGCAGATATATCAAAGCTATTAAATAGAATGAAAACTAGTAATATTAATTTAACATTGATTGAGAGAGATGACTATAAAAAAGCACAAGCAAAAGATGCACTAAAAGATTTATTCAAATCATAAGTATAAGTAGTATCTAAATAATGATTCCATTAATATTACTTTTATATATTTTTGTAAATATAACTATAATAGGAACTGAAGTCACAGACTCTTTTTCTTTTCCAGGAGGAAAACTCCAAAGAGTAGATGGTATCTGGGAAGAAATAAAAGGAAATCAAAGTAGAATTTTAAATGAAGGCGGAAGAGATAAAGATTGGGTATTACTCTTAGACATGAATAAGAAGCTCTTGTACAATTTACCATCTAAGGGAGGTCAATCCTACTGGACTACAGAGTCTGAAAAAACAAAATGGAAACCCTGGCAAATTGTAAAAAGAGATATAAATTCAAATGATAATTCTTTACTGACACTTTGTATAAATCCAGAAGAAACAAAACTATTAAAAATTATTACTCAATATAGACTTTCCCAAAATCTACATCCCATATCCCTCTCATCCTCCCTAACAACTTTAGCTAAAATTCATTTAAAAGATTTAGAAGAGAATCCCCCAGCTATCGGTTGTAGCTATCATAGTTGGTCTAAAAATGGTCCTTGGAAACCATGTTGTCATACTAATAATTTAATAAGTATGGAATGTTCATTTTATAAAGCAAAAGAACTAACTGATTACAAAGAAAACTCTTTTGAACTACTCTACTTTGAACATGAGGATAAAGTCTCAATTCCAGATAGAGCTATAAAAAATTGGAAGGGCAATCCAGATTTCAACGACTTCCTATCAAATAAAAATGATTGGAAAAATTTACACTGGAGAGCCATGGGAATTGCTGTTAGTAAAAGATATGCTATAATTTGGTTTGGAACAGAAAAAGATACTAAAGATATGCCTAATATATGTAATTAGATGATATTGTAATTTATTAATCTCCTTTTGTAGAATATAGATATTTTCAATCCCTATGTTTACTTTTTTTGATAGTTGATTCTATAGGAAATGTCCTATTTTAATGTAGCAATAAAATAGGAATAATTTATACTTGGATAGAAAGCATTTACTGCATCTGGAGAATTGTAATGTTAGATTTAGAAGATTTATTTTATTTGGATATCGTACTAATATGTGGCTTACCTGCTTGCGGAAAGTCTCAATTTGCAAAAACTCACTTTAAAGCACAAGATTTTAAAAGAATCAATCGTAAAGAAATACGAAGGCTCCTTTATGAAATGACAAATTTTGAAGATGTATGGACTGAAAAAGAATTCCTTTCAGTTGATGAGGGGCTTGTAAAACAAATAGAACGAAAGCTCTTAGAAAATTTACTTCAAAACGATCAAAAAATCCTTATTGATAATACATCTGTCTCAGTTACATCCAGAAAATCATATTTACAATTAGCTGCCCAAATGAAGAAAACAATTGGAGTTGTATTTATGAATACTCCCGTCCAAATATGTATGGAAAGAAACAGGAAAAAATCTGATCCCGTCCCAGATCGTATCATTTCAAACCTAGCCGCCGCTATCGAACTACCAGATACAAGGGAAGGCTTCAAAGAAGTTGCAATTGTCAAGGAGTGAATGCTCATTTATTAAGAAAATAAAAGGTTTTTTGAAATTTTAAATATTCTTATTTTGAAAATCTTTTCTATTTGAAATTCTAAGAATATGATATAATTCACCATTCTATTACTGAATTCGAGTAGCTCCAAAAGTGCTTTTTAGAAATATGACATAAGGAGAAATACCTATGAACTCTTCTTTTTCTATTGAATCACACCCTATTTCCAGAAATTCAAAACCCTTCCTTGTAGCAGAGATAGGTTTGAATCATAACAATGATGAAGAAATTGGGAAACGAACCATCCAAGCAGCAAAGAAATCTGGTGTGCACGCAGTTAAGTTTCAATCCTATACTACAGAAGAATTTGTAGATCCCACAAATTCTGAATCAAAATTTCTATTTGATATTTTTAAACAATACGAGCTTTCTGAAAGCTTACATCGTAAATTTCAAAAAACTGCACAAGATGAGGGATTGCTCTTTTTTTCAACGCCCTTATGTGAATCTTCCGTTGATCTACTAGTATCACTAAAAGTTCCAGTACTAAAGATTGCTTCAGGAGATATTATTAATTATCCTTTGCTAAAGAAGGTAGCTTCTACTGGGTTGCCTATTTTTCTATCATCCGGTGCTGCAGACTTTTTTGAAGTAACAAGAGCCATAGAATTTTTAGAAGAAATGGGTGTTCAAAATCTCTGCCTCATGCATTGCGTTTCCCTATACCCTACACCTATAGATAAATTAAACTTAAATATTATAAATACCTATAAAAATCTTTACACATTCCCCATTGGGTTTTCAGACCATTCCGCAGGAACTTTAGCAGCGGTGATTTCAATAGCCCTAGGAGCAACTGTGATAGAAAAACATTTCACTCTTGATAAATCATTGCCAGGCCCCGATCATACAATTTCTGTCAATCCTGAAGAAATGTTAAAACTCTCCACAGAAATTTCTGTGGGATTTGGAATGCTAGGTGAAAAAAATAAGAATGCTCTACCAGAAGAGGTAAAGGGAAGATTTTATGGTAGGAGATCCACCTATTCATCTAAAGGGCATATTTTAACTCTTAGGCCAGCTCTCCATATAAATGACCCTACTATCTTGGATTCTTGGGATGCAAAAATAATTTCTGGAAAAAATAATGTATATCCAGATGGTCCTATTCGTCTAAAAAATATACATTAAATGCTTACCAAGCTCCTATTATTTCTAATATCTTTTTTTATAGCATTAAGTCCGTTGAGTCTGTACCCAACGCCGCTTGTAAATTTAAGCTCAGGAGATACTATAAATATAATTCCAGAGATGGAGATCTCGGAAAAATTTAAAAATTCAAATGATATACAAGAAGTATTAAAATCTCAAGATTTAGATTGGGATAGAGCTGGAAGAAATGATATGGTTCTATACAAAGAACCCGGAACTTTTTTTTGGATTCGATTTGATATTTTAAATAACACAAATGCAGATCGGGAAGTTTTCATTAGACTAAAAGAATTTGTACTAGATTCAGTTACATGTTATATCGTCTTTAATAAAAATGAAATAATGACATACAAT
>Ga0209550_10006313_pt1 | contig 11049 bp, 10 predicted proteins | sample LauGreSuBDMM15SN_2_FD_187567 | JGI IMG/M metagenome (GOLD analysis project Ga0209550, IMG submission 187567) | Freshwater lake microbial communities from Lake Michigan, USA - Su13.BD.MM15.SN (SPAdes) (version 5) | ecosystem: Environmental > Aquatic > Freshwater > Lake | place: Lake Michigan... | reverse complement strand
GCATCCACCAATTCTATTTGAATCGGAGTCCCTTGTTGTTTCAATTTATCTATTTGTTGATTGATATTTTCAATGCGTTCAGGTTTTTTCATGGTGATTACATAATAATCAATTTCCATTTTTGGTTCAAAAGATTCCGTTTCTATGGCTTCAGATTGATTTTGAAATAAAAAGGTGGTGAAACTATCTTGGGAAGAACGATAAAACGAATAAGAATGAATCAAAATAAGTGTCAAGAAAAATCCTAAAATAAAAAATAAAATATAATTTTCCGGTTTGTATTTCATTTCTTATTTTGTTCGTTTGTTTGTTCGTTTGTTGGGGTTTGAGGAAAATGCACTTATATATACTATCCTTGTATTTTGTGAAATAGATTAAAATATATTTCTGATACGATTTATAATGTCATTAACCATTCGGCACCAGCTTGTCCCCAATTTTTCTGATATTTCACGATACCCGGTTCTTGATAAATAATTGCTTTACGTTCATCCGTACTTCCGTAAAATTGGGCGATGAAAGATTGAGGAGTATTTTGGAAAAATTCGCCCAAGGGTTCTTTGGTTTCATCGTCGTAATCAAAGAGACAATCTTCCCCCAAATTCCATGGACATAAATGGGGAATGTTTTGGTAAAGCCATTCCTTGTTTGGAAACCATCCCGTTTTATAATCGCGTTTGTATTGTGGGTCAGTATTGATGATGTTTTGGAGAAAAGCGGATTTATTTTCCAGGAACCATTGTGTGTTGAAAAGCCCGATGTTTTTGGTATGGGTTTGAGATAATTTAATATAAGATGTGCATTTCAGGGCGTAGCGTTGGATATTCTGCCAGAAATGGGGCATGAGGTCGGCGGTGTCATGAATATAGAAAAAATGGGTATATTTCTGTAGCTCTTCGCGACCTTGAGGAGTTTGAGTGAAAAAAATGGCGGCATTATAATCAATGTTGATGTAGGGACAGGGGATAATATGGTAGGCACATATACTGGAGGGGCATTGGATTTGATTTAGATGGAGATGTGTTTCGGGAGATTCGCCGACGACTACATAAATTTGGTCGAATGGAATTCCAGTTTCTTTGGCGTGGTGGAAAAATTGGGGGAGGGTAGTTTGATAAAAGGCTTGACAACTATTGATGAGAAGGGCGATTTTTATGGGGGTTTCCATTTTCTGCGTGGGGCGGGTGAGAGAGGGGTTCTGGAGGATTATTCTATTCTTCGGAGGATGGTTTTATTTGGTTTTCTGGGCCGGGGTTTCGGAGAAGAATTTGGAAATGGTGTCGTATTGGGGGGTATCGGTATATCCCAGAGTATAACCATTTTTGATGAACATGGCCAATTTAATTCGGAACATATTGTCCGGGGTTTTTTCTAGGGTTGGGGGGGTGGTTGCGAGGGCCTTTTTGGCTTCCAGGGTTTGTTCCCAGGTCGTGGGTGTATTGGAATCACCTGTCCATGACCCCCCGTTTCTCAACCACCATGCCACATGTCCCAGGGCGATTAAATCATCGCGGCGGGAAGGTTCTTGGCCTTCGTGGATAAAACAACTGACGAAATTGGGAGTTCCAATTAGATTTTTTCTTGGGGGGGTAGTGGGTGATTTATGATTCCCGTCTTCGTCTTGGTAAAAGGTCGCCAGCCCGAAATCGATGAGTTGCCAGCGCTTTTTGGTTTGATGATACAGGATATTTTCGGGTTTCATGTCGCGGTGGATAATACCTTTCTGATGGATGGCTTTCAATGCCTGGGTGATTTCCCGTAGCATTTGTTGGAGCGTGGACTCGGGGAGAGATTGGTCACTGGGTTTCAAAGGGGCAGTAGGTATATAATTCATGGCGATGCAATAAATACCTTTACTACATAGGCCATACCAATGCACGAAGGGGATATATTTACGGCATGCTGGGTCCAGGTTTAGAAACGTGAGAATTTCGGCTTCGTGTCGAATGGTTTCCAGGGCGGCGGTTCCGCCACTGTTGGTTTTGTTGGGATTGGAGGAGGGTTGGTTGGGGATTTTGGGAGCAGCGGGGATGCCTTGTTTGATGATAATGGTTTCGTCGGTTCTTTTGATTTTTGCTAGGAAAACATTTCCGAATTTGCCTTGGGCGAGGGGTTGTAGGATTTGATATTGTCTCCCGATGTCTGGGACGTTTGGTTCCATTTTTGAGTTGAGGTTTTTGGGGGAGGTGTGGTGCGCTATGGAAAAAGGGGGATTAGATTATAATCGGAAATACTTTTTATTTTTGTTTTCAGTGTTCTCTAGAGAAAAATGGGTATCAATAGTAAAATCCAACGCGGAGTGGGCTCTGGATTATCGTATCTTATTTTATTTTTACATATTTTTCTAGTGCCCATTTATTTGGGAATTTGGACGGTGTTACCGTCGTTTGTGTATATATTTAGTAATTGGATTCATTTGGTCATGGGTTTATATTTATCCTTTCGGTTCCGTCCTTTTCAATCAACGGTGGAATTTCATGAATATGACCGTATCTTGATTTGTTCGTCCGGTGTGTTCATTTTACAGGCTTTATTGGCGACTACTTTATTGAATTCTTCTTTGGGAAAACAGATTACGACTGCCTTGGAACCTTGGCGGGTTCAGTTGCGGAGTTTGCCGATTTTCCGGGACATTGCGGTGATGGGGGGTTCTTCTTCTTCGGGTTCTACAAAGCCAAATCACAAAGGCAAAGGCCCTGACCCAAATTCTGCGACCACTAGCTTTGTCGGTGCGGCGTCCTACAATGGCGATAATTTGGATACCACTACGTCCTTGACTTTTCAGGGAAGTACATTTCCACGCGCTTAAAGAGTGTTGGAAGGAAGGGGTTGTGGGATATATTCTATGACTATTTGGGTTGAAGGGGGTCGAGGAAGAAATGGCTAAAGTATTCGGGTCTATATTTAACAATCGATTTGTAAAATATAGAAAATAACGCGCAATCCTGTCCGAATTGTCGTCCGCATCGGAAATCTCGGAGACGGACAAAGAATATAAACCTATCGCCCCTTATTAACCTTAATAAATGCCCCCTTCGAAAAAATTATCTCGTGAAGAATTGGAAGCCTTGTTTGAAGAATGTAGAGAGGAAATACGTACTGGGAAAAAATGTGCCAATGCGGAAGAAGTGGCTTCCGAGAAGGGTTGGATGGACCCGGTGGATTTGGCGTTATCGACGGACATTGCCCATCATTTAGCAGGAAAAAACATGGAGATTTTGGCCATGGAAATTGAGGAAGAATTGAAAGAGATAGGAATTTCCAAAACCGAAAGGAAAGCCATGGTGGAGTCTTTGTATGGATATTCTTTGATACAGAAAAAGGAGGACTTGACCATGGGGCGGTATCTTCGATGGATTACCGTTCCCAAAACTGCGTTGTCGTCGTCGGATTCGGAATCGGAATCCGTTGCCACTGATTCGACGGTTGCGGAATATACATTAACCAATGGGGCATTTCTGGTGGGGATTCAGAAAAAGTCTGGTGCGAAACGGAGTTGGAATTTATTATTCAAGAATTGGAAAGCGCAATTCAATAAAATTGCGTTTCGTCCGGGGAGGATATTTCAACAACTGAATCGCGATGAAATTATGGTGATGTTATTATCTGCAAATCTATATTCGTAATTTTTGCAGGAGAAGGAGGAGGCGGGGCTAAGACACCGGGTTTCTGTTTCCGAGTAAGCATATGAGAAAAGGTGGTCAAGACGAAAAATTCGCGAATGAAATCCATTAATTTCTGGGAAACATATAAATCGATTTGGATGGTTTCGAAATGATGTTGTTGTTGAGATGGATTCAAGGGGGCAATAGAACATATGGTGGTGGATTGGAGGTTGTTCATGCGCAAGCGTTTTATTTTCAAGGAATGACAATTCGCGACATATTCTTCCATAGCTTGTTGGATGAAATTACGGATGACCGATTTCCGTGCTTGTTTTTGGGAATTCGAAATTTGGGCCGTGGAAAAAAAGAGGAAGGAACTGGCGGAAGGGAAAGACGGAATGGCAATGGGAAAATAATCGTCCAAGATACCCGACGTTTCGGCCAAAATGAATCGCTGGACAATATCTTGAGAAGACAGGGAATGTTGATAGGATTTAGGTTGAATATAATAGACTTTGGGATGGAGCATGGATTGGAAATAGGTATTATCCACGAAACATATTTCGGTTTGTTTTGGTAATACACTGCATTTGATGAAATCGTCATAGGATTTATCGTGCGATGTGCGCATCCATTCGACTTTCTCTTGTCCGATTTTGAAGGCTTGAATGATTTGGTCGAAAAAGGGTCGGAGATTGGTTTTTTCTTCGATGTATTGATTGAAATAATCCACAATGGTTTCGGTCCAAGGAGGGGGGTGCTGGTTATTGGTATAGAGGAAGATGGCGATGCATTCCCCTTTTTTCTTTTTCTGGGTAATGTATTCCAAAATATGGAGAATCCCGGGTCGTAGAAATTCGGGGTAGATGTCGATGAGAGTTTTTAGTATGGATTTTTCGTTCGCTTTGGTTCGGGGATGTAAATGAATCATTGCATTCCATATCCACTGTAATTCGCTAAAAGAGCCTAAGGTTTCGTCCAAATCGAAGACTAATACTTTGTCATAATGTTTGATGATTTTACGGTGATATTGAGTTTTGGCGTTTTGATGTTTAGGTTTTAGGTAGAATTTGAAAAAAGATTCGGAACTTTTGGGGTGGTAGGTTTTAGAACGAAATCCTTTCTTATATACGGGGATATATTTTTGTTGTATTTCTTCTTGGTCTTCTTTTGGTTTATTTGGCATTCTTTTTCTCGGATGATGCGTTAGTACTCTGTGAATCAAATCCGTGTTACTTTTTGACAAATCACTGACTTTTATATTTTATCCTTTGATTTCTTTTTATACTGGAAAAATGTGCATATTATATATTTGAAAAGAAAAATGAAACATCATCGTAAAACCGTTGGAAAACATTGGCAAAAAAAGAATGGGATGCGCAAAACTATGAAAGGGGGGGATTGGACAAATCCATTCACGTGGTTTTCATCTACAACATCTGATTCTACAACATCTGATTCTACAACATCTGATACAACAACTGATACAACAACAACATCCAAGCCATTTTCATTATATGAAAATTTACCTTCCTTGCCTTCTTTGCCTTCCTTTTTATCTTCATCGAAAACTGCAGAAACTCCTCAGCATGTTGTTAATAATAATAATAATAATAATACAGGTACAGGTGGATATATGGGCGGCAAAAGAAAAGGTAAAACCGCAAAAAAACCTTGTGCGAAAAAAGGTGGAGGAAAATGAGGCAATGCCACCCGCGAATTCGAATTCGCAAAAAATTGAAATGAGATAAAAACATCTTTCTAATCTCACCCATCCAAGGAAACTTAATATTATTATAAATTACCATAATCAATCATCCGATATCACAACCGAAGAATGACCATCTTATTAATTGTCGAGAAAAACGGGAACATCAAGGAAACCAAAGTGAAGAATTTACAGGTTTCGGAATTATATAAAAAAGCAGGTTTCAAATCCGAAGAAGGATTTTTGGAACCGGTAGTCAGTTGGCCGCGTCCAGGAATCGACCCTTTTACCTTAGATTATCAAATTCAAGTCTTCGGGAAAACCAAAGGAAGAGCCGGGCAAGAAAACAAATATGATTTTCCACCGCCTATTGATACCACTTTATTTTTCGGGAATGTCGCCATGATTGCCGTGCGTCCGGACGGAGGGGTCGTGGATTTAACGATGTCTGCTTGGGAAATGGTATATGAACAATTATTCGGGGGGTTTGAGGATTTAGTCGATTCCCATGGGCGACCTTTGGATGATTCCGAAGAAGAGGAATCGGAAGAAGAGGAATTGGAAGGGGTTGAATATACCAAAGATGGGTATGTAAAAGACGATTTCGTCGTGGATGACGACGACGAGGAAGAAGAAAAACCAGTATTCCGTAAATTACTGGATTCAGAGGAGGAAGATTCCGAGTTCGAACCTCCGTCGAAAAAATCCGCCAAATCTGTGAAAAAGTCGGACAAGAAAGTGGATGCAAAACCGGAGAAGAAACCTGTGGCCAAAAAGTCCGCAAAATCGGTGGCGAAAAAGGCGGTTACAGAGGTTGTGGAAGTTGTTGCACCTGCGGCACCAGAAGTGGTCGTGGATAATTTTGTGAAGGTGGAGAAAAAAGCCAAGAAATCCAAAAAGACCAAGTCAGAACCAGTTGTCCTGGAAATCTCAGAACCGGTTGCCCCAATTCCTGAACCTATCTCCGAAGAAGAACCTGAAACCAAAAGCAAAAAACCGCGTAAAGCACGTGCTGTGAAAGAGCCTAAAGAAGCCAAAGTGAAAAAGGTGAAAGAATTGAAAGAGAAATCCGAACCCAAGAAAAAAACCAAACGCAGTGGTAAGAAGATTTTGGATGACATCGATTCTGAAACGGTCTATGTACCTATGGATACGACAGAATTGGAAGAAGAAAAATATGTCTGAAGCTGTGGTTTGTGGGATAGTAGGGGCTATAGGATTATCTTTTGAAAGGTGGGAAGGAAAAATAAGTTTCTTTTCGGGAACTTATTTTTTGTTTTTGGTTGTTTTTGATGGAGGAACATATGAAAAAAGGTTCGAAAACCTTTATCTATTTTTATTTTGTTTTAATTATGTTTTTATATATGATTTTGATTACCTATTGTGTCTTGGTTGTTCTTGTGATTTATTTTTTCACGACCACTTTGCGAACAGTTTTCTTGACTACAGGTGCGGCTTCTTCTTCTGTGGCTACTTCTTCGGCTACTGGTTCAGGCTCTGGTTCTGGAATTGGTTCTACTACGACTGGTGCAGGTGCAGGTGTTGATGCGACTGGTGCGGGTGTTTGAATCGCTTGGAATACGGTGATTGGTGCGGGTGTTGGAACAGGGGATGGGGTAACAGGTTCATGTACTTTATTGGCAGTAGAATTATAACTGATTGGGAAATTTTGGAAATCTTCGCTGCCAGGAATCATACAAGTATCGCGATAATTGACGCTTTCTTGTGGATAAACCATGCATTGAACCACTTTGAAAGTAGGTCCCCATTTTCCATCGACAATCCAAATGGTATTACATTGAATAAACAGATTGACCAGACTACCTTTGCTAACTAAATCCACTGGTGAATCATGTTCATCACTTGGAAATAAACGAACACGATTTTGGTCAAAGACTTGAATATCCCATCCACTATCTCTATAATAAGAGATGTTTAGTTTGAAATAAGGGTCTTTGGAAGTATCTGGGGTTTTGTCATTGGGACCTACTTTTGGATAATCCAAGGCGAATTTCAGATTATATTCTGCGATTTCACGGGAAATAGGTTTATTACCACCGAACCATGCTTGGGAATTCTTGACTGCATCGTCAATCAATTGTTCTTTGAAGGCATTGAGTTTTTCAACTAATTCGGGGGAATTCACTTTGCAAGACATTTTGAATTTCCCGTCATGGACACCTGTATCTTTATTGACATAATCGGCAATTCCATACTGAACCATTTTAGGTAAATTTAAATGTAATGCTTTTCCTAATTGCGAACTGATGAATTTGATATTTTTTCCACCACCATTACTTGGTTTAGGAGGGAAATACTTGACGGCAGCAACATCCCATTCCTCGACAGTAAGAACGTTCTTTTGATTATTGGAAGACATTTTAATAGCAAGAGTTTATGTGCGAAAGATAAAGGTGCAAAGAAAGGCGCTTAATAAGACGAAATAACAACCGGTTTTAATAAGGGTGAAGTGATTCCATTTGGTTTTGGTCGGATTCAATTTTTTTGGAATTTTTGTCTTTTTCAGAAATTTTTTTTGAGGGTTTTTGGGGGTTTTTTGGAGGCGATTACTTTTTACATATTTTTTCGGACTTTGTGGGATTTGAGAGGGGCCATGGGATTATTTGGAGAAGATTATCCGAAAAAGGCGCTTATGATTAAATATGCATAAAACATTAAGACAATGGATACAAAGAGTAATAGCAAAGAATAGATAGCAGAAGATATGAATACAGTTAATAAATGACCGGCGGTAGGCATTTTCTTGGTTTTTGGGGGAAGTGAGCAATAATTATTATGATGGATAATCTGTATATGTATTTGGGGGATAGTTTCAGAGAGATGTGTTTTGAGGGTTTCAATTTTAGGAGAGTCTATTTTATAGAGTAGTGGTTATAGGATTATTTATTTTCGACGAATAATTGGACAAATATTTTTTACGAATTATTTTCGAATCATATTATTTTGATTTGACCTTCCCCGAAAATGCTACTGCAAAAAGAGGAAGAAAAGAAATTCATCGAAATCAATCCCAATCTTTTAGCCCATACATTGAAAAATGCCGGTAAAAAACGAAGTGCCAAAAACCATGACGAAGAATCGGGGGGAGAACGGAGACCCCCCGCCAGAATCCAAATGAATGAACAACTAAAACGCGGGGGTGCAGTCGGCGGCGGAAATCGGAAAACCCAGAATCGGAAATCCCTGTTGCGAGAATACCGTAAAAAACAGGAGGAATTATTGGATGCGGGGGGCGGCGACAGTTTAGTGTATAATAAAGACGAGAATCGATTGATTTTGGGAGGTGATAGGGGCAGTGGATTCAAAATCGATACTGGTTCGGCGGACAAAAACGACGATTTCATGGAATCGGTCAATTTCATGAAACATTTGGAAGAAGAAATCATGGAAAAAGCGCGGGAACCTTCGACGGCGCCTAAACTATCGGCGACAGCTCCCCCCAAATTACCCACTCCCGATTACGGTTGTTTGAAAAATGGAAACATTCCAACTTTCCGCCAATGGACCGGCCAACAGCCCGGAATACAACGGAAAACACAACGCTTAAATGTCCGGTATTCGACTGGAGTTTCGGAACCCGGACCATCGGAATATTCTCCACTGCCCCTTGCCACTGCGCCTATGTTGGTACCAACCACATTGGAAGCGCGGGTTCCTACTCCTTATTATTCCTCTGAGCACCCCGAACCCGAGACCCCTGTCCTCCGCGAACCCTCCTTTGTTCCTCCAATACTGACTCTCCAAGAAAAAGATGCCCAAGAAAAAGCGAGAGAAATCAATGAGAAATTGAAACTCAAACTGTTGATGAAAGAACGGGAAGAAGAAGCCCAGAAAAGGGAAGAGGAAATGGGGGCGAAATTGGGGAAACGGAAAAAGACCATTCGTCGCAAATTACATACGGGGAAAATCAATGACCGTGTATCCATTCTGATACCTAATAAGACCATCCGAAACCGTTTCCATAATTTGACCCAGAAAATGCATCAGACGTCGATTCAGGAAATCAAGAAATATTTATTGAAACGGGGGTTTATTAAGGTGGGGACGAGTGCGCCTCCCGAAATTCTGAGGAAAATGTATGAGGATTTACATATGCTAGGGGGTGAAATCCAGAACCTAAATGGGGAAAATATTGTGTATAATTTCAAAGCGGCTTCTGGGGGGGGGACGGAGGGGTAGTGGATTCTATGATTGGAAGAATTGAAATCCATAGAGGGAATTCTGATACTGGTTTTGGTATCGTGTAATGCTGAAAACATCAATCCCGAAAAATACAGATAGAATAAAAATCACGAAGAATACGACGAATAGGTACATTATATTTTCTTTGAGATAATCTTTGATGACTGTGGAATCCATTATGTGTGTGTGTTTGTTTCAGAGCTCTGATGATAATTGAATTATATTATAATCAAAATATTTCGGTTTCTTTGTTGCTTGCTAGAAATGTCGGTATTCTTGGAAAAAACGGTGGAAATTCGTAAAGTCATATTGGTGACAGGTGGCGCCGGATTTTTAGGTAGACATCTTTGCCGTCGATTATTAGAGGAGGACGAGGGGAATCAGGTAATTTGTGTGGATAATTTAGTGACCGGTTCGCTGGAAAATATCCGCGAGTTCTTGGAAATCTATGGAGGCGCGGGAGCGGGGGGCGGAATTTTCGGCCGATTTGTGTTTGTGAATTGGGATATTTGTCAGCCCATGGAGTTTTCCAGATTGGACGAAATTTATCATTTAGCCTGTATTGCCAGCCCGGATAAATATAAAGAACATTCGATTGCCACTCTCGACACTTGTTTTCTAGGTACTCGGAATGTCTTGGAATTGGCTCGCGAACATCGTGCCAAATTGGTTTTTACTTCTACTTCGGAAGTCTATGGCGACCCGTTGGTGCATCCACAAGTCGAAGAATATTTCGGCAATGTGAATACGGTGGGAGAACGCAGTTGTTATGACGAAGGGAAACGGGTGGCGGAAACGTTGATTTACGAATACCGCCGTGTATATGGCCTGGATTTACGCATTGTTCGTTTATTTAATACCTATGGCCCCTATATGAATTTGAATGACGGACGTGTGATTACCAATTTCATTCGTCAAGTGAAACTGGGAAAAGAACTGGTGATTTACGGGGATGGAACGCAGACCCGGAGTTTCTGTTATGTGGATGATATGATTGATGGTTTGGTTGCAATGATGGGCGCTGCGACGGGGGAAGTGGGAATGGGTCCTTTGAATTTAGGCAATCCAACCTGCGAAATCAGTTTGAATCAATTGGTGGATGTGTTCCGGGAATTCTGGGATAAGGGGGGCGAAGAGGGGCTACAGGTTCGATATGTGAATGCGACTGAAAACGACCCCCAAAAACGCCGGCCTGATATTGGAAAGGCGGAAAAGGCGCTGGGATTCCGTCCGAAAGTGGGATTGGTAATGGGATTGAAACGGACCTTTGCGTATTTTTTCGCGAAAGAGAGGGATGGAAAATAGGGTGGATGAAGGATGTAAAATTAATCCACAGCCAAAAAGGGGGCAGTGGGGGTAAAATGGTAGATTTCCACAATGAGTCGTAGGAAAATGATTTCCAGATGATAGATGGGTCGATAATTATTATTATAATACAGTAAAAAAGGATACATTTTTTGCATTAAATTGGCGACCGAAGTTGCGGAAAGACCGGGAGGAGGGGAACCGGAAAAGGGGGAGGTTTTGGGGGGG
>Ga0209550_10006312_pt1 | contig 11050 bp, 5 predicted proteins | sample LauGreSuBDMM15SN_2_FD_187567 | JGI IMG/M metagenome (GOLD analysis project Ga0209550, IMG submission 187567) | Freshwater lake microbial communities from Lake Michigan, USA - Su13.BD.MM15.SN (SPAdes) (version 5) | ecosystem: Environmental > Aquatic > Freshwater > Lake | place: Lake Michigan, USA... | reverse complement strand
GTTACAGGAGATTTGATGCAGCGCATTGGCGACCACAAGCGGGTTGAAAGTTTACTTACCGTTAGCTCACTAGGCACTATTTTTTCACTGCTCAATATGTCTATACTCGTTGTGTTGCTTGGAGGTTATCATCCGGGTATCTTGCTTATTTTTTCTATTGGTGCAGTGTTGGGTTTTATCTGGACATACTTGTTTTTGGCTTGGCGCAAAAAGGTAGATTATAAAATGTTTCACCTAGGCAGCAAGGAAAACAGCAAGGTGATAGAAATGCTGGAAGGCATACAAGAAATAAAAATAAACAACAGTGCCAAGCAACACCGCTGGCAGTGGGAAGAAATACAAGCAAACTTGTACAAACAAAAAATTGTGAACCTAAATGTGGGCCAATTCCAAAGTATTGGAGGTAGTATGTTGGGTCAAGCCACCAGTATATTAATTAGTTTTACATCTGCAACTGCAGTTATTAATGGTGATTTAAGTTTAGGTGGTATGTTTGCCATTAACATGATTATTGGGCAATTAAATGCACCCATTCAGCAATTGTATGGTTTAGTAAATTCACTGCAACAAGCCAGAATAGGCATGGATAGAATAGGCGATGTGGTATTGCAAAAAGATGAAACCGATACTTCAATTAATCTGTTAAATGATATACCTGAACAAGAACCCATCATCTTTGAAAACCTAAGTTTTGTATATGGCAGCGAAAGGCTTTCACCTGTTTTGGATGATGTTAGTTTTACCATACCATCAGGAAAAATTACAGCTATTGTAGGCGCGAGTGGCAGTGGTAAAACAACCTTGCTAAAATTGTTGATGAAGTTTTATGAACCTAAAAAAGGAAATATTTTTTTAGGTTCAACCCATTTTAAAAATCTGCATCACGGGCATTGGAGAGATAAGTGTGGTGTGGTAATGCAGGATGGTAGGCTATTTAATACCACCATAGCTGAGAATATTGCAGCAGGCTTATCTGTAGACATGAACAACATCATTAAAGCAGGTAAAATTGCCAATATTGATGACTTTATTACCACACTACCCAATGGTTATTTAACAGAAATTGGCAATGATGGCACACAAGTGAGCATGGGGCAAAGGCAACGCATTTTATTGGCTCGTGCGGTGTATAAAAATCCCAGTTATTTATTGTTGGATGAAGCTACAAGCAGTTTAGATGCAAACAATGAGCGTAAAATTATGGATAATCTAAATACCTTTTTTGAAGGTAGAACGGTTGTTGTAATTGCACATAGGTTAAGTACGGTGCAACATGCCCACCAAATTATTGTAATGGAAAATGGCCAAATAATGGAAACAGGAAATCACCAAACATTAACTGCTGCACGTGGTAAATATTATGAATTGGTAAAAAACCAACTGGAATTGGGGAATTGAGTTATGAGTTATGAGTTATGAATTATTGGAAATAGCTATGCCAGGATGTGACATTTAATAATCCCTGAATTACTTTTAATAAAATAATATGCCTAATGCAAGAAGAATTATATAAACACAACGATAATATTAACTATTTGCTTAAACGCAGGTTGAGTTTTATGCTGCGCTATGGAATGTCATTTTTGTTTGTGCTTGGCTTCGCGGTTTTAGCTAGTTTGTATTTTATAAAAGCACCTGATATATTAGAAGGAAAATTTGTTTTAAGCAGCAGCAATCCTCCTAAAAATATGGTGGCAAAAGTAAACGGACGCATTGTCGAAAAATTGGTTGGAGATGAATCAAAAGTAAATAAAGGTGATGTATTGCTGGTTTTAGAAAGTGTGGCTGATGAAAAAGAAATAAATAACCTTGATAGTGGATTAATCCTTATCCAATTATTGTGTGACAGCAATATGCTTGACAGTCTTGCGTATATTAGCACAGTATCGTATCAACGCTTAGGTGAAATACAACAAGTGTATGAGCAATTTAAGAAAAGTAACAATGAGCTTTATTTAGCGCTTACCACCGGCCAATATTTACAAGAAAAAAGTATCATCAACAACCGGCTCACTAACTTAAAACAAACTCGCACCAATTTAATAAATCAAAAGCAGATTTATGAACGAGAATATGCACTTGCAAACGAAACTTGGCAAGCCGACTCATTATTGGATCAACAACGCAGTATTACCAAGACAGAATTGCGCAATACAGAATCGGCCAGGTTGCAGCGTAAATTAAGCCTAAGTAATTTGCAACAAAACCTGATAAACAACGAAACGGCAATAAACGATATTGAGCAACAATTCCTCTCGCTAGAAAAAAATATTAGTCAACAGAAAAATGCGTTTTTACAAAGTTTTTCTTTACTCAAAGCTGCCATTGCCGACTGGAAATCTAAATACCTTTTTATTGCCCCTTTTAATGGCACCATTTCGCTACCTAAAAATATTTTTGAAGGTTTAAACTTGCAAGCAGGTGAGTCTGTTTTATATATTATACCCGATAGCAGTGATTGGCTTTGCGAAGTACTTATTCCACAACAGAACTTTGGTAAAATATCCATCGAACAACGTGCTATTTTGAAATTTGACAGTTATAATTTTGAAGAATTTGGCGTAACCGAAGGACGAGTGAAAACAGTATCAGCAACACCCCAAGAAGTAAAGTCCAATGAGGGCAATCAAAATATGTATCTTGTACAAATTGCCATTGACAGCAGCCTAACTACTAGTTACCACAAGACCATCAAACCACGCTACGGACTTACAGGAACTGCCACCATCACGCTTGACGATAGGAGTGTATTAGAAAAATTATTCTTAGACCGTTTTAAGTCTTTGTTTGTATATCAATAAAAGTATTTCTACTCCAAAACATTTACCTATAGCCCCCAAGCAAAAGTCAAGCACATTGCGCAGCCGCTCAATCTTAACAATACCAATTTTGATGGTAAATGAGCGAATTACTAAACTTGTTTGAGATATGCCGATTGTTGCAAAAAATTAGAGAAGTGAAATCTGTGCACCAAACCACCTTTGCATACGTCAATAATTGAAACAAAAGTGCCAATTACTTTAGCACTTTTGTTTTTCATCAATTACATGTTTCTTCTATACTGACCGCCAACTTCAAATAATGCATTGGTAATTTGACCCAATGAACAGTATTTAACCGTTTCCATTAACTCTTCAAAAATGTTTTGGTTGTGTATGGCAACTACTTGTAGTTGTTTCAACATCTCTTCCCCTTTACCTTGGTTAATATGCTTGAGTTCATTCAGCATTTTTATCTGGTACTCTTTTTCTTCAGTGGTTGACCTTATTACCTCCTTAGGTAATACAGTTGGTGAGCCTGTGCTAGATAAAAACGTGTTCACGCCAATAATTGGAAATTCACCTGTGTGTTTCAATGTTTCGTAATACAAACTCTCTTCTTGAATTTTGGTTCGTTGATACATGGTTTCCATGGCTCCCAAAACACCACCTCTTTCACTGATTTTATCAAATTCACTTAATACTGCTTCTTCCACTAAATCTGTTAACTCTTCAATGATAAAAGAGCCTTGTAATGGATTTTCATTTTTAGCTAGTCCCAATTCTCTATTAATAATTAGCTGAATTGCCATTGCCCTTCTAACAGATTCTTCTGTTGGTGTGGTAATGGCTTCATCATAAGCGTTTGTGTGCAATGAGTTGCAATTATCATAAATGGCATACAACGCTTGAAGTGTTGTTCTAATATCATTGAAATCAATTTCCTGGGCGTGTAAACTCCTGCCACTAGTTTGAATATGGTATTTCAACATCTGACTTCTTTCATTACCACTATACTTTATCTTCATGGCTTTCGACCAAATTCTCCTGGATACTCTGCCTATAACAGAATATTCTGGATCTATTCCATTAGAGAAGAAGAAAGATAAATTAGGTGCAAAATCATTGATGTCCATTCCTCTGCTGAGGTAATATTCAACAAAGGTAAATCCATTGGATAAAGTAAGCGCCAATTGTGTTATGGGGTTAGCTCCCGCCTCCGCAATATGGTAGCCACTAATGGAAACTGAATAAAAGTTTCTGATTCCTTCATTGATAAAATATTGCTGCACATCACCCATTACTCTCAAACTAAATTCAGTAGAGAATATGCAAGTGTTTTGCGCTTGGTCTTCTTTTAAGATATCGGCTTGAACCGTTCCCCTTACTTGCTTTAAAGTATCGGCCTTTATTTTTGCATATACCTCAGCAGGTAACACTTTGTCGCCGGTAATTCCCAAAAGCATCAGTCCTAAGCCATCATTGCCTTCAGGCATGTCTTCATTGTACTTTGGTCTTGCGGTGCCTTTTTCCTTGAAGTAGGCTTCTATTTTTGCATTGATTTCTGCCTCAAGTCCATTCTTTTTTATGTACAACTCACATTGTTGGTCAATGGCAGCATTCATAAAAAAGGCACAAATGATTGCGGCCGGACCATTAATAGTCATTGAAACAGACGTTTTTGGATCAGCCAGATTGAAACCCGAATACAATTTTTTGGCCGCATCCAAACTCCATACACTTACCCCCGAATTACCAATTTTTCCGTAGATATCCGGACGATGTTCTGGGTCATTGCCATATAGGGTAACTGAATCAAAAGCGGTACTTAATCTTGCCGCCGGCATGCCCAAACTCACATAATGAAAACGTTTGTTGGTTCTTTCTGGTCCGCCTTCACCGGCAAACATCCTGGTAGGATCTTCGCCTTCACGCTTAAAAGGATAAATGCCAGCAGTAAATGGAAATTCACCTGGAAAGTTTTCTTTCAATGCCCATCTCAAAATATCGCCCCAACCTTTAAACTTGGGTACTGCAACCTTGGGAATTTGAGTGTGAGAAAGTGATTCGGAATGGGTTTTTATTTTTATTTCTTTGTCTCTTACCTTAAAAATATAATACTCATTGCGGTACATGTTTATTTTACTTTCCCAAGTTTCTAAGAGGATTTTGTTTCTTGGATCAAGGTCTAATTCTATTTGATGATAAGTTTCTCCCAGGGTTTCCATCAACCTATCTTTGTCGTCATAAGTTGAATTCCGCATGATATTCATGGCGGCATTTAGGCCAAAAAGTTTATCGGCAATTTCTCCTTGCTTGGCAACCCATTTATCGTAATTGCGGTTGTTCTCAGAAATTTCGGAAAGGTACCTAATACGGGCTGGCGGAATAATGTAAATCTTCTCGCTCATCTCCTCACTGATATGGAAATTTGAAGTCAAATCTGCCCCTGTTTTTTCTACTATTTTGCCAATTACCGCCTTGTACAACCTATTCATACCCGGGTCGTTGAATTGTGAGGCTATAGTGCCATATACAGGCATTTCATCTGGGTTCTTATCAAACAAAACATGGTTGCGTTGGTATTGTTTTTTTACATCACGCAAGGCATCCAAAGAGCCTTTCTTGTCAAATTTATTGATGGCAATAATATCTGCAAAATCAAGCATGTCTATTTTCTCTAATTGAGTGGCGGCTCCGTATTCTGGGGTCATTACATAAAGAGAAGTGCTGCTATGTTCAATAATTTCTGTGTCACTTTGCCCAATGCCAGAAGTTTCTAAAATGATTAAGTCGAAATTAGCAGTTTTAACGATATCTACTGCTTCTTTTACATATTTAGATAAGGCCAAATTGCTTTGGCGTGTTGCCAATGAACGCATGTAAACCCTTGGGTTTTTTATAGAATTCATCCTGATCCTATCGCCCAATAAAGCGCCACCAGTTTTTCTTTTACTAGGATCAACCGAAATAATGGCAATGGTTTTTAGCGGAAAATCCAATAAAAAACGCCTCACCAATTCATCTACCAAAGAAGATTTTCCAGAGCCACCTGTTCCTGTGATTCCAAGCACTGGTGTGTTCTCTGGTTTCCAAGCTGCTTGCTTTTGAACCTTGTGAAATTCATCAGGGAAATTTTCGGCTGCAGAAATTAATTTGGCAATAGATTTGAAATCTTTTTCGGCTAAATGCCCAACTTCTCCATTCAAATTGGTACCTGTGGCATAATCGCATTTTTGCAACAGGTCGTTAATCATTCCTTGCAATCCCATTGCCCTGCCATCATCAGGGTGGTATATGCGGGTTATTCCATAGTCTTGTAATTCCTTTATTTCCTCGGGTAAAATAGTACCTCCGCCTCCACCAAATATTTTAATATGACCACATCCTTTTTGAGCCAATAAATCGTGCATGTATTTAAAATATTCTACATGCCCACCTTGGTAGCTTGTCATTGCAATGGCATTGGCATCCTCTTGTATGGCTGTATCAACCACCTCTTCGGCACTTCTATCATGACCAAGATGAATAACCTCTGCACCACTTGCTTGAATAATTCTACGCATGATATTTATGGCAGCATCATGTCCATCAAAAAGGGCTGCTGCTGTAACAATTCGAATTTTATTTAAAGGGATGTATTTCTCAATGTTTTCCATGAATGACAAGAAATGATTAAGTAGCAAAAATAGGATTTTACTGCATAAAAAGAAGCTTTGCCCCGTTTTTTTAAACAGAATAGTCGGGAACCAAATGGCTTATTGCTCATCAATTATTTTGAACTGATTATATTTAAACTTACTGATAACTAGCACAACAAGAATAATAGCTGCCCAAAAAATATTTTTTATTACATTTGCAAATCTAAATATTATTCAGAATGGAATTAAAAGACATAGTAGCAATAGCTGGCCAAAGTGGTTTACATAAAATTGTAGGTAGGAGTAAAAATGGTTTAATAGTTGAAACAATAGGAACTGGAAGAAGATTTGCCACAAGTTTTCAAGACAAAGTTTCTGTTTTAGATGATATCTCTATTTACACGCTTGAGGAAGACCTAAGGTTAAATAAAGTTCTTATTAAATTGAAAGAAAGTGAAAACGTGCCGGCTGCAAAAGATGATTTGAAAAGCATTCGTAGTTTTTTGGTTGAAACCATCAATTTGGATAGTGAGCGCGTTTATGACAATGATATCAAGAAATTGATGACTTGGTTCCATATTTTGAAAGATACATTGGATTTTGCTAAATTGGCGGAGTCTGATGAGGTTACTGAAACTTCAGCTGAGGCTAATTCAGAAGCGACAACTGATGTAAGTTCTGAAGAAGCTAAACCTAAAAAAGTAGCTGTTAAAAAAGCAGCAACGCCTAAAACTGCCGTTCCCAAGAGCGCTGCGCCAAAAGCAAATACCAAAGGTGCTGGCGGTTCAAAAACAACCTACAGGTCTAAAACGGTATAATTAAATGCCACCTTTCAGGCGCCGGAGCTTTCAGCCGAAGTGTTAAGGCACTAAGGCTACAAGTTTTTTATTTTAATAAAAACCACTAAAAAAGCAACAATTTAGTTAAATAAATTGTTGCTTTTTTTGTTTTATAAAGAAATTACTCAGTGCCTTTGCGCCTTGGTGGCAAAAAAATTGTTGCTTTTTTTTCTTGAATATGAATAAACTTTGTTATTTTAGTATGGTCAATTATGAACCCTAAAATCCAAAAAATGATAGCTTCGCTGTCATTTCTACTATTACTCTTTGCTTTATGGCAAATGGGGAACCAAAAAAAAGTAATGGCCATTAAAGCTGTTTATTGGTGGAAAACCAGTTTTAGTAAAAATTCATACGGGAATGAAAAGGAAAATGAATTCATGCAAAAACATGAAATCAAAAAAATGTATGTTAAATTACTTGATGTTGATTACAGCGAGGGGGCCGGTATATTTCCTGTTGTCAAAACCCAAATAGATTATTACCCCGGTGAAGCGGGAGATAGCACTGATTATATTCCTGTGATATACATAACCAATCAAGTGCTACAGCACATTGATAGCGCTAACATTGATTATTATGCGAAGAACTTTATAAGACATGCTTTGAGATTAGAAACCTATATTCATAAAAATATAAATGAAATACAAATTGATTGCGATTGGACAAAAGGCACTCGTGAAACTTACTTCCAGCTACTAGAATGTATGAGGTATTGGGCTCCTCAATATCAATATTCGGTCACACTCCGTTTATATCCTTACAAATATCGGTCTGAGCTAGGTATACCGCCAGTTAACAGGGTAATGCTCATGGTTTACAATATTGAGAATGCCCGAAATTATAAACAATCAAATAGCATTTTTAATGTGCATGAAGCGGCGAAATATTTAGTTAAAAAAAATTATCCGCTACCTATGGATTATGCATTACCCGTTTTTAGTTGGACATTGGTATATAGAAATCAACAATTTTTAAGAGTATTTACCAATAACATCATACCTGAAATTAATGCAAACATTTATGCTGGTCAAACGGATTCTACTCAATTAAAACGGCTTGAACCAAACCTGTTTTTAGTGGTGAAACCCAATAGAGGATATGACCCCTATTCATTAAAAGCGGGTGATATTTTAAAGCTAGAATCTTGCGGTGAAAAGGAACTATCAGAGGCTTCTTTGCTTTTTAGTCGGCTGCCATTTACTACCCAAACTACCATTGCCCTTTTTGATTTAGACCCCAACGATTTAGAAAAAATATCTTATGAAAAAATTGAAGCTGCTTACGCTCCTTTTCATTAATTTACTCTTTGTAATTTGGCCACCAAAAACAACCAATAGTTGTGGTTTTTATTTGTCAAGAGAAGAATATCGTTTCTGGACTTTTGATCCAAATAATTCCAATGAAGCCGGACTTCAGCCTTTGTTTTACAGTCTTGATTATTGTCATAATGGATTCAATACAAGTAATAACTATGGTTTTGAAATAGAACAATCTGATGAGATATTAGGTGAGTATGCTGATAATTTAAAACTATGGCAAGCCTACTGTTTAAAGGTTGATCCAAGCGTTAAGGTTAATGTAGAAGACATAGAAACGATTTTATACCATACCGAACCCATTGATTATTTTAAAATTAAAGAAGGCCTACTTGAACAAAATTCTTTCTTAAAATTTGCTGCCAAAAATAAAAATGTATTAACCTATTTGGATTATGCTAAAAAGTCGGAATACCAGAGTAATTACCACGAATCTTGGTTTTGCTTCGACTGTCCTGAAATTTTAGCTCCTGGTAAAATGAAGCCTGGTAATAGAAATTATTATTACTACGATGTAAATATTCAACCTGATCCTATTACTGGCCTTGAAACCATAGAAAAAGGGAAATTACTACTAAATAATTGCACTGATTTTTTTCTAAAACAACGATATGCTTACCAAATTGTGCGTACCTCTTTCTACAATTATGATTCTACTTCTTTAAGAGAATACTATTTTAAATACCTAGATAAGATGCCAGTTAATAGTTGGCTCAGGAATAATGCCTACATGTATGAGGTGCTTTTTAGAGATAGTTTGGAGCGCAATATAGGTTTAACAAAAATCTTTGAAATTTGTCCCGATAAGCGTTATAGGTGTGAAGAGTTATTCCAAGATGCACTGTTTGAACCAAGCCTTAAATTGGTAAATAATAATCATGATAAAGCTATGTTATATGTGATGCATTGCCTCCAAAAACCAATGGAGCAGCTAGAATCAATTAAAAATATCATGGCACTTGAACCTTCAAATAAATTTCTTCCCTTCCTTTGGGTTCGAGAAATAAATAAATTAGAGGATTGGATTTTAGGCGCAGATTATACGGTTGGTTCAACCAAAAATGAAAGCTTTTTTAGCTATGATGAAATGAGCAATCAAGCCATTTTTTCTCAAAAACAAAAAGACTTGCAATATGCGAATTTTGTATTAACAACCTTGGAACATGGTATGCAAAATGGCAGCATTCCTACATCTGCTTTTTATAATTTGTGTGCAGGATATATTGCTTTTATTGGAAAGGATATTTCCAAGGCAAATGAATATTACAATAAGGTAGCATTTAATCAATTGAATGCCATAGGACAAACTCAATTATTGATAAACAAATTGATGTTAAGTCTTTCGCAAACAGAAAAAATTACCCCTCAGATAGAGGATAAATTGGCCGAATGTTTGGTTTTACTTTACAAAAATTCGGCAGAAAATCCACAGTATAAAACCTTGCAAATGCAATTGATAAACTTTGCCGCCAAGGAGTTTAGAGATAGGGGAGAACCTGCTAAAGGACTCATGTTATATGGCAAATCGGTTCAGCCTTATGCCTACCATCCTTTACTAGGCATTGCAAATGTTTATACCCAAATTTTTACCTACGCTACACCTGATCAAATTGATGAACAACTCGCAATTTTAAACAAACCAAACCCCAATGCTTTAGAAGTTTTTTTAAGTGGTAAGATTTACTCCTATACCTATGATTACGGTTACGAAGATAATTTTTCACTCTGGGATCAAAATAAATTATTGGATATAAAAAGCATGAAATTGGTTCAGCAAGATAAATTGCTTTTGGCTTATGAAACGGTGAAGTTAATTGATACCGCCTATTGGAGCAATGAGGTAAATTCAATATTTAAACGTGATGACCCTTTTTGTTTGAATCCATGGAATGGCCATGATCCTATGAATTTTAGAAATGTTTCCTATAACAAAAAAACATTCTTAAAGGAATTGATTGATTTAAAGTTAAAGGCATCAAAAAGTAATGGTGAAGAAAAGGCCCAGTTGTTATTGAAAATTGCTAATGCCTATTACAGCATGAGTTATTCTGGTAAATATTGGATCATGCAAAAGAATTTCCAGGGTGGGTGGGAACCAGAGCAAGAATACAAAGATGTAGATCCTACCTATTACTCTGGTGCAAGGGCCAAATATTATTATAAGTTAATTTTGCAAACGAGTTATGACCCTAAATTACTAGGCGCAACCATTTATATTTTGAATACAGCTTTTGAAACAAATGAGGCTCAATTAGAAAAAAATAGGGCTGTAATAAGAAGAAACCCCATTGCCACAGATTATTATGAACAATTAAGCGCAAACTGTGATTTGTTCTATGAATTCATCAAAACTTATAATTAATTTGAAGGAAGTTAATAGTCCATGGACCATAGTTGATGGAAATTAGCGCTAGCAAATAGAAAAATAGCTAACTTTATCCTATGAACTAAAATACTAGATTTTTTACTAAAGACCAACCACCAAAGACTAA
>Ga0209550_10006311_pt1 | contig 11050 bp, 10 predicted proteins | sample LauGreSuBDMM15SN_2_FD_187567 | JGI IMG/M metagenome (GOLD analysis project Ga0209550, IMG submission 187567) | Freshwater lake microbial communities from Lake Michigan, USA - Su13.BD.MM15.SN (SPAdes) (version 5) | ecosystem: Environmental > Aquatic > Freshwater > Lake | place: Lake Michigan... | reverse complement strand
CTGCGACCCGGTCAAGGCCATTGACCGGTTGATTGGGTGAAATTCCCGAACCGACGGTTAAAGTCCGGATGAGAGAAAATCAACGCGTAGTCGACGCAGGCTCTGTTATTAGTTATTTAACAAAGTTATTGTGCGTTGGCTCGTACCGCTTTTTCCACCCCGAGATGCAACACCGTTCTCGAACAGGGGTGTTGATCATGAACCAAGCACTAAGCGCAGATGCTGCGATGGCGCGCGCCATCGAGTGCGCTAGCTATGGTCTTGGCAAAACATTTCCTAACCCAATTGTTGGTGCTGTCATAACCAGCGCCACTGGAGAATTCATTAGCGAGGGATTTCACCAAGGGGTAGATCATGCCGAAGTTGTTGCGATCAGGGGCGCAAAGGAAATCCCTGCAGGTTCAATTCTTTATGTATCGCTAGAACCGTGTAATCATCAGGGCAAAACCCCACCTTGTGTTGAGGCCATAATTGAATCTGGAATCAAAAAAGTTGTCTATGCAGTTAGCGATCCAAATCCTATTGCTGCCGGGGGATCAGAGCGATTGCGCGATGCCAGAATTGAAGTTATCTCAGGTATCGGAGAAGTCCAAGCGATCCATGAAAATCGCGCTTGGCTGACCAAGATCGAAAAGGGCCGCCCACGAATTACTTGGAAGATCGCATCGACAATGGATGGCAAAGTCACTGCAGCCGATGGCAGTTCTAAATGGATTACTGGAGAACTAGCCCGCGCAGATGTCGCAAAAATTCGCACGCAAGCTGATGCAATCGTCACATCAACTGCCACAGTTATTGCTGATGATCCGCTGCTAACCAGCAAAGGTCTAGGCAAGAACCCGGTAAGAATTGTTATGGGTTTCAGCTCAATTAAAGGTGACTCACAAATTCTTGGTACCGATGCCGAGACTGTATTAATTAAATCGCACGACTTCAAAGAGCTCATCGGATTGGCTAATGATCGTGGATTTAATCATTTACTAATCGAATCAGGGCCAACGCTCGGTACCGCTTTTTTATGCGAAGACTTGATTGACGAGATCATTTTGTTCCAAGCACCAACTTTTTTGGGCGCAGGGAAATCATTAATCGGCGATTTAGGAATTTCAAATATTTCAGGCCGTTTAGATTTCGATATCACCGATGTTGAGGTTATTGGCGCGGATTTAAAGATCACTCTTATAAAGAGTACGAAATCAACAGAAAGTGGCCACTAATGTTTACCGGACTTATTCAAGCTGTTGGACAGGTTGCCTCTATAGAACGCCAAGAAAGCAGCGCACGCCTTGAGATTTCCAGCCCAGAGATCACTGGACAAATTGCACAAGGTGATTCGGTTAGTGTTAGTGGAACCTGTCTAACCGTTGTTTCACTTGATGAGTCAAAGTTTGCAGTTGATGTAATGATACAAACGCTTAATTTAACAAGTACTGGTTCACTTGAGGTTGGTTCTGCAGTGAACCTCGAACTTGCCACTCGCACCGCAGATCGCTTAGGTGGCCACATCGTGCAGGGTCACATCGATGGTGTTGCAGAAGTTGTCGCAATTTCTGCTGATTCGCAATGGACGCGTATGGATATTTCGATCCCTAAAGATTTAATGAGATACGTTGTCGCGCAAGGTTCTATCTGCGTTGAAGGAGTATCTCTGACAGTTGGAGAGTTAAATGATCCTGCTGATCAGATCTCGGTCTGGCTAATCCCGGAAACTTTGGCCAATACAAATCTTTCGCAAAAGCGAGTAGGTGCTGCGCTAAATATTGAAGTGGATGTTCTGGCCAAGTACGTGGAAAGACTTATTGCACGTGGACAGGATGGCAAATGAGTAGCCTTGATAAAGTCTTAAGTGATTTTAAAGCTGGAAAATTTGTTGTCGTAACCGATGATGAAAACCGAGAAAATGAAGCAGATCTGATTTTATTGGCCGAGAAAGCAACTGCTGAAAATATCGGATTTATGGTTCGTTACACATCTGGCGTCATCTGCGGAATCATCAACGAGGAAACTGCTAAGCGTTTAAAACTTCCGCTGATGGTTAAGCGAAATGAAGATAACCACAACACAGCTTTCACTGTGACCGTTGATGTCATCGCTGGGCGATCAACTGGAATACCTGCCGAAGAACGCGCCAATACGTTACGAGCACTTGCTGATGCCGATTCACTACCAACTGATTTCTCACGCCCAGGTCATGTTTTTCCACTGATTTCAGCATCCGGCGGTCTACACGAGCGTCGCGGCCATACTGAAGCGAGTATGGCTTTATGTGAGTTAACAAGTTCCAACCCCAGCGCAGTTTTATCTGAATTGGTAAATGATGATGGATCGATGATGCGTGGTGGGCAAATCACTGAATTTGCCAAGCAACACGGATTAGAAATTATTTCAATCGATGAATTAGCAAGAGAACTTCCTGCAAAGAAAAGTGGTGAAGTTGCGAAAATGCAATGGGCAAACCTTCCATTGGAAAACGCTGAATGGCAGATTTCTACCTACATCTCTCCAACCGGGGCAGAACATGCGATTCTTAAATTTGCTGACGATCCAAAGAGCCAACCGCTAGTACGGGTTCACTCGGAATGCTTAACCGGAGATGTCTTTGGTTCAAAACGGTGTGATTGCGGGCCACAACTACTAGAGGCTATTGGTTTGATCGAAGAAAATGGCCATGGCTACATTATCTATATTCGCGATCACGAAGGCCGCGGTATCGGCTTATCTGAAAAGATTCGTGCCTATGTACTACAAGATTCGGGGCAAGATACGGTTCAAGCCAATGTTTCAATTGGTCAACCAATTGATGATCGCACGTATGAGGATGCAGCCGAAATCCTGTATCGTCTAAAAATCACTAGCCTTACGTTATTAACAAATAATCCAGAGAAGATTTCTGCAATTAAAACAGCTGGAATAGAAGTAATAGTTGCCCCCCTTGAGGTAATTGCCAATAGACATAATCAGAAGTACCTAGAAACCAAGCGAGATAAACTCAATCACGCGTTAGGAGCGCTCTAATGGCTGGCCATGCACCTGATATCAAGATTCCACAACTTTCACATTTAAAAGCAATCGTTATAACTGCTGCGTGGCACCCTGAAATTTGCGATGCACTTGTTGCAGGCGCTGTGCGGGGCTTTAAAGCAGCTGGCATCAGCAGCCTAGTCACTCGCACTGTTGCCGGCTCTTTTGAGCTGCCGATAGCTGCGCAATTAGCCTTTGATGAAGGTTTTGATGTTGCAGTTATCGTTGGGCTCGTACTTCGTGGAGATACGCCACATTTCGATTATGTCTGCCAGGGCGTAACTCAGGGAGTCATGGACGTTTCACTTTCTCGTTCCAAGCCAATTGGATTTGGAGTTTTAATGTGTGACAACCTCGAACAAGCAACAGCTCGTGCAGGATTGCCAGGCAGTAAAGAAGATAAAGGTTATGACAGCGCACTTGCAGCACTTAGTGTGATAAATAAAGGTTAAGCAATGCCCGAATTACCAGAAGTTGAAACCGTTCGCCGCGGACTTGAAAAGCTCGTTAAGGGTTACACAATCACCTCGGCGCACCAACTGCATCCACGTGCGCTAAAAGCCGAATCTATTGCGCCGTTAAGGTCAATCAATGGTGCCAAGATCGTAGGTTTAAACCGACGCGGAAAGTTTCTCTGGTTTTTGCTTGATTGCCCTCAAGTATTAGTTGCCCATCTTGGTATGAGTGGACAATTCTTAATTCACGAAAAGAACCGCCCTCAGGCAAGGCATGTACGCGCAAGATTCGAGTTATCAAAAAATATAAGAAAGAAAGAGCTTGTCTTTAACGACCAGCGCACCTTTGGTTGGGTATCCGTAGAGGAAACCATAGAAGGAATTCCATCATCGGCCCAACACATCGCTAAAGATCCATTTGATCCAAAGTTTGATAAGAACCAAACAATCAATAAATTCGCAAAGAGAAATATCTGCATTAAAACTGCGCTTTTGAACCAAGAGATCATGAGTGGAGTCGGAAATATTTATGCTGATGAAACTCTCTGGCGAGCCAAGGTTCACCCCGAAATTTCCACCGCTGATTTATCAAAGAAGAAGATTGCGTTGATCATTGATTTTGCCATCGAAGTAATGCAAGAAGCGATCGCAAAAGGTGGCACTTCATTCGATGATCTCTACATCAACGTCAATGGTGAAAGTGGCTTCTTTGAGCAGTCCCTTGCCGCCTATGGCTGCACTGACGAACCTTGCCCACGATGCGGCACTCCGATTCGCCGAATCACCTTTGGCGCCCGTTCTTCGCACTTTTGTCCGCGCTGCCAACGCTACCCGGGTAATTCCCCGATTCTTTAGGTTAACGGGTCTGAGTAGGCAACCTAACATTTCTTTTTAGTTAATTTATCTAGCGCATGTGCAAAGTCAGGCGTAGGGTTCGATTATGGAATTGTGCCGAAAGTTGCTGACCTGCTTACGGAAAAACCACTAGATGTTGGTATTAGATCTAAGTACTATCGGCTTTTAATCTAAATTAGTAATTTGTAGCTCCTCTATTTCTCGTTTAATCCTAAAGGCGGTGCGTTGATATGAAGCTCGAAGATATCAAATCGCCATTTGATGGTTCAGTGGTTGGCCAGGTGCCCGTTGCAACAATCGCTGACGTCGACACCGCAATTACAAAGGCAGTCTCAGGCGCCGATTTATGGCGCCACACTCCAGCACATATTCGAAGTGCAATCTTGCTCAAAGCAGCAACGTTGGCAGATGAGCGCAGTGAAGAAATTGCTCAGATAATTTCTGGTGAAAATGGCAAGAGCTTGCTGGAAGCAAGAGGTGAAGCTTCTAGATCTGGTGAAATAATTCGCCTTGCAGCATTTGAAGGTTCACAACTTTATGGTTCAAGCCTGCCGCTCGATGCAAATAAGGGAACTGGTCTCGAGAAATTAGGATTTACCATTCGCCAGCCAGTTGGTGTCGTTGTTGCAATTAGCCCCTTTAATTACCCAGCACTTCTAGTACTTCATAAGATCGCACCGGCGCTGGCAGTTGGAAATTCAGTGCTCCTAAAACCGGCTCGTTCAACCCCACTAACTGCAATTGCGCTAGCAAAATGTTTTAGTGACGCTGGGTTGCCAGAAGGAGTTTTGCAGGTAATTACTGGATCTGGTGCCGAACTTGGTAGCACCTTGGTTAAGGATCCGCGCGTTCGCAAAATTTCATTTACTGGCTCTACATCAATTGGAACTCAAATATCGAGCGTTGCAGGTGTCAAGAAACTCTCACTTGAACTTGGTTCCTCCTGTCCAGTAGTGGTTCTTGATGATGCTGATATCGATTTTGCAACTGACGCAATTACACTTGGAGGCTATATAAATGCAGGTCAAGTCTGCATCTCGGTACAACGTGTAATTGTTGATGAGAAAATAATGGGAAACTTCTTAGATGCTCTTAAACCAAAAGTGGAGGCGATTAAAGTTGGTGATCCAAAGGGTGATGATACAAAAGTTGGAACTTTAATAAGTGAGGCTGAAGCAATTCGGGTTGAGAACTCTATTAAGCAAGCAGTCAGTGATGGTGCAGTTCTACTTACTGGTGGCGCCCGAGATAAGACGATTATCAAACCTGCAATTGTTTGTGGTGTAAATCCAAATTCAGCTTTTGCGCAAGATGAACTATTTGGTCCGGCGATTGCAGTGAGTTCTGCGAATGGAATCAAAGAGGCTATAACTCTTGCAAATAGCACGGTTTATGGCCTAGGAGCAGGAGTTTTCACTAAGAGCGTTGATGTTGCAATTCAATCAGCACGCGAGATCGACGCTGGAATCATTCACATAAATTGGACGCCACTTTGGCGCGCTGACTTGATGCCTTATGGTGGACTTAAATCCAGTGGTGTTGGCAAGGAAGGTGTTCGTTCGACAGTTACAGAAATGACCGAAGAAAAAACCATAATCCTTCATGGACGAAGCTGGTAAAGGGGAGCACGAATGACTAATCCAAATTACGGGGCTACAGAGCGGCTAACAGTTGGGCAAGCAGTCGTGCGCTTCATAGCGGCTCAATACACTCTCGCTGATGGCGTGAAGCGTCGATTCATCCCGGCAGCAATGGGAATTTTTGGTCACGGCAATGTTGCAGGCCTTGGTCAAGCACTTGATCAGCACAGCGACATCCTTCCCTTTGTTCAAGGTCGCAACGAACAAGGTTTAACCCATGCTGCAATTGGTTTTGCTAAAGCAACAAATCGCACCCAGACATTTGCGGTTACTGCATCTATTGGCCCTGGTGCGCTAAATATGATTACCCCTGCAGGTCTTGCAACGGTAAATCATCTTCCAGTTCTTTTATTACCCGGAGATACTTATACAACTCGACGTCAAGGTCCAGTTCTGCAACAACTTGAACATCCACTGGGTCCAGATATTTCAGTAAATGATGCCTTTCGTCCAATTGCAAAGTACTTTGATCGCATCACACGGCCAGAACAACTTCTTTACTCACTTCCTAACGCTTTTCGAGTTTTAGCAAATCCAGCTGAAACTGGCACAGTTGTCTTAGCTCTGCCCCAGGATATTCAATCTCATGCCTTTGATTTCCCAATGGATTTCTTTGAAGAGAGAGTATGGAAGATTCGTCGCCCAATTCCAGATCGTGAGGATGTTGGTCAAGTTGCCAAGATGATTAAGAGCGCAAAGAAACCCTTGATAATTGCTGGTGGTGGAGTTAATTACTCCTGTGCAAATTTAGAACTTGAAGTTTTTGCAAATGAAACTGGGATTCCAGTTGCTGAAACCTTTGGTGGCAAGGGTGCAATTCAGAATCCAGGGGCTTGGCACCTAATGGGCTTGGGCCTTGAGGGCTCACCTGAAACAAACAAATTAGTCGCAGAGGCTGATCTGATTATCTCAATCGGTACGCGACTTACCGATTTTGCTACTGGTTCACAATCTATGTTCAATAATCCAGATGTGAAATTTGCATCGATTAATATAAAAGAACATGATGCAGTCAAACAAGGTGCGGTTGCGATTCTGGGTGATGCCAAACTTTCACTAGCGGCGTTGACTGAAGCAGTTGCTGGTTACAAGATTTCATCTGATTGGGCTGCGAAGATAAAGAGTGGCGTCACAATCTGGTCAAAGCAACTTGCCGAAGCAATTAATCCTGATATCGTCTTTGATAAGAAGAGCTTGCCAGATTCCCAAGAAACTAATGCTGTGATAACTCAAGGGCAGTTAATTGGATTGATGAATGAGAGCGCAAGGAGTGGTGATGTCATTATCGCTGCTGCTGGTGGTGCACCTGGAGATGTCCAAAAGGCTTGGGATGCGACAAAGGGCAAGTTTGCACATTTAGAATTCGGATTCTCTTGCATGGGTTATGAGATTCCAGCAGGTATTGGAGTTCGTTTAGCAACACCGGATCAAGAGAAGCGAGTCCTAGTATTTATTGGTGATGGCACATTTGTGATGGCTCCGACTGAACTTGTGACCGCAGCGCAGGAGCGAATTAATATGACGGTAGTTGTTTCCGAAAATCATGGTTACCAGGTTATTCGCCGGCTACAAATGTGGCGAGTTGGCAATCACTTTGGCAACGAATTTAGATATCGCCAAGATGGCCCCTCTGTTGCACAAGCAGCTGAAGCAAAAGGCGCGGCACCAAGACTCGAGGGCGATTACTTAGATATAGATATTGTGAAGATGTCGCAAGGAATGGGTGCACATGCAATTTATGCAACGACGCCTACAGAAATTCGCAAAGCACTCTCAGATGCGCGCGACTTAACTGGCCCTGTTGTAATTGTCGTCCCAACAATTCAGCATGCAAATCTGCCAGCATCAAATGTTTGGTGGGATGTCGCACCTGCAGAGGTCTCAACCCAACCTTGGATTGCTGCAATCCGCAAAGATTATGAAGAGGGTTTATCAACCCAGAAATGGCATGCCTAATGATCGATTTCACTAATCCTAAGCATTTAACAATTGGCACCTTTCTCGGAATGGCCGCACCAATGGCTGCGGAGATCGCTGCTGTTGGTGGATTCGATTGGGTACTTCTTGATTTGGAACATGGCGGTGGCAGTGAAGATTTAATTGGTCCAACGGTAGTTGCAGGGAAGGCATATGGAATTCCAACTCTGGTACGCGTTGAATCACCAGATCGAATTCGAATTGGCCGGGCACTTGATGCTGGCGCATCTGGAGTGATGATTCCACGAATTGAAAACGTTGATCAAGTATTAGATGTTGTCGCACATATGTCATATCCACCATTTGGTAATCGTGGTGTTGCTACATACAACCGCAGTGCAAAGTGGGGAAGAGATCTCTCTGGACTTACCGAGAAATCAAAGCAGGCCTGCATAATCCAAATTGAGACTTTGAAGGCGTTGGAGAATGTAGAAGATATTGCAAAGATTGATGGAGTAGATCTCCTATTTGTTGGCCCACTTGATTTAAGTTTTGCACTAGGGATTCCACGCGATTTTAAGAGCCCTAAGTTTGTAGAAGCAGCCGCAAGAGTTATTGCAGCTGCCACGGCTAATAATAAAGTTGCTGGAATTTTAGCCGCCGATGCCGCTTTGGCTGAGTTTTTTATCGAGCAAGGATTTAAATTTATTGGGATTGGATCTGATGCAACCCTGCTTGCAGGTGCAATTTCCAACTTAGTATCTCAATTGAAGAAGTAAGGCGAAAAGTTGGCTGTGGCATCCCCGGTAATAGTTGTTGGTCTTGGATCAATCGCAGCAGAAATTGTTGCTCCAGTTTTGGGTAGTGGCTTTATATATATTGAAAATCCAACCGAGAGTGATCTTCAGAAGGCAGAAGGGGCAATTGTCCGCGCAGCATTTGAATTTAATAGATCAGTTTTTGACTCTATGCCGAACTTAAAAGTTATTGCACGCACTGGTGTTGGTACCGAATTAGTTGATTTAGTCGTGGCAGATTCACTTGGGATTCCAGTGCTGATTACTCCTGGAAGCAATACCGTGGCTGTAGCTGAAGGCGTTTTCGCCCATATTCTCCACCTATCAAAACGCCTCGGTCCTCTCACTAAATTGGTTGCTAACGGAGCGTGGAATGACCGAAATAACTATCCGGTTGGCGATCTTGAAAATCATACGCTTGGCATTATTGGTTATGGGCGAATTGGAACTCAGGTTGCACAAATTGCAGCAGCTTTTGGGATGAAAGTTATTGCCTTTGATCCATATATTGATCTACCAAGTGAGATTAAAGTGGAATCACTAAATGATTTGCTCTCAAGATCTGATGTAATTACTCTGCACATCCCACTAACACCACAGACAACAGGGCTATTTGGCGCAGCGCAATTCTCCAAGTTAAAGCTAGGTGCCATTTTGGTTAATTGCTCGAGAGGAGCACTCATTGATTTGGATCAAGCAATGATTGCCTTAAAGAGTGGAAAACTAGGTGGGCTTGGGTTAGATGTATTTGATCCAGAACCACCAAAACACCACGCAATCTTCGAACACGAAAATGTTGTCCTTACACCTCATGTGATGGGCTTAAGTGCCCAAGCAACAGTTGCAACTTATGTAATGGCGGCAAAAGGTGTACGTGATGTTTTAACCGGAGTTAAACCACAAGCAATAGCAAATCTAAAAAATAAGAGCGACGGGAGTGCCAAATGAGTGCAAAAAACGCAAAGATCGCAGCAGCACCTATTTCTTGGGGAGTATGTGAGGTTCCAGGTTGGGGACATCAAATGTCACCAGCGCGAGTTTTAAGTGAGATGGCAGAACTTGGGTTCAGTGCCACTGAATTTGGTCCTGAAGGTTTCTTACCGATGGAACCGGCACTTAAAGCCTCAATTCTCAAAGAACATGGAATGACCGCGGTTGGTGGTTTCGTGCCAGTAATTTTGCACAAGGCCGATCATGATCCAATTCCTGGGGTTCAAAAAGAACTTGAGGGTTATGCCGCAGCAGGTGCAAAGACCTTAGTCCTTGCCGCTAACTCAGGAATCAATGGTTATGATGAAAAACTTCCGGTACTTAGCGATGATGAGTGGGCTATTTTATTCAACAATCTAAATCGTATTCAGGCTGAAGCTGCAAAAATTGGCGTTAAGTCAGTGCTTCACCCACACGTTGGAACCATGGTTGAAACAGCAGATCATGTCAATCGGGTGCTTAAAGGTTCAACAATTCCATTCTGCCTAGATACTGGCCACATGATGATTGGTGGCACAGACATTGTTGCATTTTCCAAAAATCATGCTGATCGCGTTGCACATTCACATCTTAAAGATGTAAATAGCGTCATGGCAGATAAGGTTCGCAAGCACGAAGTAACTTATTACGATGGAATGCTTGCTGGTCTTTACACACCACTCGGAGAGGGTGATGCAAATATCCGTACCGTTGTTCGCAATCTAATTACGGCTGGATATGAGGGCTGGTTTGTTCTCGAACAAGACAACGCTTTGAGCGCCGAACCAGCGATCGGTTCCGGTCCTTTTGCTGATGCAAAAGTGAGCGTCGAATTCCTGCGAGCAGTTCTTGCAGAGCTAGAGGCTGAAGGCTTCTAAAGCTTTATAACTTAGCCTGCTTGAGCATGCTTGGTAGCAGCTTAAGAAAAGGCATTCAAGGAGCAATAAGCCATATTGGGAAGTAAGAAGAGAAATAAGTCCTCAAACTGCCGATTGTCGCGAACATCCCATTACCCTTTTGGAATGCGAAGTGAGGGGCGTGTTGCCAAAGGGTTGCTAATTAGCATGATCCTTGCCCTGATCCCAATTTCTACTTATTCAACTATTGCAGCAGGTCCCCAAACGCCAAGTTGTGGAAATTACAGAGTAACCACCAACGAGGTAATTGTGGGTCTTAAAATTCCAAAAGGAACATATCAAATTAACTCATTTGGAATTTCCTGCACAAAAGTGATGGGAAGCAAGGGTTTATTTGCCAAGTTCCTGAAATTAAAGGATAGAGATCCTCTACCTAAGCCCTGGCGATACTTGGCAGATGCAGTAGGAGCACCTAAGTTCTCTTCAGGACCAGGAGTTGGGTTTCGCGTTCAGTTGATTACTCCAGCTCCAGCACCAGC
>Ga0209550_10006310_pt1 | contig 11052 bp, 8 predicted proteins | sample LauGreSuBDMM15SN_2_FD_187567 | JGI IMG/M metagenome (GOLD analysis project Ga0209550, IMG submission 187567) | Freshwater lake microbial communities from Lake Michigan, USA - Su13.BD.MM15.SN (SPAdes) (version 5) | ecosystem: Environmental > Aquatic > Freshwater > Lake | place: Lake Michigan, USA... | reverse complement strand
CTCCAGCGGGTCGATGTCGACCCAGGCCTTGAAGGCTTCGCGCGCAAAACTCTTCCAGTTGTAGCTGACTTGCCGGATGTTGAGGCGACTTCCAAGTATGAGCAGGAAATCGGAGCTCTGCGTGACCATGTTGCCGCCGCGGTCGCCGACCGTGCCCGGACGACCGCAGTAGAGTGGGTGATCGTTCCACATGACGTCGTGGGCATTCCAGCCAGTCACCACCGGGACGCCGAGCTTTTCGACAAGCGTCAGGAAGTCGGCATAGGCTCCGCTCAGGCGCACACCACCTCCGGCAAACACCACGGGGCGGCTCGACTGCTTCATGCGCTCGATGATGGCGTTTGCAGCGGCCTTGATGTCGGTCTTGCGCCAGGGTTCGTCAAGCTCGGCGGGATCGAACCCTGGCTCAAGCTCGTCGGGATCGATCATTGCGGCCTGGACATCCAGCGGGATGTCGAGCCAGGTGGGGCCGGGCCGCCCGGTGCGGGCGATGTAGATCGCCTTATCGAGATGATAGCGGATCGTAAACGGATCGGTGACCATCGCGGAATACTTGGTGAGCGGCGCGATGATTGGAACGATATCGAGCTCCTGGTCGCCGTACTGACGCAGAGGAAGCTCGGTGTGGCGCACCGTGGTTTCGCGCTTCACCTGGCCCGAGATCACCACCATGCCGACAGAATCGACGAAGGCACCGTAGACCCCCGTGATGGCATTGGTGCCGCCTGGTCCTGAGGTGACGTTCACTACCGCGAGACGGTTCGTGTAGCGGCCATAGGCCTCCGCGGCCATAGCCAGCGCCTGCTCGTGATGGCAGAACGTGGTCTTGATATCCGGGTGCGTCCCGATTGAGTGATTGAGGTGCATGGCACCGCCACCCGTCAGCATGAATACGTCGCTGATTCCCTGAGCAACGAGTTGATCGGCCACCCAATTCGAAAGTTTTATTTTAGTCATCGGTTCCATCCGTTCCAGGCCGCCGTTCGGCGGATCGCTTCATCCAATCCCGTCTGCGCAATCAAGCCCAATTCGCGCCTTATCTTGGCGGTGCAGGGAACATACCGGCCCGGGTTCCAGCCCGGATCGGGTTGACCCAGAATGTCGAACCCATCGCCGCCAAGCACTTTGTTGGTGCGGCGGGCGAGATCGGCGATCGAAACCGCTTCTTCGGACCCGACATTGTAATTAGTCCCGGGCGCCGCGCGCAGAAAGATAGCCCATAGCCACTCTGTCATGTCCGCTGCATAGAGATAGGACCGCTCCGCCCGCCCGTCACTCATCACCGTGATCTTGCGGCGGGCCATGGCATCACGGATGAAGTTGCCGGCGGCGAAATGGATATCGAGGTTGAGCATGGGACCGAGCAACGCAAAGATTCGTGCCCCGACGATGTCCATGCCGAACTGCTTGCGGTAGATCGTGCAGAGCATCTCCGCAGCGCGCTTGCCCTCGCCATAGGACGAGCGATGCGTGGCAATGTCCGGCCCGCCCATGAAATCCTCGCCAACCCTTTCCACCGTCCAGGGTTGCGCCCCATAAACGGCACCCGAGGACAGGAAGTAAAAGCGCTTCGCGCCAGCCGCGCGCGCGAATTCGAGGGTGTTGCGTGTCCCGGTAACGATCGTGTCGAACATGCGCAGGGGGTCGTTCTCGTTGAGGTCGGCGCTGGCGTCGGTCGCCGCATGAATAACATGGGTGTAAGCACTGCCATCCGGGACAAGCGACAGAACGTCGCCGCGAACTGCGTGGAAGGACGGGTAGCCAGCGAGTTCGGGGTAGGCCGACATGAACCGATCCGGGTCGCGGGTCAGCAGCGTCACCGACAGGTCTAGCCCGTGCGCCTCATCCGCGCGGCGCAGGGATTCGAGCATCCACCGGCCGATGAACCCGGTAGCGCCGGTGAAGAAGATCCGTCCGCCTTGCAGCGCCTTCCATGAGGTTCCGACACGATCCAAGATCGCGGCCAAATCTTCTTCGAGGATGGCGTGGTTGGTCATGCTGGAACAGGCTCCGCCAGATGTTGCGAACGGGACCGCATTTTCAGGGTCAGTATCACGATGGTATCCCAGCTCAGCGCCAGCAGGATCACGAGCAGCGCCAGCGGGCGCAGGAACTGACTCACCCCGACGCCGAAGGTCGCGATCACCGCCTGTCCCGACAGCCAAGAGCCCGTGAATACAGGAGGCAGTTCGGCGATAAGGTATTCGTAGGGGATCGAGATCAGATAGGCGAGGACAATGGCCAACCGGCTCGGCCAGCGATCCCAGGGTTCGAGAAACACCAGGAACACCAACAGGAACTCCGTATAGCCACCCGGGGATCGGCCGACGAGAGACACCAACAACAACAACAGGGCAAAGCGCGCCTGCGGGAACCCTCGCGGGCTCAGTACGCCAAGGGCGATGGCTGCAATGGCGCTGGCTTGAGCTGCCAGGATGGTCACCTCGACCGAGCTTCGGAAGGCTTCGTATACGTTCGAGTTAATATATTGCAGGATCGGGAACCCGCGATCGATTACGCCGAACATGTTGTTGAACGAGGTGGTATAATACATCTGGGAAATGATGTCGGTGCCGGTAAAATCGACCCAGTTGGCCATATTTTCGATCAGCTCGACTGGGCCGCCCGATCCGATCATTGCCCACGATACCAGATAGATCCCGACCGTGGCGACACCGGCGATTTCAAGCTGGCGCCAATCGCCGCGCATGGCCCAAGACAGGGTAGGCAGTACCATATAGGGCTTGAGGTTGATCATTACCCCTGCGAGCAGCCCCTTGCTCCACCGTTGCCCAAGTTCGGGCACCACGACCACTGCAAGGCACAGCTGGCACAGGATCAGCAGGTTCCCGCGCTCGAACACGAAAAGGCCGGGCAGGCCCAACGCGAGCGCAAGCGTTCGTAGGACGGCGACGTCCGGCCGCACTGTGCGAAGCGCACGGTAGCTGACCAGCAATGTGCCAAGATAGGAAAGGGTGACAAAGGCGAGCCCCAAGAGATCGCAGTCACGACCCACATACCAAGACATGACGTAGGCACCGCGGTAGTCGTAACAAGATGGGCTTGAAACTGCTCCCGCTAGCACAAAGGATAAGGGCGGGTAGATGGCACGCCAGACTGTGTACATGTCGTCGCGATGCGCCCAATAGGCGACATTGAAGAAGTCCATGAAGGTGTCTTGCGGGTCCCACACGAAGGGTTGCGGCAGATAGTGGCTGTTTATGAAGAACCAGATGACGTGGGCAACCCCGGCCAAAATCAAACCCAGCAGGACTGTCTCGAGAATCAGCTGCCCCTTGTCGACGCGTCTCTCGCTATGCGACATCGGAGGGAGCAATCTGCGTATTCGGCGTCCGCTGCCCTGCAGCCGGTCCAGTCAGTGGTGGGAAATTCACGCGCTCCTGCTCGATGACAAGCGCGGTGTTCCTCGTTCTCTCTGCTATCAGCCTGACCTGTTCGCCGAGCAGCCCCATGAAGAGCAACAGAATAGAGAACAGCAGAAGCTCAACGCCCAGCATCAGCCACAAGGTCGCGTCGCCTGTCGTCATAAATCTGATAATCGCCGCGACGAAGACGAGGCACGAGACCAACGCGAAACCCATCGACCAAAAGATCGGGAGGCGCAGCGACTCCTTCGAGGAGCCAGCGAACCCCGAGACCGCGAATTTAATCAATTCGCGCCAGTTGTTCTTGGTCTCCCCGTGCCGTCGCTCCGGACGATCGTAGGGGATCACCTGAAATCTGAAGCCGCTTTCAACAAGCATACCGCGGAAGAAAGGTTCCGGTTCGTGCCACGACTTGAGCGTGTCGACCACCCGCCGGTCATAAAGGCCGAAACCGGTGGCTCCGGGGATCACCTTGTAGTCGGCATTGCTCTCGAGAAAGCCGTAACCGGCCTTGCGGATGGCGGTGAGCAAGAGGCCTGATTTCTCGCTCCGGCGAACCCCGAGCACGATCTGGGCACCCCCGCGCCAAGCATGTATGAACTCTCCCAGCAGCTCAGGGGGATCCTGAAAGTCCGCGCACATACCTACGACCGCCCCTCCCCGCGCTTGGTAAATAGCATGGGTGGGGCTGCGCATCTGGCCGAAGTTGCGTGTGTTGAAGATCGACCAAACCCGAGGATCCTCGTCGGAAATCTCCCGCAATATATCGCGCGTCCGATCCGACGAACAATTGTCGATGAACAGGATTTCGAACGACGCGGCGTGACGCTCCATCTGATCGCGCACGGCCTCATAGATGGGCCGGACGTTGTCCTCCTCGTTCAGACAGGGGATGACGACGGAAATTTCGGGAATGTCGGTCATGCAGTGGTTCTGTCGTCAGCCCGATGTTTGTTGCGGTTCGCCAACAAGCCAGTGAAGGGCGCGTAGACCTCGACAAAGAAGGCCAGCAGTATTACAAAGGCGAGCAAGGCGAACGCAGTGTTGTTGAAGGCGCGTTTAGTGTCGACATGCGGTGGATCGACGATCGAAACTTGCGAACGGTCCTGCGAGACCATTTCCTGCAACGCAACCTCTTCTGCCGACCGCGTATAGACGTCGTAAATGGCCTGAGCGAACGTATAGGTCCGATAGAGGTTGGCGTAGCGAAGCGAGACTGCTGTCAGCTCGCCGACCGAGGGGCCCCCGGCCGCACCGGCGTTCGGCACTGCGGCGCGGGCGAGTTGAGCCTGTAGCACGGCAAGCTGGCGTTCTGCAACCACCAGGCGCGGGTTCTCCGGCCCAGCAGTTTGGCGCAGGGCCGACAATTCCACCTGCTTGGCCAAGACCTGAGCCTCGATGCCGGTGCGCAGCGCAAGCTGACCGCCAAGCTGGGCCTGCGGGTCGGCGAGCTGGTTCTGCCGGCGGTAGACGTCGAGAGCCGCTTCCGCGTCCGCAAGACGCTCCTGCGCTAAACCCCGCCGTTCTTCGACAATGCGACGCTTGCGCGCCACTTGCACCCGACCGTAGTTGCTGAGCCGCACGCTGGTGGCATCGACATAGGCTTGGGTCAGCGCAAGGGAGTAGTTGGAGTCGTAGCTCTTCACTTCGATCTCCAACATACCACCAAGCAGGGTATGCACATCGACGATCTTGGCCAGATCCAGCCGTGCTTTCCGCTCGCTGTCATACCGCCCGTTCGGGCCCACGAGCTTCAAGGACCTGATCACGTCACCGGCGACCTCCTCGCTGCGAACCAGTTGCAGCGCGACTTCGATCTCCCCGCGATCACCGAACAGCGAGGCAAGGGTTTGCGCCTGCGCCCCGCCGAGTGCACCGACCACGCTGGCCAGCGAGTTGGCGCCGGCGACGCCCGGAACGATCTTTGCGCGCGCCACGTGGGGGCGAGGAAACACGCACAGCAACGCCAAAATGAGCGCGAGGATGCCGTAAGCAATCCACCGCAGCCTGCGATCATGCAAGCGTGCTATGACCTGGCGCGAAATCATTTGGTTACTGCCACAATGGAGGCAGCGGTCAGACCGGCCTGCATTCCGAAACTGAAGATTTCTGAGAAATGCTTCCAGAATGAGCCGCGATTGCTGTCGACCGGCACGAAAATGACGTCCCCGGGCATAGCTACCTGCCCAAGCGACGAACGGCCGCCCAGCACAGTGCCATCGGCTCGGATGACCAAGGCGTTCTTGCGATCGGCCAACTTCGCGAAACCGCCCGCCTCGTCGATGTAGTCACGGATGCGATTGCCCGGCTTGAATTGGAAGTAGGCCGTCGATTTGACCAGGCCGAACACCCCGACAGAGAGAGGCCTCGGCGGAATGTAAAGTTCATCGTTATTCTCTAAGACGAAACTGCTTTTGATGCGGTTGGTGTCGCCAGCGGTTTCAAGCACCAGCCGTCCCTCGTTTCTGCGCTCGCGAATATATCGCGCCAGAACATCCACGGAATTCTGTCGCAACGCGAACTCGGTCTGGCTGCCGTCGGCGCGGACGAGCGGATCGGCGGTCAAGGCGATACGAACCTCGTTGACGAATTGTTCGACCTTCTTTTCGTGTCCACGGCGCAAACTGTCGCGCACGAACACGCTGCCGAAGGCGTAGGCCTCGGGAGTGAGCCCGCCGGCCATCTCCAACACCTGCTGAAGACTGGTACCAGGGGCGACGAAGTAGCGTCCAGGCTTCATCACTTCACCGCTGATCGTCACCAGCGACTGGAGACGTTGCGACGGCTGCGCTATCCCCACCGAAGAGAGCACGCGCAGGATCTTGCCGCGGTCTGCGCGAGTGGTGGTCAAGGCCGAAGGATCAAGTTCCACCCAACCGGTCGTCCCGGCAGGATCGAGCAGATGCAGCCGCGAAAGGTCGGCGACCGTGTTCGCACCGCCGGCATAGAGCAGTGCGTCGTTGATCGTGTCGTTGGCGCGAACCTCGTAGATGCCTTCGCGGTTGACGCTGCCGACCACCGCGACCTGCGCGCCGCTGGGCGCGATGGTGATCACGTCATTGTCCTGCAGCACGAGATCGCCGCTCGTGTCACCCCTTATCAGGAACGCGTAGAGGTCGAGGTCAGCGATCAACTTACCCGAACGACGCAACTGGATCGAACGGAAGCTGCCCCCGGCCGACGGACCGCCTGCCGCGAGCGCCGCATTGACGAGGGTCGACAGGCTGGACAGCGTGTAAGACCCCGGCACCTCGGCGAACCCGGTGACGTTGACCGTGATGCCGCGCAATTGACCGATTGTCGCTGACACCCGGAAGTCCCGGTACTGGCGAGCCACCTGCTGGGCAATGGTCGTCTGGAGATCACCGAAGGGTACGCCGCCCACGCGCACGACGCCCACCCGAGGGATGAAGATGTGCCCCTCGGTATCCACGACCAGCCGCAGGTTGCTGGCCTGGATGCTGCCGGTCAACCCGAGTACGATCTCATCGCCAGGGTTGAGCCGATAGCTCGGCGGCACGATCGCGGTTACCGGAGTGATGTAATTGGGCAGCTGCGATACGAGCAGTTCGGAACCGAAGCGACGCAGCTCTTTCCCGGCGATGTCGGAGGAGAATTTCTCGAACTCATTGGGCTGCTGGAGCCTGACGTTCCGCTTCGTGGCAGCATCCCGGGGCGCATTGTTCGCATTCTGCGACGGCGCGACCAATTCGTCGGGCTCGAAGGTGCTCTGAGCAGCTCCCTGAATGACACTGACCGAGCCATCCACGCCCCCGGGGCGCTTCGTCTGAAGATCATCCCGTGCGGCGCTTTGCGCAGCAGGTTGCTCTGAACGCAGTTGAGCTGCGACCGGCCCGGCACCCAGTGCAAGAATGGCCGCGATGACAATCACCGAACGGAAATTATAAGGCAGCTTCACTGTTTCAACCCCAATTTACATAGTTCAATTTAAAGTTTCGAGCAAACAGCCACGACAAAGAAAATATTTAAATATTCAAGACGGCGTTGGGGCAATATTTGCCCCGCAGCTTGACACCGTCAAACATCCGTCTGGTCGGCCACTTCCTTAGCTGCCAATTAATGGAGACGCGCCTCCATCATTTCGATCCGCTTGCTGTCTTCGCTGGCGATAGCCGAATAGTAATCACGCTTGTTCTTCAGCCACGCCGTTTCGAACGCGACCGCGTTCAGGATACCGGCTTCAATCCGGCCAGTATCGAGAGCCGCCCCATCGAACACGACCTTGCGGGTTTCGAAGCGGTCGAGGCGAACCTGGCGGATCTGCTTAAGCGAATCCAATGCTTCCACCGAAACCGAACCGCCAACAACGAGATCGAGATCATTGTCGCGGCAATGGCGTGCAACTTTGAGAACCGCTTCGGTGATTGCGGGATCGTTGATGGCGCCGCGGGGCATGCCGCGCGAAAGGGTGAAATCCACGCGGCCAAAAACCACCCCGTCCACGCCGGTGCGCGCGATCTGGATCATCTGATCGATGTTGTCGAGAGTGGTCTGGGTCTCTAGGTTGAAAAGGAACTTCACGCCACCGGGATTTTCGCCGTGGGTCTTTTCCTTTGCCTCGATATACTTCTTAAGAGCGTAGGGAGTCTCAACCATCGGCGCTATGATGTGGCTGGCGCCAAAGAGCTTGGAGGACAGCAGATCAGAAATCGCTTCGCACCCGCCGATCTTGAGGGCAACCTTCAGGTTGGCGTAGTGGGCTATATGGACCAATCTCTGAAGCTCATCTGGTCTTGTACCTTCGGCTTCGAACTCAGCCTTCACAGCAACCACACCAAATTCATCTCGCCCTCGCACCAGCATGTCATACATTTGCCGCTCTATTAAATTCATATTTTTTTACCCTTGTATAAATTAAAGCCTAAATACAAACAGCATATCGTTCGCAACTGTTCGAATCCGTCCGTGAGGTCAAGTACTAAAGTTTTGCTTGGCTGAGTTCAGGCCCAAGCCCCGCCGCCGATGCAATTTTTTGGCCGGCTTCCACAAATGTCTATCGTCTGTGTATGTGTTGTAAAGATCGGTGATGTAGGATTCGAGCTGCGCCTGCGAGACGGCCCGGGCATCTTCCCCGGCGTCAACCGAACGGTGCCACTCTACGATCCGGTCGAGAGCCATTTCGAGCCCCCATATCGGCCGCCACCCCAGCGCTCGCCGCGCCTTGCTGCAATCTAACCTCAGAAGATGAGCTTCGTGTGGCTGCGGTGCGGTGCTGCGTTTCCAAATGCCGGCGCCCCAGGTTTCGAGCATGCGCTGCAGGATCCAGCCGACAGATCGGGTGTCGTCGTCCGCCGGGCCAAAATTCCACCCTTCAGCCATGGTCGCATCACCGGCGACCATGCGCTCGGCTATGCCTAGGTAGCCGCCCAGCGCCTCGAGCACGTGCTGCCATGGACGGACGGCGTCGGGGGAACGGATCTCGACATGCTCGCCAGTGAGGATCGCGCGGATGATGTCCGGGATCAAGCGATCGGTCGCCCAATCTCCGCCGCCTATGACATTGCCCGCCCTCACCGAGGCGAGAAGGGCTCCGTCTCCCGAAAAGAACGACCGACGGTATGAGGCTATGACCAGCTCTGCCGCGCCCTTGCTGGCGCTGTAAGGGTCATAGCCGCCCATCGGATCGCTCTCGCGGTAAGGCCAGACCCATTCGCGGTTTTCATAGCATTTGTCGCTGGTGACGCAGATGACTGCCTTCAGCCCGGTGACGCGGCGGCAGGCATCAAGAACGTGAACCGTTCCCTGAACGTTGGTTGCAAACGTTTCAATCGGCTGCGCGTAGGACAGGCGCACAAGGGGTTGGGCGGCGAGGTGGAATACCACCTCCGGCTGCGCGTCAGCGACAACGGCCTCTACCGCCCCGGCCTCGCGAATGTCAGTGATGCGGTGGTCGACAAGTTCATCAATGCGAGCCTGGCTGAACAGGCTCGGGGTTTCGGGCGCCAGCGCAAGCCCGGTTACCTGCGCGCCCATCCTGTGCAGCCACAACGCTAGCCAACTGCCCTTGAAGCCGGTGTGACCCGTTACCAATACGCGTCGCCCCTGCCATACGGAGGGGTTTACCAGACTTTCCACGGCGCGCCCTTCTGCCAAAGATCTTCGAGGAGAAGCTTGTCCCGCAGCGTATCCATCGGCTGCCAGAACCCCTTGTGCTCGAAGGCCATTAGCTCGCCAGAGTTGGCGAGCCGTTCTAGCGGCTGGCGCTCCCAGATCGTCTCGGCCGTATCGATAAGGTCGACGGTCGACGGATCGAGCACGAAAAAACCGCCGTTGACGACCCCGCCGTCGCCGGCTGGCTTCTCCGCGAAACTGAGAACCTGACTGCCCTGCCGCTCTAACGCCCCAAACCGGCCGGGGGGTGATACGGCGGTGATGGTCGCCTTACGGCCGTGTTGGCGATGGAAGTCCAGCAGTGCACCGATATCTACGTCGGCGACGCCGTCGCCGTAGGTCATACAGAAAGGCTCGCTATTGTCGAGGTAGGATCGCACCGCTTTTAGCCGGCCGCCGGTCTGGGTCATCGCTCCGGTATCGACCATAGTGATGCGCCACGGTTCGCCTCGCTGCTGATGGACGTCAATCTCGTTTGTGGCGAGATCGATGGTCACGTCTGCGGTGTGAAGGAAATAGTTCGCGAAGAACTCCTTGATTAAATAGCCTTTATAGCCGAGGCAGATTATAAACTCGTTGATACCATGAGCGGAATAGATCTTCATGATGTGCCAGATTATTGGCATTCCACCGATTTCGACCATCGGCTTCGGCCTTACTGAAGTTTCTTCACCTAAGCGCGTTCCTAAGCCCCCAGCCAAAATTACCACCTTCATTTGCAATCACCCCGTCTGTGAACCTTCTACTTTTCGCTACACACTGCACTCGCCCAAGAGACAGCGAACCAAATAAATTAAACGATAAGCACGTTATGGAAAGCGTCATTCTAATCGTCTTGATATGGATAAAAGTCAACGCTTTTCCAACCATTTTTTGAACCTGATAGTCAATTAAACGCCATGTATACTGCACTATTTGACTTTTATTTCAATTTGAGGTCATCTAGTAGAAAAGCAATTATCCGGCACGCCGCGACGCGACGTACGCCACCCTATTTTGGAGCCGGACTTAGACTTTTAAGGCGACAAGCGTCGGCTTTTGCGGATCCTGGACAGCCTGTACGGCCGTATATTCCGCTGCCCGCGCGGCAAGCCAAGCGCAGCAGCAGCCACATCCGCAAGACTGGCGACCAATACACGTCGCGCTGCCGCAGCTGCCGCAAGCCAATGGCGCGCATCGCCAAGCGCAATTGCGTCCTCGACGACCGACGCGCCTAGATATGCGGCTGCGGGCGCTCGCAACGCCCGCCGCCAGCATAAATAGCCGCGCCAAAGTTAGTGACGACACGCAAGACAGCCGGCGGGGACTTTACTGGGACGGAGATCCGAGCCTCAAGTGCCACGCGGGGCAGCGAGACATTTAATCATTTTGTAAAAACATCTTACTTGAAACGGTAGCCTTTATTTGATATGTAAATTGATGTTTTCTTTTGTAAAACGATACTTTGATTGACGAAAAGGTCACCACGAGCGTGACAACCGTCGCGTGCGCCAAAATGGCGACACATTCGCCGCACCCTTTCGGCACTGCGGCG
>Ga0209550_10006303_pt1 | contig 11060 bp, 11 predicted proteins | sample LauGreSuBDMM15SN_2_FD_187567 | JGI IMG/M metagenome (GOLD analysis project Ga0209550, IMG submission 187567) | Freshwater lake microbial communities from Lake Michigan, USA - Su13.BD.MM15.SN (SPAdes) (version 5) | ecosystem: Environmental > Aquatic > Freshwater > Lake | place: Lake Michigan... | reverse complement strand
TGCAGCCCGTAACGGCAAAACAATTCTCTTCGTTAAGACACAACGCGGTGCAGATCGTCTCTGTGACAAGCTAGCCCACGCAGGAGTTCCAGTTGGAGCCCTTCATGGCGGCAAATCACAAGCAGTGCGTACTCGCACACTTGCTCTCTTTAAGGATTCAGCAAATGCAGCACTTGTCGCAACAGATGTTGCAGCACGCGGTATCCACGTTGATGGAATCTCACTTGTTGTACACGTTGATGTTCCACAAGATCACAAGGATTACCTCCACCGCTCAGGCCGCACAGCTCGTGCTGGTGAATCAGGTGCCGTGGTAACTCTGACAACATCAAAGCAACAGAAGTCAGTCTCAGGGCTAACTTCACGCGCTGGTGTAACGCCTAAGTCTGTTTCAGTTACTTCACTCAGCACAGAATTGATGCGAATTACCGGAGCTCAAGAGCCATCAGGTATTCCTTACGTTGCACCTATTGTTGAGAACAAGGGACCTAACCGTGGGACTCATAAGCCACGTCCGAACTCAGCTCAGAGACGCCGTAGACCTAGATAGCCTCAGCTATTTCAAATAAATCTGTAGCTAACTTGTCGGATTTGCCACAACCTGCACCAAGGTTGGATTTTAAGTCATGGATTTTCGTGCGATGAAAATGTCGTGCTCAACAGACCACTTTAGATTGTTGCTCGTAGCCCATTCAGACAAGAAACTAGTCGCCGGATAGTCCTGCTGCTGGCTTGCAAAACAACGAAAGTCATCAATAAAAACAGTCACATTGTGAAATTTTTGCAATTTAGAGGCAATTATTTCGAGCTCCTGAATTATTGGTGTCTCGATAGGCCCAAGATGTGTTATCCCCTCGGAATAATGGCCATCAAGCCAAAAAGCAATATTTAAAGAAGAAGCGGGTAGGGTTTCAAGTATCGGCTCTAACTCAACTTCCGACAAACCGTTCACGATTTCTATGTTGCGACTGTTCACAAATAATTGTGCTGCCCGCGCAGCCAATTCGGTACTCGGCTCAATTGAAATAACGCGGGAAGAATTTTGTGCCAATATCTTTGTTGTCCTCCCCATAAAAGTACCGGTTTCTACCCATACGTGTACATCCTTGGCTGTCCCCAATATGCTCATTTTGACAGAATGAGGTGCTGGACTGCGAAAATCTCTCTTCCACCATGCGAAAAATTCCACTTGCGACGAAAAAGGCATGAATAAATAAAACCAAACAAATTTCAACACATTAAGTCTAGCCAACATGTTGAAATCATATCTCAACCGTATTTAAAGCTCCAGATTCTCTTGCAATTGAATGTCAGTCGGGTTGGTAAATGCGAGATACCCGAAACATCGCTTTAGCAGGAATAGTGTTGATTAGGCGGATGCGGTGGATATACTGAGGCGTCACACTCGATTTTGCAGTAGGAATAGGCATCGAAATGTTAATTCCAGTAATCATACTTAAGGAACAATTCGGGGTACTGCCTAAATCGATTCTGCATGTTGGTGCTCATGAGGCAGAAGAATTCTCAGACTACCAAAAGCATTGGGCAGAGCAAAATCAGGCAATCTATTGGGTCGAAGGGCAGCCAGATTTGGTCGAAAAATTGATTGAAAAATTAGACAAAGATAAAAATGTGATAATCAGTGCTTATGTCTGGAACACTGATGGTGAAGTCAAAGACTTCATGGTCTCCACAAATTCACAATCATCATCACTACTTACTTTCGGGACACATGAAACTAAATTACCCGAGATAAAAATCGATAGAATAGAACAAGTGGTAACTTCACGATTAGACTCACTACTTGATAGAGAACTTGTTTTCGATTTTATAAATCTTGATTTACAAGGCGTAGAACTCCAAGCTCTAGAGGGGCTGGGAATTTTTCTAAACAAAACAAAGTGGATTTATACTGAGGTCAACAAAGAAGAGGTTTACGAAAATTGTACAAAAGTTCAAGATCTTGATAGGTATCTAAAATCATTTGGATTTAGAAGAATAATCACACTCTGGTGCCCTGGACTTGGCTGGGGTGACGCTCTTTACGTAAAGAAACTAAACATAAAGATATTCAAAGCTCTACTAAATTTCAGACTTAATCAAATTATCTTAGCGTGTAAAATTTTTGTGATTGAGCGAATCAAAAAATGAAGAGCAGTCCAACCGCATCAATACTTATACCCGCGAAAAATGCGGAAGACCACATAGCTGAATCGCTAAATAGCGTCCTATCACAAGATTGTGAATATAGTTTTGAAATCGTGGTCGTGAACGATCATTCAACGGATTCGACGGTTGAGATAGTCCAAAGGCTCATGGAAACAAATCCAAACTTAAGGTTGCTAGACAACAGGATTCCGGGACTCTCGAATGCTCTAAATTTTGGCGTAGAATCGACTACTGCTGACATCATCATTAGGCATGATGCAGATGATGTAATGGCGCCAAACCGTTTACAAAATCAAATAAGTTTTATGAAACTGAATTTACAATGCGCAATATACGGGGGTCAAATAAACCTGATAACAGAAGATAGGTCACTTAGACCAAACAATTACCCACTCACTGATCAGGAAATAAGACGCTTCCTAATGAGAGGTAATCCATTTGCTCATCCAACAGTGGCGATAAATCGCGCGTTTTTGAGAAAGGCGGGTCCTTATAAACCAGAATTCGATGGCGCTGAGGATTATGAGTTATGGACTCGACTACTAAGGTACGGCGGGTCTACCAACTCGACTGAAGTTTTTACAAATTATCGAGTGCATGATAAACAAGTGACAAAGCAAAAAAAAATACACGTACAAAAGCAAACCATAAGAATACAAATTACACTTGCGAAGATGATGTTGAACGATAAAAAAATCCTAAACACATTCTTTGTCTATTTCGTAGTAGGACTCCGATGCATCAAGATGATGATGCCCAGATGATAAGTGTAGATGTTGTAATTCCAGTGTTCAACGGTGGGAATTATATTACTAGAGCCCTTGATTCACTAAGCAAGCAGACTTTTATCCCAGCGCAAGTAATAGTCGTAGATGATGGGTCGACCGACAATACCGTTGAATTAGCAAAAAACTATTTAACAACAATGGAGAATCTCGTTATTTTGACTGACATTCACGCCGGATTAAGCGCAGCGAGAAACCGTGGAATACTTGAGTCAGTTTCGGATTACATCACATTTCTTGACTGTGATGATTATTGGTCTCCAGATAAAATTGCTAATCAAGTTTCACATATACAAAATCACAGCACCTGCTCAGCTGTCTTTTCTAACTGTTATATAGACAATGAAATGACTTCAAAAGTCTACTTAGCTGGTAATAACACTCATACATTTAGCTTCCTCAACATAATTTCACAGAGATTTAGGATATTAGGATCAGCCTCAAGTATTTGTATAAAGAGGAGTGTCCTTCAGGACATAGGGCTCTTTGATGAAAAAAGATCCTATGGAGAAGACTATGAACTTTGGGTAAGGCTTTCCCAAAGCTATGAAATCTGTGAGATTCAAAACTTAGACGTATACATAACGATTCGACAAGGAAGTATGCAAACCACCAAAGGTACTGGCATGTCTAGATTTAAAAACACTCTAATGTATTTGGATGTTTGGAGCCGCTTCCCGCATCTGGTCCGAAGTCAACAAGCAAGCTTAGAAAAGCTTATTTTCCCTGATATTTTTAAAGCTGTTATAAAATCGCCAAAGGACCTAAGTACTTTGAGAAAAACGATTGAAGAACTTCATCCAGAAATATTTAATCTGCTTTTTAGTAGCAAGTCATCAACCTGTCGTTTTTTTGCTAAGAACCTCGCACCATACCTATTCTCAAATCTCAAAAGAATCAGTGTTCAAATATCTGGCGGAGTTCGTTAGTTTTCAAAAAAATGGTGTTAATTGAGTCTTTGTAAATGATCGTGTATCCCATGGAAATTATTTTTTGACCAAGCGAAAAGTGAGTTTTTCTCTCAGTGCTTAAGGTTGGATGAAATTCAGCGAGTTCGACAATAATCACTTTGGGGTTCCAAAAAAGGACATCGAATCCTAAAAAGACTTTTTCCTCAAAACCCTCCACATCAACAATCAACACATCGAAATTCTTTTCTAGTTCGCACTCGCGCACAATCGAGTCCAATGTTTCGGTTTCAATGACTATCTTTTCATTTCCAAGGTCGCTCTTCGCCCAATCAAGATTGGAATACTCACGCGCTACGTCTGTGTTGATAGTACTCAGGGGGCCAGAAATTAAAATCTCCTCAAACCCCTGTCGATTGGAAGCTGCCTTTTCAACTACTTGCACATTTGGATTATCTCGGTACTTGTCCCTACATAACGCAGCATATTTTGGAATGGGTTCGACTAAAATTGCTGACCAACCGCGTTGAATAAGTCCACTGGAATTACTAAATTTTTCGCCATCAAATGCCCCTACTTCGACCAATCTTCCCAAGTACCCCTTTTGAAAAATCTGTAGATAAATAGAAGACAAATTTGGAATCTGGCAGGATTCGTGAAATTGAAACCACAATTCATCTTCGGACTTTGGGTAAATCTTCTCGACTTTATAACCTAATTTCCTAAAACTTTTCCGAACTAAACTTTTAAGGACCAGTTCCATCGCCTAATGCTCCTATCAGTGCAATAAGCGCACTTCTCTCGAACCGGAAAAGGCGCTGCCTCAGTTGCACTTCAAAATGTATCCACGAAATAGTATATTCACATTACAGTTACTCCATGGATATGTCAGTGGGCGTAGTAATTCCAACCTTCGATCGAGTCGAACTCACCATTCGAGCCGTGACTTCGGTGCTGAGTCAGACCCATAAAGCATCTCAAATCTTAGTAGTCGATGATGGGAGTTCGGAATCTTCGCTCGAACAATTAGCCCAGGCTTTAAAAGATTTGCCCGTAAATCTTGTATCTATTCCCCACAGTGGAAATCCGGGATTAGTGAGAAAAGTTGGAATCTCACATCTTCAAACCAGATTTGTATCATTCTTAGACAGTGATGATTTTTGGCTTCCCACCAAACTGGAACTCCAACTCAAAATTCTAATTACACAGAAAGCTAGAGCAGTATGTTCGAATGCTTGGGTGAAAGATAACGTGGGAATGCAAAGAATGTATTTCACTGAAAGAAAAAAGAGAATTACTTTCAACAAATTGATTTTTTCAAATACAATTATTTGTAGCACAACCTTGGTTGAAAGAGATCTGATTAATAAATGTGGTGGCTTCGCTGATGCCGTTTCAGTTCAAGGAGCGGAAGATTATGCAACCTGGTTGAGAGTCGCCTTAGAAGAAGAATGGGTCTATATCGAAGAACCCCTAATTGCATATTCGGTTGAGTCCATTGATCATTTCAGCCATGGGCCACATCGTCTTCCTGAGTTACAGGCACTAATTGATCTCGCAGTCTGGCGAAGGACTGAGAGCGGAAAATTCCCGAAACTTTTTCAAATAGCTTTAAAATTTCTGCGTCTAAGCCTTTTGGATTATGGGAAGAAAAGATGAATAACCAGATTAATTCACTTGCTATTCTAACTGTTGCAACAAATAAATACATTTATTATTGGGAGCAGATGATTAGATCAGCCGATACAAAGCTCTTGAATACAGATAGAAAGATAGTTTCTCATGTGCTGACTGAGAATGTAAAAAAAGCTGAAGAAATTAAAAGTCAATTGATGAATATAGTCGTTATTATTCATCCGATACAGAATTACTCTTGGCCCGAAGCTACCCTCTTTCGATATCGGCTTTATCAAGAGATAAAATCGGCGGTGACTGAAAATCTTGTGATGCACCTAGATGCCGACATGATCATAATGGAAGATTTCCTAGCTAAATTGCCTAACGAATTTATGGATGGGGTTGCACTCGTTCGTCATCCTGGTTTTTATCGACCTCTAGGCCTACGAAAAATTGGTTTTTACGCGAAGAATCGGAATTACATTCGGCAAGACTTAGAGCGTTATCTATCAATGGGTGCGCTAGGCGATTGGGAAGTTACCAAAAAATCGACATCATACGTAACTAAACAGGCTCGAGATTTCTATTTCTGTGGAGGCACTTGGTTCGGATACCGAACTGCTTTTTTTAACCTCATCAACGAACTTGCTGAGATTGAGAAAGCCGACACGGTGACGGGATTTGTTCCAAAGTGGCACGATGAGAGCATCCTTAATCATTGGGCTTCTAAAAATTCATTCACAATATTGACTCCTTCTTACTGTTTCGATCCTAAATACCCGCAATTGGCGAAATTGCCAGAATACATCAGGGCAGTGACGAAAAATGAAATTAATTAAAAAAAAGAGCTGTGTGGAAGTTACGGCAGTCGGAGGATTAGGAAATCAACTTTTTTGCTACGCAGCCGGATTATACCTCGCCGAGAAGACCAAGACAAAACTAGTTATCAATGTTTCACAGATTGGTGTCGGATCGGTAGATCACGGTAAGACAATTATTAATTTTGATTTAGATTGTGAGTTTAGAAATTCATCACACGTAGGGGATGTTCGAAGTAATTTTCTTCTTCGATTGTCACGAAAACTAGCTTTTGAATTTAACTGGTTCAGGAAACTTTACGAGTTTTGTTCAGGACGATATATTGCTAAATCAGTCGGATATGAGTCAGAATTCACAAAAATTTTAACTCCCCGTGATTTATCAGGATATTTTCAAACATATATCTATGCCGACTTCGTTAGGTCGACACTTTTAAAAAGTGTACAGTTGAAAAGAGAATCAGCATGGTTTCAAGACAAACTTTCTGATTTAAGTAGAAAAAATCCAATTGTTATCCATATGCGTCGTGGCGATTATTTAAAGGCAAAATCTGACTTTGGAGTTCTAAATCTCAACTTCTATTTAGAAGCACTAGATTTTCTCCAAGGTAAAATAGTGGAACGGGAAGTGTGGATCTTTACTGATTCTCCAAATATCGTTTATGAAGAGATCTCGAACTCAGGATTAAGGTCAGCCACAATCATTACTCCCCCAATAGAATCGAGTCCCAACGAGTCAATGATCCTGATGAGTCGTGCTTCTGATCTAATTATCAGCAATTCGACATTCTCCTGGTGGAGCGCTTATCTATCCAATAAAGAGACAAATGTTGTAGCACCCAACAAATGGTTTAGAGATCTTGAAGATCCAAAGATGCTTATTCCTGAACACTGGCATCAAGTGGATTCGCAATGGATTGAATGAGATTTCTAGATTAGCGAATACACTTAGCACATGCTGAAAATGAAAACTTTCCGGAATTTAGTGGTTTTCCGAGCCATTAGAGTTCTACCCGAAACAGATCGAAGAAAAATTCCACTTGTTCTTCTGGCTGGAGTGCTGTTAAGTTTCCTAGATTTACTAGGGGTGGCCATCATCGGTGTCGTTGCGGCACTATCAATTAGCGGGATAAAATCAGATATCCCTGGAAATAAAGTGAACGCGGTCCTAGAATTTATCCACTTAGAGGGTTCTTCTCTTCAAAGTCAAGTTGCTATTCTTGGAATTAGCGCAGCCTTGATTTTAATTTCAAAAACTTTGATTTCTTCAGCACTTGTCCGTAAGACAACCTACTTTCTGTCAAGGCGCGGTGCGCAGATTTCTTCTGAATTAACTCATAAGTTACTGTCTACCAATCCCCAACTAATTAACAGTCGATCTCCCCAGGAAAACTTATACTCCTTGACCAATGGAGTCATCGCGATAGCGATTGGAATAATTGCTACAAGTATTGCCGTCGTTGCGGACATAGTTTTGCTAGTTGTACTTTTTTGCGGGTTGCTCGCCTTCGATTTCAAGATGGCCATACTTACAATTTCCTTATTCAGCATCGCAGCTATCGCTCTTTACAAATACATGCAAAATAGGGCAAAAATATTCGGCCAAATGACAGCTGATATTTCTGTTGAAAGCGCTGAAACAATTCTGGAATCCATCTACTCATTCAGAGAGCTGTTTGTAAGAGATCAGCGCAGTTACTACATCAATCGAATCTCTGATCAGCGCCGAAAATATGCTGAAGTTTCAGCTGCGCTTGCCAATATGCCAAATTTTAGCAAATATGCGATCGAAATTACTCTCGTGGTGGGGGCAGTTTTGATGAGCGCTATGCAATTTTGGACACGAGATGCCGTTCAGGCCGCCGCTGTCTTATCAGTCTTTTTGGCAGCCAGCACAAGGATTGCTCCGGCAGTTTTACGGATTCAACAAGGCGCTCTTCAGATTAGAAGTCAGGAAGGGGCTGCAAGTGGCACCTTCTTGCTTTTGACCGAGCTCGCTCAGGTAAAGCCAGTACCAACAATTCGAGTCAATTCAAACTTTCAATACACAGGTTTCAGCCCACAAATTCAAGTACGGAATGTCTCCTTTAACTACAGTGCGTCTACAGGTCAGTCTTTAAAAAATGTAAGCCTGGATATCAAGGAAGGTGCATTGGTTGCAATTGTTGGTCCGTCAGGAGCTGGAAAGAGCACCCTTGTCGATGTAATTCTTGGCATACAAGAACCATCAGAAGGTTTGGTTGAGATTTCTGGCGTGCGCCCTCAGGACGCAATAACTAATTGGCCAGGCGCAATTTCATATCTACCTCAAGAAGTTGTGCTATTTCGAGGAACAATTGAGTCAAACATTACTCTAGGTTATGAAAATGAATCAGTTAGTACTGAACGCATACTAAACACTCTCAAAATTGCACAACTAGAATCGATGATTGAGACGTTGCCACAAGGTATCTATTCAGAAGTGCATGATAGAGGTGAAAACTTTAGCGGTGGTCAAAAACAACGGATTGGCATCGCACGTGCTTTGTACTCAAATCCAAAGTTAATTGTATTGGACGAGTCTACTAGTGCATTGGATAACGACACAGAATCTGCATTCACGCTAGCGCTAAAAGTTTTAAAGGGTACGGCGACAATAATCGTTATTGCACATAAGCTTTCCAGTATTGTTGATTATGATTGTATTTATTACTTGGAAAACGGTGAAATTAAGGGTTCTGGAACATTTAATGAGTTAAAACAGGCAATTCCCAATTTTGCGATTCAAGCCGAGAGAGTGAATCTATAATTATTTGTAATTTGATCAGCCAGGACTAGTTTTTGGAGGAGTAAGATGAAAGCATTGGTAACCGGCTCAGCTGGATTTGTGGGCCGGCATTTTGTTCCTTTTTTGTTAAATCAGGGTTATGCAGTAACAGAAGTAGACATCAAATCTGGCGTGGACTGTAGAGACTTCTTCAAGAATACTTTGGAATACTTTGACTTGGTTATTCATTTAGCAGCAATTGTGGGCGGTCGGGCTACTATTGAAGGAGAACCCCTTTCAGTCGCTACAGACCTTTCAATTGATGCTGAATTGTTTAATTGGGCGCTGAAAACCAAACCAGGAAAAGTCGTCTATTACTCATCCTCGGCCGCTTATCCAACACAACTTCAATCCCGTGATACAAATATCAAGTTGCAGGAAAACATGATTGATCTGGACAACATTAAAAATCCTGACGAAAGTTATGGTTGGGCAAAGTTAACTGGAGAAATGTTAGCTAGATATGCGCGAAATGAGGGTATAAAAGTTTTTGTCTTTCGGCCATTTTCAGGCTATGGCTTTGACCAAGATTTGAATTATCCATTCCCTTCATTTGTGAAGCGAGCGCTTAATCAAGTTGAAAAATTTGAAATCTGGGGAGATGGTACCCAAGTAAGGGACTTCATCCACATTGATGATGTCGTTTCTGGGACTATGGCATTTGTTGACGCGGATATCGAGATTCCAGTAAATCTTGGCTGGGGTAGACCAACGAGTTTCAATCAACTCGCAGAGATGTTTTTTGAAATTTCTGGATGGAGACCAAAGAATGGAATTACTCATCTGTTAGATAAGCCAAAAGGTGTCATGTACCGGTGCTCTGATAACGCAAGAATGCTGGAAGTGTTTAGTCCTACGATAACTCTGGAGAGGGGTATTAGTGAGGCCTTAAGGAAGAGATATCATGAGAGATAAGCGGATACACCTCGTTGCACTTGCCGAGTGGGACTGCCCGGGTTCTCACTATCTCCACACAAAAAAATTCTTATCATCCTTTGAGACGCATGGGTATACCTACTCTGAAGTCAGAAAATTCACAGATATTAGAGATATTTCCCCTGACGATATTGTTTACCTCTCAAATCATGGTTTTTTCGAGAAACAAATTTCATTTGAAGCATTAGAGGCAATTAGCAAACAAGGTGCTAAACAAATTTTATGGTTTTGGCATGATCATTTAGATTTAGCGAAAAGACTCTTTGCTAATCGATTTGTTCTGAGCGGGGAGCACTTTTATAAAAAACCTTTTCTTGATGAGCATATCAAGTTGTGGGAAATCCAAAAAACTACTCCTGAATATGTACCGTTAACTTTTGCATCAGACTTAATGCCATCTTCGATAGCTACCTTACCTAGAAGCGAAATGTATCTTGCGCACTTTGTTGGTTTCGGATATCAGGCCGACATCAATAAAAGGCTTAGAATACGATTTCGGGGAATAAAAATCCTCAATACTCCCCCATTTATTTCTGAAAAACAGCGCACAGATATTTTTTTATCAAGCAAAGTGGCGTTAGGTTGGCATAGTGATGCAAACATCAAAAACAATGTTGTGGTTGAAAGAGTTTTCGAGGGATTGGCTTATGGAAATGCTGTCATCTCCGATACGCCCATTGCGAGAGAGATTACAGACGGGATAGTCGAGTTCGCTGATACCTATGACGAGACGAGAGATTTTCTACTCCGGATTAAGAAAGATGATGAATTTAGAAAGAAAAAAGTGGAGCAAGGATTTGCGTGGGCCAAGGCCTACGGCACTTATTGGCACGTTGCAAAACGTTTCATTGATCATTTTGCGTCTTAAATGTCCGTTTTGTCCTATCTCCGCTACAATCTAGGCTAGGATTCGTAGAAGGTTATAGAGGCACCGACGGGTGTCGCTGAAGTACAAAACCGGTTATGAAGGAAGTCCCAAAGTGGCATTTAAGAAGTCTGCAGCCTCTGCAGGTCCTCGCGT
>Ga0209550_10006302_pt1 | contig 11061 bp, 17 predicted proteins | sample LauGreSuBDMM15SN_2_FD_187567 | JGI IMG/M metagenome (GOLD analysis project Ga0209550, IMG submission 187567) | Freshwater lake microbial communities from Lake Michigan, USA - Su13.BD.MM15.SN (SPAdes) (version 5) | ecosystem: Environmental > Aquatic > Freshwater > Lake | place: Lake Michigan... | reverse complement strand
ATTGTATTCCTGCATAGTGAATAATTTTATCTATTTCGCCTAGTCCAAGGTTAGAAATCACAATGGCTTCATTTGGATTTGTAATGGAAATGAATCGTTCCAATGCATCAAAGGTAGTTGGGTTCATGAGGTACTCTTCGGTATACTCCATGATGGTTGATTTACCAGTAAAAATGTCAATGCTGGAAACACCCACCACTACATATTTCCCTTTGGGAAAAAGTCGGTTCACCTGATCTATCCAAATACACGTAATATGGTTGGACAATGTAGGCGAATCGGAAAAGTAGGTACCGGGCGAAAAGACGCCGGCTAATTTGCGTGCCTTGGATTCATCTTGTACGTACACGACGGCGGTGTAAGAGGCTTCTTGAATTTTTTTCAGATACTTTTCTAGTTGCATGTCTTTGAAGCCGGCCATTTGCGAGGCACCCTTGTCAGCAATGTTTAGTTCACAGATACGTGTAAAATCATCAATGATGCGATGGAGTTTGTTGCCGTAGACTTCAAAAAAGGCGCCTACTTGCATCAAGAGTATGGTACGTTTACCATACTCTTGTTGATACTTGTGACTGAGCTCAAAATATTCTTGAATAAGAGCCATATACTTCTTACGGTAATGGGTTTAAACTCTTTTGGATTTATATTTTTTAAAGGACCGATATATTTATAAAACCATAATCGCCGTCCGGACCAGCATTTGTAAACATGGGATCTACACACCTAAATCCCATTCCTTCAATGATTGGCACCGATTCCGATGCCTGCATTGCACCTTCATTATATTCCATATGTTGTAACTCCACAATAAGTCTGGTTGCATGATTTACCGTTTCCATTCCTCCCTTTAAAATATCCATCTCACATCCCTGTACATCAATCTTAATGAAATCAGGTAACGGGAACCCTCTCTCTTTGACTACCTTGTCCAACGTAAATGTCCGCTTAAGAATAGAATTATTCTTTGGAAAGTAATTTGCAGGAGATCCAATCTCACGATAATAAGAATTTCCACCAGGATGATACTCATTCTGATAAAAGTTCACTTCCCTTTCTTCATCAGATAGTGCACCTATGTGATAGTCATACCCCTCGTACAAGAACTCTGCCTCTTCAAATGCATCAAATAAAATAATAGTTGCGTCTGGCCATAACTTTGTCGCCTCATTTGTCCAATGTAAAACACAACTTCCAATATCATAAATCACCTTTGGTTCAAAGCCATCTTCTTTCAATCGTTTCAAGTAAGCAACGTGATCAGAAGGTATAAATATGGATTTACTTAATACGATTAATTGTCTTTGTATATCCTCTTGTATTACCTGGGCTAAGGGTTTAGTTACGTCAAACGTTTGGTAGTTTAAAAAAGATGGCGCATTCCCCAACATTATTTTTTCCTTTGGAATCGTAAACCATTTATGGTAGTTGATATCATTATTATAAAAAATTAATTTACGATACGTTACTTCAGGTATATCCAATGTATTCGTCACCACATATTCAAAATCGGTTTCTTCCAATATATCATTGTATACCTTACCTTCTAGCTCTACAGTAGGTACACCAATAAAGAGGATCCTCATTAGTGTAGTCTATGCAAATAATTTATGAGAATAAACGTAACATGATTCTCGCCTCCGGTGACTCTTGCGGTGTAAATAGTACTGTTGCAAAAGAATCATCACGAAACCGAATAGAATACGGAACCTGTTTCCCGCGCCCAACACGCCCCAACGTCTGAATCAACTTCTCTTGACTCAATCGCATATCCTTTCCTAAATACAAATTCGCAAATTGATAATTCGTTCCGTAAATGTAGTCCGACGTCGCCAACACCACATACATCTTCTGCTTCATTACCTGTTCCTTCACCAATTCCATATAGCGCGGCGGTGCCTCTGCTGAAAACACACCAATCCCCATCATAAGCAATACTTTCCATGAGGCATCAATGTCCGTCGTCAACACCTTTTCAATCGTAGATGCGTCCACGTCCGACGTAAAGGCCATCGCTTGCTTATCCAGCACGCCATACCTCAACAAGTGATCATAGGTGTTCGGTACATATCCATTTGGCAAGGCAATCGTATGTACAGAGGCTTGTAACCTCTTCAACTCTTCTTGAATTTTTTTGACTTCTGGTGAAACACGATTGTCCGACATTTTCTTTTCCTTGTCTGAATCTTTGTTGGAATCTTCCAAATCTTTTTCCAATTGACCCATTTTCTCCGATAAACTTTGATTGTATGATAACTGTTTCGTCAACTCTTGCAACAACGAAGCTGGTATCGCTGCCGTCTTTAAACAATACGAGGCAATCTTTTGTACATCTTCTGCAATATAAATAGAGGGTCCATGACTACACGTCCATGCATCCTCTGAACAAAACCGAATCGTAGACGGCACTACGATCCTTTTCTTTTGCTCTGCCTCCCACTCTTCCCTAGTCATGGTTGCCAACAGGGTCACATAGTATTGCTTGATTGCCGGAATCGTCAACTCCGATGCCTTTGTAAACGGGGTACGACCTTTCAAGAAGGCAACGACTGAACCTAAATCCACATACTTCAAGAGGTCACCATGCGCCTCAAGATGAGAGACTACCTTTGGTATCTCTTCATATGGTAAATGATGCGGCAGTATGAGTTGATGGTTTGGATTTATCAACTGAATTGTCTTGTTAGATTCACCATTTTGAATTTTGTAAATAGTGCACGCAGTGAGTGTGCTATAGTCCATTGCAGGTAGAGTTGCTGAGGACAACACCATGTTCGGAATAACGTTTTCTTTCCATAGTTTATTGATAATGGGATGTAGTGGATGCTCTTCTACGTCCATCGCAATGGTCGGCTCATCCCAGTAAAGCAATATCTTTTCTTTCGGTTGAAACCGCAGCATATAGTGCATCGCGTACAAGTAGGATTGTACATCTGAAATCATCACCTCTACTTTCGCGCCATTCGTATTATCTACCTTGGCGATACCTCCCGTTTTCTTATTTTTTACGTAATCAATCGCAGCAGAGTAGTGTAACTTGATATCTTCTTCACCCTTACATCCAAGGGCAAATGCAACCTTGATTTGTAGGGAAAGACACATTTTTGCTAACGCCATACTTACGTGTTTCGCTGCACACACGAAGATGATGTGATACTTTTCCGAGAGACCAATCGGTGACATTGTTTTGCCAGTACCGGTTGGAGCGACGTAGAGGATAAGTTTTGGTCCCGCTTCTTTCGCTACCGTAAAGAGTTCTTTTTGATGGGCGTACAACTCACGATCCTTACAGGATATATAAGGGTTGCGTTCCAGTAGCTGGACGGCATTCTTTGTCCATTGTACCATATCAGGTGTATGTTTGGCGAGACATTCTCGTACGTAGGCAATAACGAACGGATTAGGCTTGGACACGGCGAGCCGTAACATCCATTCTACGTGAAAGAATTCGCCCTTTGCGCACAAGGAAAGCAAGACTTTTTCGTAGACCGTATCAGGCACTTGTTTGGATTGAATACGTATTTGATCGGCTTTTTTCAGTGGAATAGACGTCTTCTTCATGGGAATGGACGTAAAGGTTTGGCATAAGTAATGGTCTAATGCAGGGTTGGGGTCAATCTTCAAGTACGTGTACATGGATTTCATGGCGTTCTCTTTACGACTGGGGTCATGAAATCCTTGCCGAATGAATTGAAGAATAGATAACTCTTCCGCAGGTACGGGAAGCTCAATGCTATTCCATTCATCGCGAGTAAGTTTGGTCTGAGTCGTAACATCCATTTTATGATGTATGTGAATCTTCTAATTCAATTTTTATAAGTTAGAACGTAACAAAGGGATTAGATCTACGTATCGCAAGGCATGCATCACACGTCTTCCATCGGATGGATGAATACGAACCTTTGGTGAATTAAATTGCAAAATGTTGTCTATAGTGGAACGCATATCTTGGATACGTGGAGCATCGGAGTCAAACACGGTTCTTGTCATCATTAGTTTGGCAATGGTTCGCATTTACAGTACTAGTGTTATAGCTTTAAATCAAGACTATCAAAAAATTGAATTCTATTTGTCTAAACAATTCTATCATGATTCTCCCTACGTTTCCGCTTGCAAAAGATGACAAGGGTAAAAAGATTCAGGGTCCCAGAGGACTCAGCGAACAAACGTACAAGATTACCGATGTATCAGGCATTCTCTATCAAATGAATTATTGGTCACCTGGAAATCATGCCAATGCGCTACAGGATATTATACAAGATAATCTCATCTTGTTTGGAACGGCTAAAGGGAAAGATGTCTATTGTACACCATGTCATAGCATCTTTCTAGTGAAAGAAGATATGCGCGTCATTCGTATCGGTGAGAAAGTATGGCCTGGATGGGAAATAGAAGAATGGATTGTTTAACGTCTCACAAGAGGGATTTGAACCCTCGGCCTGCGGATTTACAGTCCGTCGCTCTACCAACTGAGCTATTGCGAGATGAATGTATTGTCTGGATTGTTTCTAAGTACTTATTTTTTATAATTAAGGTTTTAAATAAGCGGCACCAATTGTTACCGCATAGTACAACGCACCAAAACAAACACTCTTTGCAAAAAGACCCGTGGTTGGGTCTGTAAAAAGGGAGGGTGCCATGCGTTCCACCATCAACTGTACACTCGGCACACTCCATAAGAAATACAAGATGCTTAACAAAGCCGGCAACCGAAACTCCTCCCACCGATCAGCGGATGGCTGAACCTGTTGTTGCTGAATATATTTGGGTGCAGACGGTACATACGTAGGTGTCGTTTGCGGATCAATCGCATGCTCTATCGTTTCCCTAGGTATGTCTCTAGCAGGCAAATCCGTTGTATTATACGGTAACTTATCAATCTCAGTAGCCATACGATACCTACTCCTTTTTTCGTATACTTCTTTACGCAAACGAAACAATCCGTTTTACCGGATTACATTGAACCGCCTTTGTATCAAACTGATAACATTTCTTATCATACTCGTACGTTTTCTCCTGTATCTCTTCTAATGTAGGACCTTTGAATTTCATACATTTCTTGTCTTTACACGTTTTTCTAAACAAAGTAGAGAGACCAAATCCTAAAATAATCGCTAAGAAAAACTTCCCATACTTTGATTTTAAAAATGCTCTCATATTATTGCACAGGAATTTTTTTTGCATCCGATGTACAATCCACTAATCGTGCAGAAAAATCAAAACATTGACCTGCTTTGTCCTTATATTGAATCTTTTTCATGTTTGCAGGAGAAGGGTACACCACTACCGTTTTATATTCCATGGGTGAAAAGTAAACGCAAACCATACCAATGACAAAACTCACCAAAAAAATCGGAATATATTCTTTCATATAATATAAATAGATAAGATCTATAGTCACTATGTTGTTATCTATTCCTTGTTCTTCCTATAATAAACAATTCCTCATTTTTCATTCTCCTGTAAAAAACATCATGATGGAACATAGCTCCTTTATTCGTCTTTATTATTCTACCCATAATATTATCTTTAATGGTCTATTTTTACACCATCCATCGTTAGATGAAGTACTTCATATTGAAAAAGATATTTTGGATGCTTACCGTAGTAAAAAAACGCCGGTGTATACCATTCAAAAGCAATACAAACATAAACATTTGAAAATATCTGGTTTATGGGAAAATGAAACGTCATTTGGTATCGTCTTTAAATTTATTTGACGAAATCGTGTTTGAAATCTCGTGACATTTCTTGAAGACGTCGGATGTAAATCGGAGGCGTGGTACGTAGATTCCCTCTTTTTCAAGATGTTTTTCATTTACTGCCTGTATACGTTGTATCATGGATTGACGATAAGTCTGTATATCTTGTATCTCTTCCTTGGTAAGTCTCTTTTTGGTCTCCTTGAAGACACGTTTGATCTCAGCAATCTGATCGCACACCTCTTTCATGTTGGCGCGATGTTCCATTTTTATCTCTTTAGATAAAATCTAAGTTTCAATTTTTTAAAGAAATGTAAAAGAAAAAAAGGGAGATACTCAACGTTAAGAATGCCGTAATCAAATGGATTGTCTTTTCCGATAAATAAGTTGATATTTTTGAACCCAACAGCATGGCCAATGAAACCGTTATCATCAACACATTTCCCTTACGAATATCTACATGCCCTTGCTTATAAAAAGAATAAGCAGATAAAGCCGTCACTGGAGGTATAAAAGCGTATAATAACGTTCCCACTGCCGTTTTGATATCCGGTATGATTCCTGTAAGAAGTAGTGCCGGAATTAAAATACCATATTGTAATCCTGTAATACCTGAAAGTATACCCGATATCAATCCAATGAGAACTAACATGATACTAACTTATATTTTCTATTCGCAAAGACATCCGAATTCGCCAGAAAAGTCCTCATTACCATTCAAAACAATCATCTCCAATTAAGCGACGCACGATGAGATTTACTGCGCGTCGCTCCATATTCCATTGAGGATACTCCGAAACGAACTCATAATAAAGGTCATATTTTGTAAAATAAAAAGGACAAAGTAGTTCAATCTCTTCTATCGTATCAAATACTATACACTCTTTGTTGAAAACCGTAATTGGACCTTTATAGAGACCAGAATAGTCATTTCCCTCAGATACAATTCCGTATTTTTTACCTATTACCAGTTTATCCGAAGATATCAATTGAAACATGTTCAAAAAAGGTAAGTAAGAATCATTCAATTTTTCACCATTCAAAGCATTCGTCCCCTATCAAGCGACGCACGATGAGATTTACCGCGCGTCTCTCCATGTTCCATTGAGGTTGTTGTGAGACAAATGCATAAATTTGCCTTGATGTGTAAAAGTAAGAGTGTCCACAAAACTCATTCTTAGTAACATTATAAATGTTCCCAAATTGTAAATAAATCGTATCCAACTGAATGGGTCCTTCATAAAATCCTCTGTATTCATAGGATGCAATAATTTTGTATTTTTTATTCATCTCTAGCTTACTCACTTCTACAAGTTGAAACATTTTTATGATACTCTGATAATCCAGTTTCAATTTTCATACTCTAAACCCATCCGTTCTGTAAAAAGTAGACACAATCCATTCAATCACGATAAAGGTAAACAACAACGTATTCCCTAACAATAACATGGAATTCCAAACGGATTCATAATTCTCAAAATACTTTACCATAAACATAATATTCAATGCCGTACAAATTACTATAAAATAAGAAAATGTATACCATACATCCGGCATCAATCCATCTTCCACAAATGTTTTATTCTTTATAACAAAAAAATAAAAAACACTCACCAGTAAAAATGTAATAAACGCCATTCCTGATTTATTCAAAAATTCTCCCCATAATCTATCTGAATTCAAATTAGACAAAGAAAGAAAGAAAAGGACAGCAATGACAATACATGCCGTTCCCATACCTGCCGTCATTGCTTCACGTATGTTTATCAAACAAGCAAGTAGACCAGCTAAAGCAAATCCTGATAAAATAGGTGCAATTTGATATAAATACGTCATGTACTATTCCGATAAAATAAACATCCAATACATGCAGAACTTTGTCGTTCAAAAAAAAATCTTTTCCGTTCATTCGGAAGATAGAGACATCGGTAAATGGCCTTCTTCTGCCGTCTTTGCCGTAGATCCTCCCATTGACTACAAAAATATCGTCAGCTTACGTTTAGCAGACATTGATCTTCCACCTCTCTACGTCTTTTCTGAACAAAATCAAAACCTTACCCTGATAGTCACCTACATTACGACCACCAAAACCATCACTCTATCTGAAGGTACGTATACCGGTCCTCAACTCGCCACTGAGATTCAAGGACATATGAATGCCGCCTACACTACCTTCCCAGGCTTTACTAGTTTTACAGTAGCCTATGATTCTGCTTCCTCTAAATTTGTCTTCTATAATCCAAACCCTTTTCAATTTGATTTCACCCAGTCTAGCTTTCCCATGTTCACTCAATCTTCTCAATGGGGATTAGGAAGCTACCTAGGCTTTGAAAAAAAAGTCTATACTGCTGGAACCAACGTCAATTATCAAGTTGTCATTCCATCCAATTATTATTCCATCGTCACTCCTTATCCTGCATCTCTGGAAGGTGAACCCTACGTGTATATGGAGCTTGATCTTTACAACAGTATGGATGAGCTGACGCCGTACACCATGCGAAGCAATCAGCTTATGAGCGCCAAGTACAGCGGGAAACATAATTGTGCCTTTGCCAAGATACCCAGAATTGCCGTTCCTGGTAACCCCGTTTACGTAAGCAAGTCCAACTTTTTAAACAATCTCTTTTTCAGTGATCCGCCACTGGAACGTGTCCAAAAATTTCAATTTAAATTTAGGTACCACGACGGACGTATCGTGGATTTTGGACTGACCAATTTTAGTTTTAGCATTGAAATTACCATGTTACGTCCCGATTCTATCAAACCATCCTTTCACATACAGCCAAATTATTATGAACTCACTTAATTATGTTTAATTTTGCCAAACTTTTAGGAAAGGACTTGTATGAACTATAGAAAAAATAAAAATGCATCTTTTTTGAAACAACTAGAAGAAATTCTTGATGTAGAGGGTGTTCAAAACTATATCCCCTTGTACACACGCTTCTTTGAACTCAATGAAACCAACTGGAACTCTATCAATTTAGACCATCCACCCATGCAAGCCCTTGATGTAGATGAAGAAATTACCATGAAGGGCGAGCCTCTTTTTTTCAAGTTTTCACCCCTTTTAGATCCTCTCAAATATTTAACCGGCGCCTACGAATCCTACGATAACTCTCTTCCTACCTTGACCCATACCCCGCACCCCAAAATGTCCGACGTCAACAACTCGTCTTACGTAGACGGGTTCTTCTATTACCTCTCTAACCTTCTCTTGAACCAAGGGTTTCTTCACGGAACCCTTTTTCACGGGAGTTATTTGGGCATCAAACAAGATTTTCTTTACGATATTTCGGAAGAAGTAGATCGCCTGGAAGATTGCGAATACTTTCACCGAAATCATGGTACCCTATTTGAATTAGATCAAGACTACCATTTCTCCGATTCTCGCAAATACAAAGAGAAAGTTATCCTAAGTGATGAACCCGTAGAGATTGAATTTGATTCGCTGGACGACGTACCCGTACAATGCAAAGAAGACAAGTTTTGTATGGATTTACATGCAGTGATCAAACAATTTCCCGTACAAGTCATTGCCATGGAAAAGTACGAGGATACCTTGGACTCTTTTCTTGACGAAATGAAACCGGTTGAACTCACCGCCTGTTTGATGCAAGTCATCATGACCTTGCTCGCCTACCAACGCGTCTTCTCCTTTGTTCATAATGATCTTCATACCAACAACATCATGTATGTGCACACCGAGTTGACACATCTTACCTACTGCTACCAAGGCGTTTACTATAGAGTACCCACCTACGGCAAGTTATACAAAATTATTGATTATGGACGTTCCATTTATACCTTTCAGGGAAAACGTTTCGTCTCTGATAGTTTTCACCCAGAGGGCGATGCCGCCACTCAATACAACATGGAACCCTTCTTTGATTGCGAGGAGGAACCACTAGATGCAAACCCCAGCTTTGACCTTTGTCGGCTAGCCTGCTCCATCCTAGAAGGTTATGAAGAAGAAGAGGATATCTTCACCGTGTTGAAAGAGTGGTCCCAGGACGATGCAGGTGAAAGTGTTCTTTTCAAAGATGGTCGCGAACGATACCCCGACTTTGAATTGTACCGAATGATTGCTCGTACCGTACATCTCCATACACCCATCGCTCAACTAGACAGACCACTATTTCAAGCGTTTCAATGTGAACCCTGCGTTTGCATGAACATAGATAGTTTTCTCCCTATGTAATATGGTACCTTTTTCGTTTTATATCACCTACGTTTTGTTGCTAACCACCGGAACCATTACACTGATTGAAGCCTTGCGCACCAAAGTAAAGATGGTTCAACACATTATGAATTTGGAAACGTGTATCTCTGTAGTCGCCGGCTACTTTTATTCCGTCTTTAACGAGAAACTCAAAAAGATGAAGGAAATAAACTGGAAGGAATTGACACATCTTCGGTACATAGATTGGTCCATTACTACCCCTTTGATGTTGTTAGTCCTTTCTCTAGTATTATCCTTTAATTCCAAAACAACCATTCAGTTACACTGGTTTGCCCTAACCATCTTTTTCAACTATGCAATGCTCTACTTTGGCTATGTAGGTGAAAAAGGGCAATTAGAGAAAATCACTGCATCTGTGCTGGGTTTTATTGCCCTTTTTCTTATGTATGGGTTGATATTTATTAACTATTTACTACCTAAACAAAATAGGGATAATACGGTCTTGTTCAGCTTATTTGTGGTGATTTGGAGCATGTACGGGGTTGCTTATCACTTTGAAGAAAGGCAGAAAAACATTATCTATAATTATTTAGATTTGACATCCAAATGTTTAGTAGGAATTGGTTTATGGATCTATTACACAAAAATTATTAAAACGGCATAACATGGACCCTTTGTTCTGTTTAGGCATAGTTATCTTTATTTATTTCATCGCTTTTACCTACGTACTTTACCTTTATTTAGAAAAGACACACGTTTACTATTCTAAAAAATTAGATACTATTCTTACATGGGTATCCAAGAAAAAGTTAACACGTGCATAGGCATTTATTATGGTCTACTTCATCTAGTCATTACAGTAACATGTTGTACCGTTCTACTCTTTGACAACAACGTCCTACATCTCATCATCATGTTTAATTTATTAGCTGTAGATGCATTGACCTGTGTCCTTTTGAAAAATTGTCCCCTTACCATTCTAGAAAATAAATACTTGAAAAAAACATGGATCACAGAACGCATGACATTGCTGCGTGACTTTTCTATTGATTACAAGTGTAACCACCAATACGAATCTACTTTGGAAATATTAATCAACATTGGTGCCTTGTTCATTTTAAAAATTGCTGTTTTATTTTTACTTTTATTATTCCCCTTTTCTATCACTGTAAATAAGCC
>Ga0209550_10006301_pt1 | contig 11062 bp, 14 predicted proteins | sample LauGreSuBDMM15SN_2_FD_187567 | JGI IMG/M metagenome (GOLD analysis project Ga0209550, IMG submission 187567) | Freshwater lake microbial communities from Lake Michigan, USA - Su13.BD.MM15.SN (SPAdes) (version 5) | ecosystem: Environmental > Aquatic > Freshwater > Lake | place: Lake Michigan... | reverse complement strand
CTCGTAGAAGGAGATGACATCCCTAATATCACTTTTCGGAAGGATGATACTTATTGGCGGTTCGCTTTCATTGTTAGGTGGAGGTGGCGGAAGAGTCGGCGTCACCGGTGAGCCCGGCGCCAGAATCTGCGGGTCAGGCTGCTGCGCCGAACAAAGAACCGGTAGTGTAAGTAGAAGGGCTAAAAAGATTTTTTTCATTTACCTTAATTGGGTTGAACTGGAGTCTGACCAGATATGACACGGCGACGTATAACCCGCCGGGGTGGTTGGGCTGGATTCTGAGGCTGGGCGGGATTGACAACGCCCGGTGGAGGTTGAATCGCGTTGGGAACCATAGGAACAGGCGCTGCTTGCTGCTGCGGATCGGCAGCGACCTCCGCATACGCAACGGTAGTAACCTGACCATCAATTCGAATGCTGGCCTTCATCTTTTGTGGATTCAGATCGGGCAGATATTCCAAAAGGACATTGCCTGAGGCATCTGGTGCTCTTCCCAGCATCAGACGATTTTGCGTATTTTTATCCACGATAAAAACAATCGGCTCGTCGTTTATGGTTGCGGCTCCTGTGATGGAATAGCGTTCCGCTGCTGGTGCGCTCTCCTCTACGGTGGGGAGAGAAAAGGGGGAGCGATCAAGAAGCACTTGAAACTTCTCCATCGATCGCGGTTGCGACCAGAGGGCGTCAACCTGATCACTGGCGAGAGCTGCCGTGCATGTAACTGCTATGAAAATGAGAGCGAGTGGTAAATTCATCACGAACCGGTGGATTCACCGCCTTTCGAGGGCGGAACGTAATACTGGCGAATTTCCATGTCCATTACGACATTGGGCGGTTCGCTATCACTGCGAATGGTCATCTTGGTCACCGCGCGCCACGCTATGGGGGACTGCAACTCAAATAAAAACCGAGCCATCCCTGCAAATGGCCCGCTGAGCTTGGCCTGCAAAAGAGCGGAATTTCCAGCACTTCCTAAAGCCGATGGTAGCAACGTCTCCTCAACGACCTTGATTCCGGACTTTTCGGCTTCAGCCCGCACAGCATTGAGTAGTGCGGTGCTGGCTCCATCACCCGTGTTCACCGGCGCAGGATGTTCCTGCATCCAACCCTGAGCTGCCTGAATCGACTCGGCTGCGGTCATCCAGGATTTTGCTTCAGCAAGCGCAGTGCGAGTTTGTTGCATATTCGCCGCGATAGTTTGTTTACGAACCATCCAAGCACGCACGCCAAAGAGGTTCAGTGCTAAAAACACGGCCGCCCCAAAGATCACGAGAAGCCTTAGTTCATTCTTCGCTGGTTTTCGCATCGGGGCGTACTCCTTCCATTTCAAAACGAACCTTGTTACGGCCGACCAACTGAGGTTGGCGGGAGGTCCAATCGTAATCCTGCAAAAGCGGGACTTTTTTCACTCTCTCAAAGTAATCATAGGCTTGGGCAACGTCCGCAGCCTCGCCAGCAATAGTGAAACGACCACTGTCGAAGCTATATTGGGTTAGCCTCACTTGCTCACTCGGGATTTCGGCCGCAACAGCCGCAAGTTGGTCGATCGCGAAAGAGGCAGGGTCCACGGCCGCACGAAATTCCTTCCAATCCGTCACCAGTTTATTTGCTGCGGAGGCAGCGACATCGATCGAGTGAAACTCCGACGCGAGACGCGATAACTGGATGCGGCGAACGAGAAGGTCGCCAGATACGAATAACAATATCAGCGTGTAAAAAACGATCCCGATGACGGCAAAAAAGAGAAATTTTTTCCACCGAGTCCGTTTCTCGATTTCCACTTTCGCGCTGGGCGGTGCCGGATTCGTATAGGTGCTTGTTAAAAATGGGGGTGGTGGAACGGGCGAATGCTCGAGCTCAACCTGAAGCGTATCGCGCAGTGCCGTGCGATCCTCAAAAGAAAAATCTCCAATCAATCTCAACCTCGCCGGCATTCGAAGAGTCACTCCCTCGGAGCGAAGACGCATGGCCGTCCGGGTAATGATTCCGCAAAGTGGCGCCCCGATAGAAATCTCCCCCGTGCAGGCAAAATAGACGCATTTTTTATCACGATAAAATGCAAAGCAAATCTCGCCCCACTCGCGCCAGACAATCACATCCTCGGCATCGGAATCCCATAAACGCGCGGGAAATTCAAACGTCGCAGCATTGGAATAATAGTCTTGGGCTCGGTCGTCATCGATGGAGGACAACGCGAGAACAAGAGAACGTCCGTCTTTTTCTAGAATCGGAATACCATAAACCTGTGCATTTTTCTTGAGCAGGTGACGGCTCAACAATTCGAGTTCCGCAAGCTCGCCGGGATTCCCTTGGGGGGAAATCCACACCGGCACAGCCAAAAGACTGCGCGTAGGAACTGCCATCATCAATTGGCGAGCGACTCCAAGGGACTTCGACGAAAAGCCAAGCTCCGGCACAGGATCGGACTTGGGTGGGATTTTCCAAAACTCCCACCCGCTTGCTCCCGGACGCAAAACGAAATCCACAGGCAAAGGCTTCATTTTTCCTCCCAACTCATCATTTGCGAAGGGTCAGTCCCCGATATGACTGTGATTTTGTGGGCCACACCACCACACCAACCCGTGGACTCGATGCAGCGCAAGTCTCCTGATGTGTCAAAAAAGTCCAGCAACCCATCGCGCTGACGCGATCCGAGGCCAAGGACAACGGCAACATCTTCAAGCGAGGTGATAATTTGGTCATCGTCCGTACCATCGATTCCATCCAGCCCAGCCCGCATCTCGAGAAGCGATTGGCACTGCAGTGGCGTAAATTCGGCGAGCTCCGTGAGTGAGGGTTCCGTGGCATGTTGAATACTGATTTTGCCACTATACCAAATCGTAAAGTAGTTTTGCCAGCCATCCTTTGCAGAAAGTAATGGGGAAAGGTTCATAATGGCATCCATCTCCCGAATGTGCTTGAGAGGACGATTCGCGGGATATCCGCGTTTGCCCATCCGCTCATATTCACCTCTCTCTGCTCCCTTAAGAGACAAAAAGTCATCCCCATCGATCCAATCAATCAGGCTATCTATGGCGGCATCAGTCGTTCTGATATCCGCTCCCCAAGAAGTGAAGAGGCGGATAAAAATCGATCTGTTATTATTTTGAATCCAGAAGTTCGGATTAATCTTAGCGGATTCGTTGGTGATTTTCACCTCAAAGCCCTCCGTATTTCGACTTCCCTTTCCCAATAAGGGATCACCAGGTTTGACTAAAGGATTCTGGCCGATCGCAATTCCACTCAACGCCAATTGCCGCGCAATAAATTTTTTTTCAGCCCGAATTTCGCTATCCATCCAACTGCTCACCGACCCAGCAAGAAGCACGACCAAGCCAGCAATGAAGGCGATGCACCAAAGGACGAGAGGAAGTGCTGCAGCCCGCCGGCAGTTAGTTCTTTTCATTTTTCGGAGGCGGACCGGGTATAGGGGGAGGTTGATCAGGATTTTGCGGCGTTGAAGGCGGCGCAACCTGAGGCGCGGCAAGCGGAGGAACCCAGAACTGAACATCGATTGGGGAACCGGGTAACTCTCCATAGGCGAACTGCAATCGCACAGCTTTAGGCCGGGCACTGCCTTCCGGCCATTCCTCTTTCCACTCACCAGATTCGAAGAAAGACCATACCACTCGCTCGACGCCGGGCAGAATGGGAATCCATGGCCCCGATGAATGAAACCGCTCCACCTCGCTGCCTTCAAGGCCAGAGGGCACACGCAACAACGCAAATGTACGCGTCCCATCCGACCTCGGACGCGCCCCCAGCACTAGCTCGCCACCACCCAAACTCGGGATCCCAAAAACCCCCGTCGCCTCCCGAAAGACGATCTCCGGCACAGGAGCACCGCGATTGGATTTGCCGATCTGCAAAAAAACCTGCCCGTCCGCTGGAATGGAGATAAAGGCATCTCGAGTCACTTTTAAAAATGCCTCCAACCGCCGGCAACCAGCTTGAGCCGAAATGGTCGCTTTCGTTGCCTCCAACGCTGCCCCACTGATGGAGTAGACGGCCCCACTGATGAGCCCAAGTATCATGAGCGCAAGAATCACCTCAAAAAGAGTGAATCCGGTGACGCGATGGAATTTTCGAATCATGGTCTGTAGATCAATATCTCCGCCATTTCCTTGCTTGCCCCACCCTTCCTGTCCGCAGTCACCTTGAGAGTCCACATCCCAGGAAGAAGGGTGCCATTGGTGGTTTGTATTTCTGCTTGCTCGAACGTCTCCAAAACATGAAGTCCATTGTTCGTGGAACCTTCAATCTCTCGGCGACCATCAAGAGGTGGGTCGCTCATCGCCATAGCTAGGCGAGACTCGATCACGACCCGTGACATTGCCCTTTGCCTCGCCATCAAGGACGCATCAACAGCGGACTGCAAGGCAATAGCCAACCCCGTAACGGCAAGCGCAAAAACCCCGAGTGCAATGAGCACCTCGAAAAGAGTGAAAGCTCGATTAGTCATTATCCGTCACAATCAGTGCCGTCAGTGGATCGAATTTCACAACGAGAGATTCACCTGCCTTACCAATACGGAAGCTGACGGGTTCGCAAATGCCCACGCTGTTAAATTCCCAGTATTCCGTCTTCTCAGGCTTGCGGAACTTGCTTTCCGTGAGCCTTTGGATCTGCAGCTTCCAACCCTTCGGAAGCTCGGCTGATGGAGTCGATGAACCAATGGATAGCAATCCATTTTCCGTAACGCGCAATCGACGCGCTTCTCCCGAATTGATCGCTGCAGACTGAGCCGCAGTGACCGCACTTTGTAACTGCCCAGCGATTTCCTCCACAGCATTATCCCCGTAAGAAGAAATAATCATCGGCACAGTGACGCCGAGCAAAATTGCCACAATACCCAACGCGAGAAGAATCTCAAAAAGCGTATATCCTCTTGGCGAACAAGACGGCTTATTTGCCGACATCATCTTCGCTCTCCTTACCGTCTGGCCCAAGCGAGTAAACATCGAAGCCACCAGCATTCTTTTTACCAGGATTGCGATAAACGTACTCCGCTCCCCAAGGATCAATTGGAGCGGACTTCATGAGTTGCTTCCAACGGCGTGGGCGTGGTTCCGTACTAGGCTGAGTTACCAAGGCCTTGAGCCCCTGCTCGGTGGTGGGCATCCGATAATTCAGCATCTCGTACGTCCGAAGCTGCATTGAAATGGCTTCAATATCGCTATTAACCCGCTGTTCTTTGGCGACATCGATGTTTCCAACGAGCATATAAATTGCCGACCCCACAAGCACGGCAATGATGCCCAGCACGAGCATGATTTCAAATAGGGTGTATCCAGACTGGTCGTATCTCCCTCGGCGTTTCTTCATTGGCATCTGCATGGGATTACCTATCACTTAGTTGAATGGCTAGGGCAAGCCTTTGTCGCCTTTGTTGCCTATTATGCCTCGCGTAAATCTCCCCAACATTGGTTTGCATGGAGAGAGGATTTGCGTGATGTTTCTCTCCCTTTTGAAAATGATAGCCACGGAATCCAATCCAGCCGCCCACTCCACTCCCGTCGAAAACATCCGCATTGCGGGTGTCACACGCTTGATCACCCCTTCACAGATCAAGGAGCAACTTCCTGCCAATTCCGAACAACTTCGTCTCATAACGAAGACCCGCGAAGAAGCCCGCGCTATCATTCGGGGTGAAGACGACCGACTCCTTGTTATCGTCGGCCCGTGCTCGATCCACGATCCAGCATCCGCTATAGAATACGCGAAACGCCTTGCAACACTCAACCGCGATCTCCGCGACCGCTTCCTTATTGTGATGCGCGTCTATTTTGAGAAACCCCGCACGACGATCGGATGGAAGGGATTCATCAACGATCCCCGCCTGGATGACTCTTGCGATGTGGCTATTGGCCTATCCCTTTCCCGCAAACTCCTTCTCGACATCCTCGATCTCGGCCTCCCGACGGCAACAGAGTTCTTGGATCCCATCATTCCCCAATACACTGCCGATCTCGTGAGCTGGGCAGCCATCGGAGCGCGCACAACGGAATCCCAAACCCATCGCGAACTTGCCAGCGGACTCTCGATGCCGGTGGGCTTCAAAAATGGAACCGACGGCAGCGTGCAAACGGCGATCGATGCGATGAAATCTTCCCAAGCGCCGCACAGCTTCTTGGGCATCGATCAGGAGGGATCCACCAGCATTATCAAAACATCGGGAAATCCAGATGGCCACGTTGTCCTTCGCGGTGGCCGAAATGGTACCAACTACCACCCAGAAGATGTGAAATTGGCGCGCGAAACCCTTCAAAAAAATGGACTAGCTTCGACTCTAATGATTGATTGTAGCCACTCGAACTCGGGTAAGGATCCGAGGCGCCAACCCGATGTCTGGCGCAGCATCCTCGAGCAACGTGCCACCGGCGGCAGCGAGATCATTGGGGCCATGCTGGAGAGCCACCTGCATTTCGGCAGTCAGTCACTTCCAGCCCAACCCACCAACCTTCAATACGGCATTTCCATCACCGATGCTTGCATGGATTGGGAGATGACGGAAAAGCTTCTCCGCGATTGAAAGTTGCCGAAGTTCCGTTTGCGGCGATTGACTTTGAAAGTACCGGATCGGCTCCGGGCCTCACCGATGAGCCTGTTCAGATCGCGGTTATCCATTGGAGTGGCGAGGAGATCAAGACCGCGCTCAACTCTTATCTCCGCCCCTCCCGACCGATCACTTGGTCGGCTAAGGAAGTCCACGGAATAGGTGATGAACTTCTTGTCGGAGCACCGCTATTTGTAGATCTCTGGCCACAAGTCAAAGCCTCTCTTGGCGCCCGTTGGGTCGTTGCCCATGGAGCGGCAACAGAGAAACGCTTCCTGCGCGTATTTCCCTTTCACGGGTTCGGACCCTGGGTCGATACATTGACTCTGACACGAGCGATCTACCCCGCACTTCCATCTCATGCCCTCAGCGATGCCGTCGAAAAATTGGGTCTCGCAGCGCAATTACCGACCGTAGGGTTCCGCTGGCATGATGCCTGCAGCGACGCCATCGCCACGGTCGTTTTATTGCGCCATTTGATTCAGGTCACCGGTATCAGCAACGAGCCAGCCGAGATTCTTACCCGACCAAATCTGACGGAGTATTTTGCTCACCGCAGGGAAAAATCCCGGCTGGCGTGATCAAAAATTGCACCCCTAGGTCATGGGCTTCCGATAGCACATCGGTCACCATTTGTTCCTCGAAGCAAATCCCGACCCTCACCCCTTCAAATTGACTCAGCAAGCGGTCGTAATACCCCCCACCCCGTCCAAGCCGCCTACCGCATAGATCAAAGGCCATCCCTGGAACCAAAATCACGTCAGCGATTGCCTTCACCTCCGGTAAATTTGCTTCAGGCTCGAGTAGGGAGAACGCCCCTGACCGCAACTGTGTCCTCACTTCGACATGATGCAATCGCAAGCACTCGCCATCAACCCGAGGAAAGAGGAGTTTTTTTTCCTCAGGCCACGGAGTAAGAATATCGGGTTCCGTCGCCATCGGACTGAAGACACAGGCGGCAGAAGCCTCTTGCCAAAGCGTCCACGCATTAAGATGCAAGCGGATTTTTTCCGATTGCAATGCCCTCGACTCAGGCGACAAATCGCGAAGAATACCTCGCATTTGCGTGCGCAGGCGTTGCTTTTCATCAGCGATCATAGAAAGTAATTATCAGCATGGTTCAAAGATTACTCCGCAAAAAATCCGCCTCGAGCAAGCCGGAGTATCATGTGGACATGAAGTTGGGTTCGGGATGGCATAAACGAAACTTCCTCGCCGAAGTCGTGATCCCATCGCTTTTCACCAAGCGCCATGGTCAGAAATTAAAACCCGTTTTCCCGGAATTAAAAGAGGGAGACATCTGCATCACATGGATCGGCCACGCCTCATTCCTCATTCAGACCCCGGATCACAGCATTCTTATTGATCCGAATTGGGCGAAGTGGCTCAAGGTGATCAAACGTATCAAGCATCCGGGCATGGAAATCCGCGACCTTCCGGCGATTGATCTCGTGCTCGTCACGCATGCACACTTTGATCACTTGGACCGCAAGACTCTGCGCGCTGTGGCTAGCGACCAATCGATCATCGTTCCGGAGCATGTCGGCGGACTCGTGCACGGACTTGGTTTTCGACACGTCCATGAACTGCGGCACTGGGAAAGCTTTGAACTCGGATCACTCAAAGTCACGCTCACACCAGCTCGCCATTGGGGGGCACGTGTCCTCCATGACTCGCACAGGGGGTTCGGTGGCTTTCACATCGCTTATGCGGGACGCTCGGTGTTCCACTGCGGTGACAGTGCTTATTTTGAAGGCTTCAAGGAAATCGGGGAGCGTCTGCCCGTTGAAATAGCCCTTCTGCCGATCGGGGCCTATGAAGCTCCAACCAAACGCGACGTCCACATGAATCCCGAGGAGGCGATTGAGGCGTTTATGAATTTGGGTGCAAAGACATTTGTGCCCATGCATTTTGGAACCTTTCGATTGAGTTACGAGCCGCTCCACGAGCCACCAGATCGCCTCATCCGCAATGGCGCTCAGCGCCAAATCCTCGAGCAGATCTGCATCCTCAACGAGGGCGAACCCCGCATTTTTTAGAGGGCATTACTCCGTCACTGGATCAGTCGGCAGAATGTCCTCTACCGGAAGATGGAAATCCGCCTCACTGATCACTTCCTTTGCGCCCTCGATATCAGAATCGGCATGAACGTCAGTCGGATTGGGGGCAGTATAAAGTTTAGGCTCAAATCGCAATTGGATCTGAGAGTTGCGGAGAAAAACTTTTCGTCCGGTTTCCATCTCTGAACGCTTAAGAGAAATAACGATGGAGTTGTCCCCTGGGGCGAGGAATACAGCAGGCACGAAAAGCGTTCCTTTCCGCCATCCCGCTAGAATGAGCCTCCCATTCCAATCCGAGACAAGCGAGGGATCATCCAATTCAAATCCAGGGAAATTGATGTTGCCGACTGCTATTTTGTTCACCTCGACGGAAAGCTGAGCTTCGGGATCGAGGCCCAACGTTTCCAACTTCAGCATAGCACCCTCAACAGAACTAGCCAGAGGAGCCACAAATTCGATGGAGTCCTCCAACGGCTCCAAAGGAGCAGAAAGCTCGGCATCGACGATCGTTCCTCGCCGTAAATCACCAGTCAACGGGATTAAGTTCATACCATTGACCTCGCGATCATCAAAGACTTGAAGCCCCTCGTCCATCAAAGCGGGGGAGTTTCGTGCACCGATAAACGCTGTCGTATTTTCGCGGCAGGGACGGATCGCGACACTCATAAGGGAATCAAATTTACCTTTGTAAAGCATCACAAGCGTCCCCCCAGTTTTTGTTAGGGCTTTCGGAAGAAGCACCGTGCGGGAATTCAAACCAACGGGCTCGTCCACCTCACCAAGACCATAAGAAATCGTGGAGTCGTGATTTCGATCTTGAGAGCGCCACTCGAGAACAGGTCCACCGTCACCGGAATCATCAAAAATCACCGTCACGGCATACATATCAACAGCCGATTGACGCCAAAGCGGGGGAATTTCGACCTCGATGGAGGACGCCTCTGGATTGATTCGAACAGGAGATTCCATCCACGCTGGCAAGGGACTCATCTTTACAGCAGGCTTAAGAGCCAAAAGGAAGGGATCAAACGTACCACCGCCCACTGTGGACGCATCCCAAGCGCGAACCAATGAACTGCCCATGGCGAGCGAGAGGGCAAAAAGAAGAGCGAGTTTCATGATCCGCATTTGAACGAGCAGGGACTATCGCCACAATGGCCCATCATGACAAACTCTCAATTCACAATGAGAACAGGAGTTCCCTTGGGAGCATTCTCAAAAAAACGCTGAGCGGCACCACGTGGCATACGAATGCAACCATGTGAGGCCGGATAGCCGGGCAAATGGCCCGCATGCATTCCGACTCCACCATGAACCCGCATGAAGAATGGCATCGGGGCCCCTCGAAACTTCGCTCCGGCTGGGCATTTGTCTTTGGTCGTATCGACATTGGCGACGACCACTTCGCCCTCCGCATTGACGTAATTGCCATAAAGACTCGAGACATGGTTGCTGATTTTATCGATGATTTTAAATGACCCCACTGGAGTCTTGAATCCTTTGCTTCCTGTGGAAACAGCGGAGCGTCCGACTTCTTGCCCATTTTTTAGAAATATTGCCTTCTGCTGAGTTAAATCAATGACGATGGATGGATTCCCAAGAACTCCATCTCCACTCCAAGACCACTCGTTCTTAGGTCGCGGCTTAGGGGTCTCTTTCGCTGCCTTGGCGTCATCGTAAAAAATCTCCTTATTCTCGGCAATATAAGCCGTCGAATAAAACCCAAAAGGCGATGGCGAAACCTTGGGCGAAGGAGAACAAGACGTCCCAAGCATGAGAGCGATCAGCGCATACGCACCGCGCCACAAGCACCGCTTCGTCATACCCAAGTTCAATTGGATCAAAATGCCCGCTCAGGCGTGATATTCTTGAATGCTTTTCACTTGGTATCCGGATTTCAGCATCGCCCTCATTGCGCCCACGCTGGCGCGGGCTCCACGAAGCGTGGTCATGGTGGACACGCGAGCCGTGACCGCCGCACTTCGAATGGCGATCTCGTCTTCTCTCGGCGCTCGGCCGCTCGGAGTGTTAACGATAAAATGCACGCTGCCATTTTTAATAGCATCCACGACATTCGGCCTGCCTTCGCGAATCTTAAGAAGAATGGGAACATGGAGCCCACCTTCAGCAAAGTATTTGGCTGTTCCAGAAGAGGCATGGACTCGGAAGCCCAAGGCAACAAGGTCACGCGCAACTTCGAGAGCCTCAGCCTTGTCGGAATCCTTCACACTGATAAAAACATTTCCCTTTAGTGGTAATGCGGGTTGTGCAGACATCTGGCTCTTCGCGTAGGCGATTCCCGGATCGCTATCAATTCCCATCACTTCGCCGGTCGAACGCATTTCGGGCCCGAGAATGATGTCGAGGCCAGGGAACTTGATGAACGGGAAGACGGCCTCCTTCACGGAAAAGTAATCTGGGATGATTTCCTCGGTGAACCCGAGTT
>Ga0209550_10006298_pt1 | contig 11065 bp, 9 predicted proteins | sample LauGreSuBDMM15SN_2_FD_187567 | JGI IMG/M metagenome (GOLD analysis project Ga0209550, IMG submission 187567) | Freshwater lake microbial communities from Lake Michigan, USA - Su13.BD.MM15.SN (SPAdes) (version 5) | ecosystem: Environmental > Aquatic > Freshwater > Lake | place: Lake Michigan, USA... | reverse complement strand
GAACTGCCTTGGTTGCCTCAGTATTCATGTGACGCGCAAGCTTGCGCGTCACATGAATACTGAGGCAACCAAGGCAGTTCGCTATGGCGGTTTAACCCGCGAGGAGGCAATCAAATTTGTCACACTCAATCCCGCCAAACAGTTGCGCATTGATGCCATGTGCGGTTCATTGGAGCCTGGAAAAGATGCGGATTTTGTGATTTGGAGCGCCGACCCACTGAGTGTCTATGCGCGTTGCATGCAGACGTGGGTGGATGGTGTTCGTCAGTTTGATGTGGAAACCGATCGCGTCATGCGCGCGCGCGATGCGCAGACTCGCACTGCACTGATTGCACTGGCAACCTCCGAATGGGGTAAGAGTGGTGGTGGTGACAGTGGTGGTGGTAAGGGTCGACCTGGCAAGCGTGGCGCCACGCCTGGTATGCAGGATGCTGACACGCCTCCGGTTGACGATGCAAACATTGACCGGGACGCACGATCGGGCGGCTCACTACTTGCGCGTTTGCGCTTCAATCAACGTGATCGTCTGATGGAAATGGTGCGTTCAGGAATTGATCCTGCGGCTATTCGGCCTGGAGAGTGTGGTTGCAATCAATTGGATTCATGGTCTGCAATATTCGAAGTCACTGGTGGCGAAGGAGGTGTGCGATGACGAACAACAACAATGCATGGTTGGCTATATCGACGGTGGCGCTCATCACGGCAAGCGCAGCAGCCCGGCAATCATCAGAGATTCCAGCGCCGAAACAGCAGACACAAGTGGTGTTGCGCCATGTTGATGTTCGCCCGTGCACGCCAGGATCGAAGCCGATTCCTGATGGCTGGGTGGTGTTTGACAAGGGTTTGGTTGTTGCGGTTGGAGCGGAGCCAATGAGCCCCGGTGTTGCCGCTGCCAATGCAATGACAATCGAAGCGCCTGGGCATGTATTGACTCCTGGACTGTGGGCAAGCGCCACCACACTTGGGCTCATTGAGACTGAGCAGGTCGCAGCAACCGACGACACCAAAGAGTTTGGTGACTTTCACCCAGAAATCAAGGCTTCCAGCGCAACAAACCCGGACAGCGACCTGCCTCCCGTGGCGCGCAACGGCGGCATTCTGATGGCGCACGTGTTCCCAGAGGGTGGCGTGGTTGGTGGGCATGCCAGTGCTATGCGGCTCGATGGATGGACCGCCGTGGATCGCACTGCGTGCGCGGAGGCTGGAATGATTGTGCATTGGCCAATGATGGAGCCAGTGCAATCACGCTGGCAATCGAAGTCCTTTGATGATCAGCGCAAGGATCGCGACAAAGCGATTGCTGCCATTGATCGATTCTTTGACAGTGCCGAGGCGTATCTACGCGCGCGCGCCGCTGACCCCAGTGGCGCCAAAGACGCGCGCTTTGAGTCATTGCGCGGTGTGATTGAAAAGCGTGAGCCAGTGCTACTTGATGCCAATTGGCCGGGACAAATTGAAGCATCGGTGCTTTGGGCGATTCGCCGTGGATACCGACCGATTGTGGTTGGTGGGCTTGGTGCGCCGGAAGTTGCCCCGCTCCTCAAGGCCAACGGCGTTCCAGTGATCGTTCGTGGTATTCACAGAATGCCACTCCATGAAAGTGATGGATATGCCGCTGCTTATGAGGTGCCTGGGAAGCTTGTCGAAGCAGGTGTGAATTGCTCCATCGCATCTGGCGATGAGCCTGCGCACGAGCGCCGGCTTCCGGGGCAATGCGGGCGCGCTGTGGCGCACGGCCTTGATGCCAATCGGGCGCTGGAATGTGTTACCCGCATGCCTGCTGAGTTGGCTGGCGTGGGCGATCATTACGGCACTGTTGCGCCTGGAATGAGTGCAACCCTGGTCCTCTGGTCCGGTGATCCCTTTGAGATCACCACCGTTGTCCGCCGCGCTTGGATTGATGGCGGTGAAGTTGATCTCAACGACCGCCAGAAGCGGATGCGCAACAAATACCTTGAAAAGGAGCTGCAGCGCGAGGCTGTGGACCCAGTGGTTGATGCGCCGGTTCCGGTATTTCCTGCCTCAGTTACCAAAGATCCGCTTCCATGAAGCGCGTAGAGTGCAACGCATGAAGTCTAAAGGAGCGGAGCGCGGTTCAGGATTTGCAGCACTTGGCATCTCAACGATGTTGGTGGAGTCATTGGCGCGCATGGGCGTGACTGATCCAACGCCCGTACAACGAGCGGCGATTCCAACTGCCAGCAAAGGAAAAGATGTTGCTGTCGTAGCGGCCACGGGTACTGGCAAGACACTTGGATACCTGCTGCCAGTGGCGATGAAGTTGTTGGCCGATCCGCCACTGCGGGTTCGCGGCAAACCAGTTGATCCACGGCGACGGCTTCGAGCATTGGTTCTATGCCCCACCCGTGAATTGGCGCAACAGGTAGCGCGCGAGGCTGCCCTGCTCTTCCGAGGTTCGGTGCTTCGCACAACCGCCGTCTACGGCAAGAGTCCGCTTGCACCGCAGCGCGAAGCTGTCTCGATTGGCGTTGACTTGCTGGTCGGCACGCCGGGCCGCGTGAAAGAGTTGTGTGAACTTGATGCCATTTCGCTGGCGTTCGTGCAGCACTGTGTGCTTGATGAAGCGGATCGAATGCTGGACATGGGGTTTCTTCCGCAAGCGAAGGAGATTCTTTCGCGCGCGCCTGAATCACGGCAGTTGCTCTTCTACACAGCGACGATGCCGCGGCCTGTTGAGAAGGTGGTTGAAGAAATGCTGCGCGACCCGGAGCGGGTTGATCTGGTTGGTCGCGACCGCGCCAAGGTGTCAGGAACTCCAGAGCCGCGTTCTGATTTGGGTCAGCACATCTACGACATTGATGATGAGTCGAAGACCGCACTCACGGTTGCGCTCATTAAAGATGGAAATCGCAAGGGCGTGATGGTCTTTTGTCGCACGCGGCGGCGCGCGGGATGGGTTGCATCCGCACTGCGCCGCCATGCCATTAAGACTGTACTGATCCATGGCGATCGCAGTCAGCGACAACGAACCGAGGCGCTTGCTGCGTTCACCACTGGTCATGCAGACGTTGTGGTGGCCACTGATGTTGCATCACGTGGTCTGCATGTGCCGGCTGCTCGCTGCGTCATCAACTATGACGTTCCATTGCTGCCTGAGGAGTACGTCCACCGTGTTGGTCGAGCTGGTCATGGTGGCGGAAGCGCCGAGGCGTTCACGCTGCGTTGCCCTGCTGACGTTGAGCGGTGGCTCCATGTGGAACGAACTCAACGCGTCAAATTGATGCCGAAAAAACTACCAGCGTATGCCGAGTACATGCGTATGCGCGACGGGGCCGTCCCAGATCGCGAAGTGGAGATGACCACTGGCGGACCGCGCAGCGCCGGAAGCCGTACCGCCGGACCGCGCGTTGTTGGACCGCGAGCGCCAAGTGCCCGACCGACTGGTGCTCGAACGACCGGTGCGCGACCAACGGGCGCTCGGCCAACCGGGGCTGGCGGAGCCACTGCGCGACCAGCTCCCGCTCGTGCCGCAAGCGTTCGACCGACTGGTGCACGAAGTGGCGGAGCCCGTATTGCAGGCCGAACTGATCGCCCAGCGCGCCGTGTTGATCGCCCATTGACGGTTGGTGGAAGTACCGATCCCAACGCCCCAGTAGCACCGGGACGATCGCTTGCTGCCATGATCCGTAATGCACCCGCTGCATTGAAGCGCAAAGAGAAGCGCATTCACAAGGGTGACAAACCGAAGGATCAAGCACACAAGCGTGGAAAGCAGCGCAAGGCGCCGATCGCCAAGGGACAGAAGCCCGGCGGTGGTGTGAAGAAAGTGACATGAGTCGGCGAATGCCTGGGCGCCGTGCATTGATCGCTTTGCTGCTGGGCGCAGTGAGCGCTGTGGCTACGGTTCCGTATGCACAGATGACCATGTCTGCCATTCATGAATCCACGGACGTTCTTTTGCTTCGTGGAACAACGGCGTGGAGCGGGTCTGAACGGCGTTCCGCATGTATTCGGTGGATCAACGTTGAAACTGTTGGCCCGCTCGTGAATGCATCCGAAGTGATTGGTGTCGTTCCCGAATGGGCAGAGCCGGCACCGCCAATCGAGGGGGTTCATGTGCGCGCAGCAGCTGTTGGAATCGGTTGGCCGCTCCCGGTGGTTACTGCTGTCTGGCGCGCCGATCGAGGCGACGAGGGTTTCCCACCACCAGCAGAACGGGATACCAGTGGTGAAAGCCCGAAGGAAGCGGTCCGGCGAGTAATGGGTGATGATCCACACGCTTCGCGCCGAGTGATGCTTCCGCATGCCCTCTTTGACGCGGTGGTCTTTGCCCTGCCGTGGTGGGTGCTACTTGAAGTGATCGCGTGGTTGAAAGCGCGACGCGTCAGTCAACCGGCATCAGTGGCATGATCACGCGAATGATGATCGCGAGTCCAACAAAGAGCGACAGCATGCCGACAACAATCTGAGCGGACATCCGGGCAACAGATGGCCAGTAGCCATGCAGATCCTTCTGCCGAACAGCACGCCAAGCCATGCTGACACCTATCGAGAGTGGAAACACCAATGCCCACCAGTAAGAGGAAACACCAGGGGCGGGTTGCAGAAATGGAATCCACGCGAGCATGAATGGCATCCTACGGTTGTGTGGCGCTGACGTCTTGCGCGATAGTGACGCGTTGTGTACTTCCGATGCCCTCCACAGCACTGCTGTACGGATCGCTGCTCGAACTTGGGACCGCTTTCCGAGTGAGCACGCCTGATACCAGCACGGCACATGCCACTGCTGACAGCGCCAGCGCCGCGGGCATGGCCACAACAACGCAGAATTGCATGCGCGGGCGGGTTGCGGGGACGAAGCGCGCACCGATACCCATGAGTGCAGGTGATGTCGCCAACATGACCCATGTCCACCACGGGAAGCCACTCTCGTCATAGCCGACACCAATGAACATGCACGCAGTGAGCGCGCAAGCGCACGCTGTGGCGCCTCCGCGACCAAGCCGGACAGATGGAACAAGTGCGGCAGCCACTGCCAACGCTGCGCTGCCTCCACTCAAAGCCCCAACAACGATGCCAAGCTTTGCAAACCCACTGAGTACACAGAGGACGCTTGCGCACGCCGCAATGATCCACAGTGCGACGAACGGGGCCACTCTGAATTCCATGGCTGGTTTCGATGCGCCGAGCGAGGCGACGACGGCCGTGGTTGCAGCGAGTATCTGGTACCCCACTCCGGAAAATCCAGGAGGTTTGAGAATGAACATCGCACACGCGGCGGTTCCAACTGTTGCAAGCAACTGTCCTCTGTGGTTCGACACGGTGCTGGTAAGCACTGAAACACCCGCGCCGATCGCCAGCGCAACCGGAAGCCATTCATACGAGGTTGCACACGGCCATTCGAAACCAGGTTGTAGATGGACGTGCGCCGCAATGGCCGGCGCAACAATCAGCAGCGGCATCCAACGGCGCGGTGTGAGCCACGACGCCGTATGACCCAGCCCAAACGCACTGCGCCCAGCAACCGCGCCCTTGCGAGTGATCATGTGCAACACCAAGGCCGCTATAAATACAGCGAACGCCGGTGCAAATACCGCGCGAAGGATGATGTCTAGTTCCATGAATGCCGGCGGTGAATCACTTCTTGGCCAAAGCGCCCTCAAGACCAACAATGATCTTCACGTCATCACCAATGGCGCCTTTGTCGGTGCCATACTTGATGCCAAATTCGCTGCGCTTGATAAGTAGTTGCGCCTCAAATCCAGCCTTTGGCCCACGCCCCATGTCTGCCATGCCGCAATACTCCACGCGTGCAACGATCGATTTCGTCACGCCATGCAGCGTCAGGTCACCGGTGACGTCGTAGATGCTGTCATCCACCTTCTGTGCACTCGTACTCTTGAAGGTCATTGATGGAAAGTCCTTCGCAGAGAAGAAGTCTGGGCTGCGAAGGTGCTTGTTGAGATCGTCATTCGCCGTGTCAACCGAGTCGACCTTGATAGTGATGTCAAACTTCATTCCCTCAGCCTTGCCTGGCGCAAAGGTGAAGTTGCCCTCAATGTCATTGAATCGACCCCAGAACTGCCCAGCTCCAAGGTGCCGCACGCGAAAGAGTGCCATGGAGTGCACGTCATCCACTGTGAATACTTGTGGACCACTGGTCGCTGTAGTTGCTGGCGTGGCGGTGTTGGGTGCCGCTGGTGCGTCTTGTTGGGTAAGACCCAACATGAGCGCGCCACTCACTGCGCTGACGGAAACAATGGCGAGCCAGGGACGACGATGATTGGTAGTGGTGGTCATGGGGCGATGAGAATAATGGAACCGAAGCAACGGATCGGGTAAGCAATAATTGGTTATAGGACTTTGTTAATCGGGTAGGCGATTCTTGTCAAACCCAATGCGCTGCATAAGCCCGTCGAATTCATCAAGGGAAAAGAACTGGATTCGCAACTCGCCAGAGCCTTTCTTGCGGCCAACTCGGATGTCCACCCGAGTACCAAGGTGTTGTTCAAGTTGGCGCCGCAAATCAGCTAAGTGCGCACTCTTGGGACCACGTGCCTTTGCCTTGGAGGGCGATGTTCCACGTGGAACCCCTGCCGTGTCCCGAATCGCCCCCTCAAGTTCACGCACTGACCACCCGTGGACCGCCGCTTGCTCTGCGAAGTTTCGACGGACCCCAACCTCTGTTACCCCCAAGAGAACCTTTGCGTGACCAAGGGAGATAGCTCCCGAGCGAACGTGTGAGGCAGATCCGCCGTCCAGGTCGTTTAGCCGCAAGAGGTTCGAGACCGTTGCGCGATCAAGTCCAACTCGTCCAGCCAAGTCATGGTGTGTCAATCCGAAGTCATCCGCCAACCGGCGCAACGCTGCGGCTCGGTCCATCGGGTTGAGGTCTTCACGTTGTAGGTTCTCAATCAGCGACAACTCAGCTGCCTGGCGATCATCGACCAGCTGGACAATGGCAGGGATTTCCGTGCGACCAAGCTGGTCCATGGCGCGCCAGCGGCGCTCGCCGGCGATCAATTCAAACCGCCCAGTAGCCCCAGGAAGTGGGCGAACCACCACTGGCTGCATCAATCCGGACTGCTCAATACTGCGCGCCAGTGTGTCTAACGCCACTGGATCCATGCCGCCGCGGGGTTGGTATTTACCTGGCTGGATGGCGCGAACGGCAATAAAGGTGACCATTCCATCCGCGAGCTGCGACGCGGAAGCGTCCGCATGGAGCATTGTTTGTGTGGGCTTCGGCTCGACTGTTCCAGTACTGGCGCGGGTACTGGAATGATTGGTGTCGCTCGCCTTAACAGTCGTCGGTTCAGAAGACTCAATGATCGGCGTCTCGGGCGCGCCTGGAGTAGCAGAGACAGGAGGTCGCTGAATGGACACTGGAATCAAACTTCCCAATCCACGGCCGAGTTTCGATTGTGTCATCTTGGTGCGGTCATCAGGGGTCTTGGCCATGGGGATTCCTTGTGTGATGTTCCACGTGGAACATGTTGGTGCCGAGAGAACGGCGGGGTAGCGTAGAAATCGTATCGACGAATCGACAATGACGGCACAAGTGCAGTCACGCAGAATTACAGGCGACGTCCGCCTTTGGCAATCACGCATGGCGATCCTGATGCCAGCAGTCGCCTCAATTCATCCGTGGCGCCAGTGAACTGAGCGGTAAGCTTGTTACCCAACCCAAGTCACTCGAATTGGAATAGCAGTGTCGGTACTAACCAATAACCATGACGCGTTGAACCAAGGATTGATGGGTTATGCCGTGCGTGGCACTGCTATTCCGAATTTATAATTGTGTTGCCAAATAGCGCGATCGTGCCGCGTTCATGCGATGATTGCACGTGATCTTGCGCTGTTTATACGTAAATGGTCACTGGAGACACAATCCAAACCTACGTGATTTTATATTGATCGTGTGTACATCTGCTGTGATCGTGGTGCTATATGGTGGTGACGTAACCGCGCGCGAACGTGCGGAGTAACGCCGCAACACAACGACGTGACGATCCCACAAGGCCTCGTCGATCAGCCGCTGTTTTCAAACGAACGTTGTCAGGCCAGCAGAACAATGTCTTGGCAAGCGGGGCGCGCCACCTTGGTCGGCATGGCTGCCATGATGCGTGTTTCCATACCGATACGAGCCCCGTCATCGCCGTGGTTCAAGACCACCAGGCCAGGCACATGCCCACTTCCCGCCAGCCAATCACACATTTGGTCTGCGTCAGCGTGTCCACTGAGACCCTGAAGTCGAGAGATACGCGCCCGGACATCAATCTCCGTTCCATTGATGCGCACACGCTTCGCCACTCCACTCGCCAGTGATTCCGCCATGGAGCCAGGCAACACGTACCCGGTAAAGACCACAAATCCGCGATCGTGGCACAGTGCATTCTCAAGATGACGCAACACTGGACCAGCATCGCAGAATCCACTGCCAGCAAGAATGATGCCCGCGCCTTCGCGCCCAGCAATCTTCAATGAGTGCTTGCGTGACCACAGGCAATGCAATGAATCGAATTCGAATGGCGAGTGCCCTCGGCCAATCATCGCACGAGCGGTCGCTGAGAGCAACGATGGATGCTGAACACACAATTCAGCTGCACGAATAGCCATCGGGCTGTCGAGGTACACCGGAATCTCGTCGAGCAGGCCTTCGCGCGACAACTGCGCAAGATGATGAACAAGTACTTGCGCACGCCCAACACTGAAGGTGGGCATGATGGCGGTGCGGCGACCGTGCCGACAATGCTCGATCACTTCACGCAATGACGCGTCGGTATCTGGCGCATGTGTTCCGATCGGGCGGCTACCCGTCGTTGACTCCATCACCACTACGTCGGCCTCCGGAGCGTGGCCACGCGCGGCGAGGTATGTCTCTCCAGAAGGGCCAATATCACCTGAAAAAACCACTCGAATGCGCGATGCACCATGGGCTATCTCTAGCTCAACCGACGCACTGCCAATGATGTGACTTGCATCGTGGAGGCGCATGCGAATACCAGAGGCGATCTCTCGCCACACTCGATAAGGCACCCCAACCAGATTACGACTGACACGCTCGGCGTCGCCGCGCGCATACAGGACCGGCGGATCTTCATGTCGGTCGTCTACCTTCACTGACGGGTCTGGTGGTGGATCAAGTACCACCGCATCTGGACCAGTACCTTCACGGAACTCCTCAACACGCATCTTCTGCAGATTGGCAGAACTGCGAAGCACCATTGGCAACAGGGTCGCTGTTGGTTCGGTGCAGAACACCGGACCCTCAAATCCAAGTCGAGGAAGCATGCCGAGTCGGCCGCAGTGATCGATGTGCGCGTGCGTACACACCACCGCGTTCAATCGGCGAAAGTCCAGCGCGGGCGGAACTTTGTTGCGCTGCTCCTGGGACATCGCCCCTTGAAACAGACCAAAGTCGATGAGTACGCGAGCGTGCTCCGTCTCTACTAAGGTGCAACTTCCGGTGACCTCGCCTGCAGCCCCAAAGAACGTCAATGATGGTGATTTAGACACAGGCTTGCAGCATAGGGAAGGACACGCCTATCGTGCTGACATGACTACCCATGCACCCCACTATGTCACTCTTGGCCGTAGCGGTTTGCGCGTTCACCCAATCTGCCTTGGCGCCATGACGTTTGGAACAGAATGGGGCTTTGGAACCGACGTGGCACACAGTGACGCCATGCTCAGCCGTTACCTTGAACTTGGCGGAAACTTCATCGATACCGCCAATATCTACACCAAGGGACACAGCGAGAAGGTGATTGGGGACTACTTCCGGACCGGTGCCGGGGCTGGCACCCGTGATCGCGTGGTGATTGCCACCAAGTTTGGTGGAAACATGTGGCCAGGGGACCCCAACGGCGGTGGCAGCAGTTGCAAGGGCATGATGAGCGCGGTGGAGCACTCTTTGCGGCGGTTGGGAACTGATTACATCGACCTCTTATGGTGCCACTTCTGGGATCGCCTCACTCCAATTGAAGAACTCATGCGTGGCATGGAGCAACTGGTCCGCCAAGGCAAGGTGCGCCACCTTGGTCTCAGCGACCACCCAGCGTGGGTGTGCGCGCTGGCGCAATCGTTTGCGCGCCACAATGGCGCAACACCATTGGTCGCGTTGCAGATTGAATACAGCTTGCTGCAACGAACCGTGGAAGCAGAACTCATCCCCATGGCCATCCATGAAGGCATGGGAGTCACTCCGTGGAGTCCATTACGCGGTGGCGTTCTGAGTGGCAAGTTCAGTCGAACCCATCTACCAACAGATGATGGATCCACCCGGGTGAAGTCAGACTCAAAGTTTCTCCATGAGCGAACCTGGGTCTTGTTGGACGCTTTGCACGCTATGGCTGCCCAGAAGAAATGCTCTGTGGCCCAGCTTGCTCTGCGTTGGACGATGAACCGACCTGGCGTGGCGAGCACCATCATTGGTACACGCACCCTTGCTCAACTTGAGGACAATATGGGATCGATGAATATTGTGATGACCCCAGACGAGACCAAGGCGTTGGACGCACTCACTAAGCCAGAACTGCCGTTTCCCTGCGACTTTCTAGAGTTTGTACGTTCTGGCATTCATAATGGCACCACCATCAATGGCGTTCACGGCGACGGCTGGCCACTATCGCCACAGAATGCAAGTGAACGCTGGTGAGCATCGGTGATGATCACCAGGGACTCGCAGATATAGGAATGAACTAGTAGCACCAAGCGCAGCGAAGCGTTCGATCAGTCCCAGCGGAATACACCCTTGCGCCATGCATAGATATACGCGATGACGCTGGTGCCGATGAAGAACAGAATGCGCGCCAAGAACAGTCCGGCCATTGGGCTTTGTGGCTCTAGTTGCGTGTACGCAACCGCCCATGGGTACAGGAAGATCACCTCGACGTCAAAGAGCAAGAACGTCATCGCCACTACAAAGAAGCGCACATTGAAGCGCTTACGCGTGGAACCAATGGCTTCCATGCCAGACTCATAAGTGGCGCCCTTTGAGGCACCCTGACGGCGGGGCCCAAGAACCAGGCTGGCCCCGACATTCACAATGGCGAACACAATGCTCATCGCAAGCGCGACGGCTATGGGGATGTAATTCGTC